>ERZ651776.3666-NODE-3666-length-14982-cov-5.077960_pt1 | contig 14982 bp, 17 predicted proteins | sample MGYA00514761_ERZ651776 | MGnify/ENA metagenome assembly ERZ651776 | reverse complement strand
CCTCCTCCTAATAATCCACCCCCCCCCCCCCCCCCCCCCCCCCCACCCCCCCCCCCCCACCCCCCCAAAAACCACCCCCCCCCCCCTCCCCAACACATATAAATAATTCTCACGGTAGCGCAAAGCGAACAAATTCTTAAAATTAACCAACTAGAGCACATTTCAAACACACATCATTCTTTCACTCGACAACCAATCAGTCAGTCAATCAGTTGTCTCCACTCAAGGGATCGACGACCCAGTGAGCACCAGTTCCAGCTCTGTGCATGTACATAACTGTGGAGATGAAGTTCTGGTGGGGCCATGGGTAGTATGCATAGTGGACGTCGTGCTTCTTGCAGATCTCCCGGACTTTGGGCGCAATGTGGGGGTACCAAGCGGACGACATGCGAGGAAAGAGGTGATGCTCGACCTGAAAGTTCAAGCCCCCAGTCAAATAGCCAGCGATGAAACCTCCGTAGGTAGAGCTCGTTTCAACCTGACTCTTAGCCCAGCAGACGGGCTCGCCCCCTTCTTTCTTGGACTTGGTGGGGTCGCGATCGACGGACTCAAAATTGTGGGAGAGCGAGAACAGGCAGGATAGCGTGAGAGACTCAACAGTGGAGAAGATCCAAATATGGTACAGGGCAGTGAGGGGCGGATGATAGATGAAACACGAGACAACATTGGTCAACAGGTAAAAAACACGAATTGCCCAGCCAGAGTAACGACAGCTCTTGATGTAATCATTCCTCCAATTCATGATATCCTTCGTTCCAGCTTGCTGAAGATCGATAAGCTGAGGGTTGAAGATCATTGACAGCCAGTAGAAGCTGAGCAGAGGGAGGAAATACAGACCCTGCAAGGAATGGAACCACTTTCTGGCGGGATGACCAGCAGGGTAGTCGTTGAAGAGCATTAAAGGCTCCGCCGAGAAGCTTCACAGAGTAAGCAAGAGGGACGGGGGTTAGCAGCGGCGGGCATTGCTATCGATCGATGAAGCATTATTTTCTTACCTGTCAGGATCCATCTCATTGTGATTGGTATAGGCGTGGTGCGTCCAGTGCTGCTGCATCCAGTTGTACTTTGCCCCTCCAATGAGATCCGCACCGAATCCAAGCAGCTCATTCCAGAAGGGCTTCTTGGAGACTGCCCCATGGTTGGCGTCATGTTGCACGTTCAATCCAATAAGAGCTTGTGAAAGACCAAAGAGAACTGCCAACATCGGGGTGGAGCCAGAGGTCGCCCAGAAGAATTGGCAAGTGAAGAGGAACGCAACGTAGAATACCGCACGCACCACAAAACCGGGGGTGGCAAACTCCTGTCCTGGGGGGACAATCTTCCGGACAGCAGATTTCAACTCTCGCTCAAATGGAGTGTCAAACGTGTAGTCGTCCTTAACGTCTTTAAGGGCCAGAGTGCCGACACGAGTCATCTTGGAGAGAAATCGGTCGTCCGTGTGCGAGGGATGGATCATTCTGTACTGAACAGATACATCGTTGCCCCCAAAAAACTTTACTACAGAGCCTCCGGGGTGATCGAAACCTGTCAAGTCATAAACTGAGCCCTCAATTGCGATCTCGTTGCCTTTCAACTCGCCAATAGCAATTGTGCTGCGAGAGGGTCTGCCGGTGGGCCTGCGCTGGCGAATATCTTGCGATGCACCATTTGGGGGCATGCTGGTTCTGGCTGACGATGCGTCTTGGTCAAGATGAGTGTCCTCAAACAGAGCAACTCAAGATATTTTAGAGTGTGTCAGGTGAGACTGACTGTTGAATTACCGGGGTGTCGAGAGAAAATAAACGAAATACCCGAGATATTTGGAGCAACTTCGTCGTTTTGTTGAGGGCCGGAGTTCGGTGGGAGGGAGATCCACAAACCCGATAAATAAGTGAGTAATGCGAGTTAAATTTCTGTCCAGAGGGCGAAAATGAAGTACTTATTTCTCAACGAAGCCGAAAATTTACAGAAACGTGCGAAAAGGCGTACATTTCTGACACAAGATCCAGTGAAAATTTGAACTTCTTAATAAAGGCCATCATACTAACCCTCATATCACGACATCGCGTCCAATACTGCCAATTAAGAAGCAGTCAATATCATAATTCTCAAAACGGGGAAAAGAAATGAGTGACGATTCTGGTAGGTTTTGCGAGACTGGAGCTCGAATGGCGACATCGCCATCGCCATCGCAGATTAGCTCAGAAAGGTTGTTTTTCTGCTTGGCATCTAATCCAAAAGTTTACACTCACTACGCAGATATCCAGGCGCTTGTCATCGATAATGGCAGCGGAATGTGCAAGGCTGGTTTTGCCGGCGATGACGCCCCCCGTGCAGTTTTCCCATCGATTGTAGGGCGCCCCAAGCACCCTGGTATCATGGTCGGCATGGAAGCCCGCGATGCTTACGTGGGAGACGAGGCGCAGACAAAGCGCGGAGTGCTCACCCTCAAATACCCCATTGAGCACGGAATCGTGACAAACTGGGACGACATGGAGAAGATCTGGCACCACACCTTCTACAATGAGCTTCGCGTTGCTCCTGAGAGTCACCCCGTTCTCCTCACGGAGGCGCCTCTGAACCCGAAGGCGAACCGGGAGCGCATGACACAGATTATGTTCGAAACCTTCAACGTTCCGGCGATGTACGTCAACATCCAAGCCGTGCTTTCCCTGTATGCGTCTGGGAGGACCACTGGCTGTGTTCTGGACAGTGGAGATGGAGGTAAGCAGTTAGTTGTTGTTGCCATTTCTTCCTTATGGATGGATGGGGGGATCGAATCGAATCGAATCGAATCGAATCGAATCGATCTACAACTAACACGAAACCGCCGCCCTCCGCCCTCTGAGCAGTCACACACACCGTTCCCATTTACGAGGGATACGCACTTCCTCACGCTGTCGTTCGTCTGGACCTCGCCGGGCGCGATATCACAGACTACCTGATGAAAATCCTCACGGAGCGTGGTTACAGTTTCACTACCACCGCAGAGCGCGAGATTGTCCGAGACGTGAAGGAGTCGCTCACATACATGGCGATCGATTTCGATGCCGAGATGAAGAGTGCCGCCGAATCTTCGGAAATCGAGCGCAGCTACGAGCTTCCCGACGGCAACATCATTGTCATCGGGAACGAGCGCTTTCGCGCGGCAGAGGTCTTGATGCAGCCATCTTTCATTGGAAAGGAAATGAGCGGTGTTCACGACTGCACATTCCAGACCATCATGAAGTGCGACGTTGACATCCGAAGGGATCTCTACTCTAACATTGTGCTAAGTGGCGGAACCACCATGTACCCTGGCTTGGCCGAACGGATGACCAAGGAGCTGACCGCGCTTGCGCCCTCCTCCATGAAGATCAAGATCATCGCTCCCCCCGAGAGAAAGTACAGTGTCTGGATCGGAGGCAGTATCCTTGCCAGTCTCTCCACCTTCCAGCAGATGTGGATCAGCAAGGACGAATTCGACGAGAGCGGGCCGTCCATTGTCCACCGCAAATGCTTCTAAATGGGATGCTTGTATAGGCTTTAGGCTGCTATATGTTTGTGTCTTAAGGTTTGTGCGGTGTGGCGTGCCTCTCACAGGAAGTTTTAGGATAAAAAAAGAAGAGACGAGTCCCTTTGTTCTTTTTAATTTGGCAATCTTTACCATTTTATCATACCTATGCTATCGTACCAACAAATTTGGTACTCATCGTTCAATTGGTGTCGTTCGTTGAGGTCGAAGCGAAGGGTGAGGTAGAAGACTGCATTTCATGGGGTGAGGCGATGGCAATGTAGAGCCACAAATTCTGTCAATTCTCGGTCCTCTATTTCGAACTGTCCTGTACTGTTACTGTTCCGCCCCCCCCAATCACCTATCGCCTTAATATCCCCACCCAACGTCAGTGACGCTAAGCTCCACGAGGTTCTGCAGTAGAGGCCACAAGCCGAGAAGCTCAACCAAGAGAATAGGAGGAATCGTCTCATCAATGACCAGACCGCCAACTCCTGAAGATTGATTGTTCATGCATCGCGAACAACGGCTGCTTATGCTGCCAAAAAAAAACCCCCCCGAGAACACGAAAAAGGTGGAAAGCTACTTCCACTTTAACCGCCGGAGACCTTCCGAATTTTTGATTTGCTGCGCCCTAGCCCATAAACCCACAATCCTTGCACTTACTGCGTTGACGATTGTGCTCGCATATTGATGCCCCTCCACATTCCTTGCACCTACTGCGTTGACGACCGTGCTCGCATATTGATGCCCCTCCACATTCCTTGCACTGATCGCGTCGACGACCGTGCTCGCATATTGATGCCCCTCCACATTCCTTGCACCTACTGCGTCGACGACCGTGCTCGCATATTTGACTCCCTCCACATTCCTTGCACGTACTGCGTTCACGACCGTGCTCGCATATCCCTTTACCAGGGCACAGCTTGCAGAGGTAACCATTGTTTGCCTTCCCATGCACACATTTTCCCTTTTCCCCCTTCTGCCTGCTACTGACTTTTGATGCTGTCTTTACTTTTTTTAAGGTGTCAATTTTGGTTCTGGCCATTATTGTGATGATTTTGTCACAGGAGGTGTTCTTTGTTCAAATGGTAAGTGTGGGAAAGAAGTTTGATTCCTCCAACTTGTCCTTCCTACTTGACCCCAAATAGATTTAAAAGGTAACTGGTAAAGAACGAGCAAGATACTGGATATAAGCGGCTACAGACAGTAGTAATGAATGTTGATAATATTTTGTGTTGATGCCTGAAGACGAAGACTAAAACACCGCTTTCTGTGCTTTTCTGTTTTACCATCATCTTACCTCAATCAAAGTTTAAAACCAGAGTAAAAAAAATATGCTCAACAAAACAGTTTTCCTTCTTTCCATAATCGCTGGCCATTCGCTTGCTTCGCGGCGACAATACGTTTTACCCCCCTCAGAGGAAGAGTACCACCTTCGTTCCTGTGGATCATCATGTCCAGAAGGAGGATGCAAATTCAACAGGTGTGGGGTTGATGAGGCAGAAACCAGCGGTTGTGATGGGGGACTTTGCGAATTCATAGATTGTGTCGATGCAAGCTGTCCAGGAGGGAGTTGTGTTTTTATTAGCTCCAAGGGAAGCTCTTGCTCTGGTGGGGCTTGTCATCATGTTAACCCCAAGGACACACTCACGGATGGTTATTGTTCGGGCGGCGGCTGCATGCTCAACGGAGAGCCAATAAGGGCAACGCTCAGGAACGAATTAACTGTGTGAAGTTTTTCCGTTTTAATTTGGATTTGTCTATACTTGAAAGGGGAGAGAGAGAGAGGAAAGTAGAGCTATACTATAAAAAGGTTGTGCCGTGGTCTTTTTGCACGTGCTATTTTAATTTTTGTGCCCCTCGCTCCCTCTCATCTTTAGCCATTTCACAGAGTTTCACGAAAACTCCCATCACTTCCCCTCCCAGCCTTGCCTGCATCTCTGCATAGACCTGGGGTTCCCTGTTATTTGCTTGTGTCAACACCTCCTCAAGCAGTTGGAGTTCCTGGACATCGCCTATTACCTTGTGGTAGTCGTTTGCGTCATCTTCGTCTTCATCGACCCCCCACGCGTAATATCCCCCACCGTTTGGATTTATACCAACCTCTTCGATGCCGTCATTCAAAAACTCCTTCAGCCCTTTCAGCTCCTCGTTTTGTTTATCAACAATGTCAGTGACTTCATCAAAGTCATCGGCTTCCGCCCACAGGGCACCATCGTCGTCTTCTTCGTTTCCATCACCAACACCCCAATCTCCCATGTCATCGCCACCGCCGACCGCCCCATCGTCCTCGTCATTGCAAAAATCGTCCTGAAATTTCTTCGAGAGCTCAATTACAGACGAAATAAGCTTTTCTACCTCGATACCGTTGCGTCGGAGGCGCTCCGTTCCGAGAGATAGCATTCCTAGCCAGCCGATGATCGTACACTACAGGAAAAAAAAAAGAAGCGAGGTGTTCCACTTCGATTAGTCTAACCCTAATGGGTGTTGGCAACATTTGTGCTGTGTCTCCCTCACTCACTCACCTTGGTTGCGAGCCATTTTTTAGAAATATCTGATATGTCCCGATACCAGGCTTCCATCACCACACCTCCCATCAGCACATTGTTGTTATTTCGCTTTTCGAATTCCTGCATCTGCAGCTCCGCATTGTAAAAGAATGCACATCCAAGAACCTGAAAAATAGAGACCCTAGTGAGAGGAATTTGGTCTTTGCTAGTGGTCTCGAGCTTTGTCAAAAGCAGGTGGTTCGCAATTGGTAGATACTCGTCAACAGCCCCCTTACAATTAATTAGAATGGAAGCCAAAATGACAAGACTCTTTCTACACTCAACCTCATCCGCTGCGTCGTTCTCGAGAACCTTTTTGACGATTGAGACTGCCAGGTCCAGGAAACGCGTCCCATTGGCATCCTTCAAGGCTAAAAACATCTCAGGCGACTTCTCGATTAGGTTGTCGATCGGGTCAACCATGGAAGTGATGTAGTCGAACGCTCCATTGTTAAAGGAGGTGTAAATCGCCGGAAAGCACGTCCACATCGCTTCGCTGATTTTTTCTGGGTAATAGGTGAGGCAAGTGAGAAGGTCAAGAGCGTTGTCCATGAACTCCAAATATTCGTTATTGGATAAGATGAAGCAGATGAGTTCAACAATCGTAGGCTCGACGGAGGCGTAGATTGGCTGCAGTTTGTTTCCGTCGTGAGCAGTGGTTGCGGATATAGGTCGTGGCGTGAGTGATGATGGTTGTACGGTACGTGACCGACGGGGTGTGTGTGTGGGGGGGATAGGGATAGGAGCCAATAAAACCCAAGGTATGGGCAAACTCACAGAACAAACTCACCTCTTTCTGCTCAGTATCGGACACGCCATGCAACACCGTGGCGATGCACTCTAGGCACTGCAAGGCGGCAGACGCTTCATCAAAGGCTTCGTCATCATCGTTTTCGTCTGTAGAGCAGTATTTTTTGAACGTATTCGCGAGCTGCTGTATTAATTGGGTTGCGTGTGGGGAAATGTGCTCACCGAAAACCTCAATGAGCGTCTCGAGCGCGTCGACCACTTCGTCGCTCCCAATTTCATTTAGGATGCGGAAATACTCGCTAAGAATTTGAGGCAGGACGGGGAGCAAAGTCTCTTTCGCTCCCTCTCGACCAATCAGATTACGGAGCGCTTTACTGGCTTCAATTTGAGTGGGAAGAGAGGGGTCGGCAAGCCTCGAGAATACTGACTGGATGATGCGGCGAATGAGCGCCCCATCATCGTTAAACTCGACGTCGTAAAAGCAATTCACCATCCAGCAGGCCCTGCAGCGGACGAAACTGACTGGAGAGTCAAAAGCAGGGACGACTGTATCTGAAATCATCGCGACAAGCTGTTGGTGAAACGCCTTTTTCTTCTTCAATTCCTCGTTGAGTGTACCCAGCAAATTCAAAGCGCCGTCAAACTTGATGTGGTCTCGAGATTCGACAGGTGTGCTGTAGTATTGCTGCACTATTGTTGCGAGGAACTCAATGAGTTTTTTCGCGATGTCCTTCGATCGCAGCTTGAAAAGAGCGTGGACAAGGCCGAGAGCGCTCGTTCGAGCGACAGGAAACTCCATCATGAAATCGTTGGCACGTTGAATGAATTCGTGGGGGTCGTTCTCGAACATGTCGACGTCTTCAGGAGAGAGGCAAATCAAGGGGAAGCAGACCTGGTACACAAGGAACGGAAGGTGCGGTTTGAGGAGGGAGTAGGTAGATTTGAGCTCAACGGCGTGGCATACGTAGAGAAGGCAAAGCTGAGTGACCTTCACATAACAGTATCGATTCTCCGTCTTAAGGGAGAGCGTCTCACAAACTGCTCCCATGAAGACGGGAGCAACCTCATTGCTGAAGGCGGTCGCAAATTCGAGAGCCCCCGGAACGTCGTCGTTTGCCAAAGCAGGCGTCCCATAGCGTTCAAAAATCCGGTGCATAATGCGGATCGCCCACTTCTTTAGCTTCCACCAGGGCCAGGCATCACGCTCATCAATGTCCACCGGCTGATTGTAAGGAGGAACATTTTCTGACGCCTCGGGGAGTTTGAGCTGCATCATCTGACGGAAAATTTCGAACCAAGGGGCGATGGAAGACATAGTGAAGTCATTAGAGAGGAAGAATTGCGTGCACGACCAGAATATCTTGAGACACTGTTTCATCATGAGTGCAGACTCAAGGGAGTAGTTCTTGGTCGAGAGGAGGTTTTGGATGAGGGAGAGGAGAAGGGGAAAGGTTTTCTTCACAATCTCGTCTAGGGGGCCCCGGGAATCTCGCTTTTTGTACTCATAACGTTTAGCAAGGGTTCGGAGGGCAATGAGAGCATTGTTAACCTGCCGGGAATTGCCACTTAAGCCCCCCTCTGTAATTGACTGGATGAGGGTCGGGAGGAGGTTTTGCCAGTTTTGAGGGTAATCGTGTATCGCAATGAGGTTAATCGTCTCAGCAAATAGGGAAGTGCAGACAGTCTCCGTTTCAACGAGGAGTGAGCACACGATGGTCTGCCGAATACTCTCCTTTTCAGCGGCGGGAACAACAACAGTGCTACCATTCCCATCGCTCTCTCCCGTCATCCATGTCTCCCTCACCAAATTCTTCGCCTGGATTGCGGAGGCCTTACGCACGTTCACGTCGACAGGCTGTCCGTTCAGGCTAGTCGATTGTGAAGAGAGCCGCAGGAGCAGGGGGAGGGAACCTGCATATTGCTTCAGTGTCTTGATGGAGGCTTCAGCAGGTTTTCGGACCGCAGAGTCAGGAGAAAATGTAGCGACCAAGACAGCATAGAGAGACTCAATCGTAATATTAGACATGATGACCTGTGGGAGGCGTCGGGGTGTTTATTGCAAGAAAAATTAGGCAGAGAAAGTTAAGGTTCTGCTCTGGTTTTTGGGCTCTAAAAGGGGAGGGAGGAGTTGATGAAAAGCGAGAAATTCTTCGTCGACGGGCAGCAAACGTCAGTTCAGCGGGAGAGAACGACCAAAAACTTATCTAGGATATCTATTCCTTTCATAACCTAGTAGTAAGATTTTTAGATTCACGATTTGTGGGTGCGAGGGAAAAATAAGAGAATCATTAAATGACAGTTGTTCTACAAGTTAGATGGTTGTACTATGTAGAGTGTTCCTCACTGTGGCCACCATCCTGTTCTTGACGGATGCGTACCCCCGCTTCATCCCCCATCAGACAACTCAAAGTGCTCACCGGGTCAGCGCACTTCGCCTGGGGGGCATCCACCAAGGATCGAGACGGTCACTTCTCGTGTCGATTCCATTTGTCTTGCTTTCACCTGTGGTGGCGACGGCAGAGGCTACTGATACTGAAATAAAAAAGTGCACTACAAATCTTTCGACAGTCTCGTGTGTGAGTACTTCGAATGTCCGCGATATTCAATATTTCTCTCCACCATGGTCATTCGACGTCACCGAAGGGAGTGGTGGGGAGATATGGTTTGATAGGTTACTGGATGCTGTGGAGGGAGAGGAGGGTGTCACGGTCACAGCAAAAAGGAGTGACTGGGCGATTGAAGCATCCACACCTTCGACCGTCGTCGTCCCCTCAGCTACACTCAAATTTAAGATGATTGTAGAGGACGGAATCGTACTTTTTGAGAGTAGGAAGGGCGAGGGTGGGGTTGGAGGAGTCGGCGGAGAGGATCTAAGGAAAAGGCTCGAGCGAATAAGACAGAGAGGAGGATTTGGGCTGGGAGGGAGCGAACTGAACACAGCTGATTCTGCGGGTGTGACGACAAACAATGGGAGGGATTTCAAGTCTCAGCTAAAGGCATTCTATGGATTGCAGTCTGGCGCGGGCTATGAGGATGTCTTCCTCGACGATTAGTGGAGTGTGGTGTTGATTGGCTGGATGGATGGGTCCGGGGCTGTTGGAAAGTAGTTCTTGCAAATAAAAGAAAGTGAATGTTAACCCCCCCTGTGAGTGAGAAGGCAGATGTTTTGGTTGGGCAATACTCATCCCTCTCTCTTGGTTCTTTTAATCCATCTACATTACCAAATTTGCGAAAAACTTTTATGGCATGGATATCTTCTCGTGGTAAAATACCTTTCCCTTTCCCCATGAGAACTCCACCATCTCCTCCCCCACCCTATACCAATGTTCCTCATCGGGAAGCGGCTTCGAGACGGTGACCATCATGCATCCTACATTCATGATCTTTGCCTTGTCCGCGAGGGTTTGCATAATTTTGTCGCTAAAGGTTGTGGAGTGGATGAAAATAACAGTAGTGTTCTCAACCCATGCGTCGGTGGTAAGCATATCCGCGCAGATGCACCTAATCTGCATTTCTGTCATTTTCGGCTCAGCATTTAAGTACATTTCGCTTCTCATGTACTCCTTTAACATCTCGTTCGCAATACGATCAAGCGATCTCAGCTTCTCCAGCCCCCACACCTGGCTGAAAGGGTGCAAAGCAGCAGCAGAGAGGACAAGCTTCCCCATTCCACTTCCAATATCCCAAAATACCCCCGCAGAGCCGGGGTTCATGTGCCCGAATATGCGCTTGATACGACCAAAGATGGAGATAAAAACCTTCAGGTCAAACTCGCCATAGCAATACTCTTCGTCATACAACCCATTTTCCTGCCTTTCTTCTTGGCTCGTCTCCTTTCCGAGCGAGGTAGGCAAATTAGCGAATGTATTACCAATTTTTTTTTTGAAATTCACCTCGTCATCAATCTTCTCCACCTTGTCCTTGAATTTTAGAAAAACAATCGGCAACTGCATGAAGCACTCTTCGGGCGAGCGCATGACATTCGCAGTGCCACAGCTTACGCATACATCCGCCTCAGGAAGCTCTGCTTCAGGATCGAAAACGTCGCTGTGTGACCAGGGCTTCGGATTCTTCGTTCCACACCCGTGGCAGTAGTAGCATTGTTCCAGTTCGACCTTTTCCTTGCTTTTTGCCTTTGCATTTCTTTTGTCAAGCTATTGATCGGAAATCGATAGCCAATCGCCGATGCAAAATAAAGAGACCGAATAAAAGTTAGCTATCCCGGCATCATATGGTCTAAATTAGTTTTTTTTCCACACCACGCTCCTCATTCTCACTCACCTCTGCTTGTTCCTTCTCTTTGTTCTGGCGTGCTGCCTCATCAGATGGGCTTGGATTCTGAGCGAGACCGTGAGAAATCATCTTCCAACGATGGGAAGTGCTGATGGGATGCAGTATGATTAGCCTGGCTAGGCGGTGATACTCATCTTCAGTCCAAACCTCGCCCATAGACTTCTGTCTTTTCCGTGCGTCTCCATAATAGTGGACGGTGTGGACCTTCGGTGAATTGGGCGCATTGCTACGTGGTTCAATCCAAGGCTTATCAGCACCAACAGATTGAACCGAAAGCGCATTTTGGAGAGTCAAATTGTTGTTACCCGACATTTTACCTTTCAGAGAGAGGAAGTAAGTTTGTTGATTGCCCGGCTTTGAATTTGAAGGTAGAGAGAACTGCTCAAATAGTTAGAATCTGTCTAGGCACAGCGCCGTATGCGATCACAGGATTGTAGTTATCTGAATATAGCTAGTCCCCAGACCAGGCAACTTGGGTTGGGTGCATACGGGTGCGATTGATTCTGTTCGTTCGTGTTGTTGTAATTATTTTTCACTAAAAAGCTCACACGGCATAGAAAAACTCTTCATTTCCTTTTTAAGGGTTAGTTGGGCACACACCACAAAAATGACGCTCTACGGCAAGTTGAAACGCCTGTACACAAAGAAGAATAAGAAAGCAGAAGAAAGTGGAACAGAAGGGGACACACCCCTGCTCTCAAATGTTGGCTGCGATGATGCAGGCCAAGACACGTCGAATGGTGAAGACTATGATGAAAGCGCGTCCCACACATCTGACGACTTTGACCAGGATCTTGCCCACAACATTGGTTTGGATAATGTGCATGAGGTTCCAGAGGTGAGTAACGCGACGTGTGAGCTAGATTCGATTTGTATTTTTGCCCCTTCTCACACCTGCTTGGTCCACCACACAACACGCACAGGAGGACGACTTCCTCCCAACCCTGCCACCTGAGCTGTTTCAAAACGCAATATTTTCTTCTGGGGGCCGAAAGAGCATTTGTATTGACGAGGCCGACACGAAACAGCACCGCCTGCAACTTGCAGCGGACTACGTGAATGATGCTTTACACGGGCGAACTCTCCAACTCCAGGAGACGACAAAGTCACAACGTTTTTTTCAGCAAGTGTACAAGCTCAGCAAGACGCTTGTAGTTATCGTCGTGTTATTGCACATGTCACTCAGCTTGTGGGAGGACCCCTCAAATAGCTGCGTTGACGAGACGTGGGTGCAAGTTTGCGAACTCTGTGCTCTGACTTTTTATACGCTCGACATTGGGGTTGGCCTGATGGCATTTCGACCGTCACGCTACCTGAACATGAGATGGAACTTCGCCTACATTCTGACGTCGACATCGATGCTTATAGAGTATGTCGTAAGTTGCACGAACTACACTCGCCCGTTCTTGAGCATTATGCTCATCTGCCGCGTTTCGAGCCTGAGAAACACAGCCAATAGCATCTTCAGAAGCATCCCAAAAGCGGCGGAGGTCTTCGTGCTATTTTTTGTCATCTTGACATTCTATTCTCTTCTTGGCGTAGTTTTCTTCAGGAATAGCTACCAAGATCTCGACACGGAATTCACAGGGTCGTTTGACAGCTTTGGTCGCGCGGCAATAGCAATGTTCGTTTTGAGCACTACCGAGAATTATCCATTCGTGATGTATCCCGCGATGGACGACTACCCCTACATGGCTGTCCTCTTCTTCGTCTCCTATTTAATGATCGTCTTCTACCTGGTCTTAGCTCTGTTCCAGGCGGCCCTTTACAGTGAGTGGAGGCAAGAATTAGAGCACCAGCTACTGAAAAACCGAGTCGAAACCTACAATGCGCTGTTGGCCGCTTTTCATGTACTGATGGACGACGGGTCGAGCTCAATGCCTGAGCAGACTTGGATCGAATTGGTACAGGTGCTGAAACCAAGCGCAACCGTAGAAGACGCGAAGTACATGTTTGCCGTGATGGACACGAATAATGACCAAAAAATCAGCCTAATGGAGTTCCTCGCTAATGCAACGGTCGCAGTCGAGTTAAACTTCGGTCAGCTGAAGAGGGATATTCGAAAATCCCGCAAGCGTGTAAAGCAACGTCGGTCAAAAATCATCAATTTTGGGCACTTCGCTCGCCCGTACATCAAGCGAGCTATGCGTAGCGACTGGTTTGAGCCTGTCTGTATCTTAAATATACTTTGCCACACAATCACTCTTTGCCTCAGCGAATTTCCGATGAGCAGCGGCAGCAGGGCATTCATCAATGTATTTTTGTTTTTTAGCTTCTTTGAAATGATGCTCAAGTTGGTCGCCTATCCGGACGTCTTCAATATTTGGAGAGCTGGAGCGAAGATCGATCTAGCGATTGTCGTTGCCAGTGTGTGTGTTGAGTGGGTAGGTCGAGCGCTATTTAGCTTCGATAAGATGGACCATGCTTGCGCCGTGATGCAATGCCTGCGCATTTTTAGGCTCATCAATTTAAATAAGAAGATGAGGCAACTAATAGCTACGGTGATGACAGTCAAAACGGTGATAATAAGGTTCTTTTTATGCTACGGGTTGATCATATACGCCTTTGCATCAGCTGCGCTTATAATTTTTGACAACAACATACCCGAGAGTGATGACTATGATATAAACGACGACGACGACTTAGGTGAGCATGAAGCGACCGGCGGCGGCGGCGGCGGCGGACGATGAAGGATGAGAACAATGGGGAAGTGTGTAAACGTTTTTGATACTAATGCGCCAAACCAAATTTTTCTTTTCTACGTTCCCAACATCATAGATGTGCTCGACCCAAAAGTGCAAATAAACACAATTCAAGAAGCAACGCTCGCCCTATTTCAGATTGCCGTGACAAACAACTGGCAGGATATAATGTACGAGAATTGCATCAAGGGGGAAAAAGTCGGTCTCTGGAGCGCAATTTTTTTCATTGTCTACTTCATCTGCGTCGTTTGGCTTGGGACGAACATAATGACAGCCGTCATACTTGATGCGTATGTGACTATCGTTGACAAGAGAGAAAAAAGACTACAGTCGAGGGAAAACCGCGAAAAAAGCGTTTTTAGGGGATCTGCAAATCGGGGGAAAAACGAAGATACGCACAAGGGCAGCATGAATGGCCTCATCTTCAGGGGCAATCCGAATGGGAGCATCATTGGATTAGGTGAACAGAATGGCAGCACCACCAGTGTCACTATAAACCGCATCGAAAACAGCACAAATAATGGCAGAGACTCACCTTCCACTACCGAAGAGAAGAAAGGAATAGGAACCGACGAAGTTCCCGACGAAGTTAGCTTATCAAGTGATCGTCGCGACCCATCATTCTGCGTTGACCTCTACTCAAGCATGAATGACCTCGACATCATCTTAGACCAATCTAACATACGGTCGAGCCAAAACGACGGGGACGAAGTAGAAGCGATCAAGGCTAGGCTAAAAAAAGCTGACAGTATCACTGCAGTTAAGAATAAGGTAAGGGAGCGAGCCTCCAATCACGGAACCGCAGCACCGTAAATGGTCTGTTAGTGGTTAGTAGTAGCTCTTATTCTTCCTCTTTGGCAAATCCCCAAACTTTTTTAACTTACACAGCCAATTCATTCTCCCTATCTTCAGCCCGAATTTAAGGACTTCGACGCAGCACAGGACCTTCAGACTCCAGAGGTCATTGATCTACTGCAAAAGGAGGTTACCAAGACACACCAACGGATAAGGAGAGATAGTGTTCAATTGCAGGAAAGCTTTCGAAAGAAAACTCAGCAAAGCTTCTCGAAAAAAATATAAATTAAAGACGAGCGTAGATGTTTCTTTCCATAAGATTGCCTTTTTAAGTTTCGTTTTTTCGTTCTGGAGCGTTAGAGGGTTGGAGGGTTGGAGGGTACGACGCCATTCAGGCTTGCAGTTATCAACATATCGG
>ERZ651776.3665-NODE-3665-length-14991-cov-2.628336_pt1 | contig 14991 bp, 14 predicted proteins | sample MGYA00514761_ERZ651776 | MGnify/ENA metagenome assembly ERZ651776 | reverse complement strand
ACTTTGGAGACATTATTTCATTCAGTGTTGTCATTATCTGACCTTTATGTGTCATGGTGTTTAAATATTAATTTAATGTACATTAAATAATAAACTTGTTAAATGAAACATAATATTTAGTTAAAAATTTGAAATAAATGCCAAGAATTTTAATTCTAACTTGCTTTATACAAACGCTTTCCATGATTGGTTTTGCCATTTGGCCAATATACCTTATTGATCTTCAATCACAGTGGAATTTATCTAACAGTGAAGCTGGTTGGATAAGCGGCTCATTTTATATTGGATATGTTGTTGCCACACCATTTTTAGTCAGCTTAACAGATACTTATGATGCTAGAAAATTATATTCTATTTCTTGTATTATAGGATCCATAGGCTTATTACTTTTTTCTCTTTTTGCTTCTAACGCTATAAACGCATCAGTTTTTTGGTCATTAGTTGGTGTTGGACTTGCTGGAACTTATATGCCTGGCTTACAAATTCTCAACTCTAGACTTAATAGAAATGCAAGAGAAAAGTTTGTCGCAGTTTATACTGCTTTTTTTGGGTTTGGTGTTGCACTTTCTTTTTCTTTATTTGGAATTTTAAAAAATTATAATATTAATTGGGAAAACTCTTTTCTATTAGCTTCTTTTATCCTGTTTGTTAGTGCTTTTCCATTATTATTATTTTCAGGAAAAGAAATAGAAGAGCGTCAGCCAAAACCTTACCAAGGCATCATAATAGTGCTTATTTCAGTTATCAAAACTTTTAGAAACAAGAAAGCATCTCCTTTTATTCTTGGGTATGGAGGTCATACCTACGAGTTATTTGGATTTAGAAGTTGGACTTTTCCCTGCATGATTTTTCTTTCTAGTCACTTTAATGTCTCTGCTAGTGACGCTTTTATCGCCAATAGTATTGGATTAATGGGCTTTATAGGAATTTTTACTTCTATATATGGAGCTAAATATTGTATTGGAAAAGATAGAGCTAAAGTGGTTTCAAACATGGGTATGTTATGCTTCTTTGGATCAATCCTAACTGCAATTTCTTTTTGGCTGAGTTTCTGGATGGCTCTTTTGATGCTTTTCATTTATAATGCACTAATTACATTAGATTCTGGTTCTTTGACAACAGGAACAGTTATAAATGGAGATTCTCACGATAGAGGTGTAAGACTAGCACTACACTCTATGGTTGGCTTTTTAGGTGGTGCAATAGGCGGGCCAGTGGTAGGTTTTGTCTTAGACAATTTTGGAGGACAAACTAGCCATCTTGCATGGTTCATTTCATTTCTATGCTTAGGTTTAGGATCTCTTGTTTCGGCCTTGACATTTAAATATTACTTTTTCAAATATAAAGAAAATAAATAAAATTACCTACAACAATGGAGATACTATTATGAATACTAAAATATTGCTTAATGAACGCCCACATGGGGAGCCTAATTTAGGTAATTTTAAAACAGTACAAGAAGATATAAGAACACCTAAAGATGGTGAGGTCCTCCTAAAAACAATTTATATGTCATTAGACCCGTACATGCGAGGTAGAATGAATGACGCAAAAAGCTACGCAAAGCCAGTTGAAATTGGGGAAGTTATGGAAGCAGGTGCTTTAAGCCAAGTAATAGAAAGCAAATCGAATCTTTTCAAAGTTGGTGACTTTGTTGAAGGTAGAACTGGTTGGCAAGATAATCCAACTGTAAATGAAAAAGAGTTAAGATTAATTGATCCTGAAATGGCCCCCCTTTCTACTTCTATTGGTGTTCTAGGTATGCCTGGAACTACAGCATATGTTGGTATGCATAACTTTGCCAAACCCCAAAAAGGAGAAACATTAGTTGTATCAGCAGCAAGTGGGGCTGTAGGCTCAACTGTTGGACAAATTGGTAAAATTTATGGATGTAGAGTGATTGGTGTAGCTGGTACAGATGATAAATGTGAGTTTACTAAAACTGAACTAGGCTTCGATGATTGTGTCAATTATAAAGACCCTGATTTTAAAGAAAAACTTAAATTTGCTTGCCCTGAAGGCATTGATATTTATTGGGAGAATGTTGGTGGTATAACCTTTGATACTGTTTTACCTCTTTTAAATGATTATGCCAGAATTCCAGTCTGTGGGCTTATTAGTTTATACAATGCCACGAGTTTAAAAGGAGGAGAACAAGACAGGTTACCATTACTTTTTAGACAAATACTTACAAAAAGAATGATGATAAGAGGTTTTATAGTTTTTAATCATTATGACCAAAGAGAAGAGTCAATTTTGGCCCTTTCAAAATGGATTAAAGAAGGCAAAATTAAATATAAAGAAGATTTTGTTGATGGCTTAGAAAATGCTCCAAATGCTTTTATAGGATTATTAAATGGCAAAAACTTTGGGAAGTTAGTTGTTAGAGTTAATCCCGACCCTACTTTATAAACATTCAAAATAAGATTTTAATTTAAACTATCAAAATCTTTGTTTTGTTTAACTAAATCTTCTAATAATTTCGGAGGAGCCCAAAACCTTGGGTTTTCTTCTGAATATTTTTGAATATTTTTCAAAATCTTATCTAATCCAATCATATCCGCATATTTCATTGGACCACCCCTCCATTTAGGAAATCCATAGCCATTGGTAAAAACAACATCGATATCTGATGGTTTTAAGGCTATTTTTTCGCTTAAAATTTTTGTTCCCTCATACACCATAGCAGCAATATATTTATCTAATATTTCCGTATCATCAAATTTTTTAGGGGTTATTCCAACTCTTTCTCTTTCTTGTTCACAAATTATTTCTATTTCTGGATTAGGAGTTAGAAAAGGAACATCTTCACCGTATAAATAATATCCTTTTGAGGTTTTTTGACCAAACCAACCTCTTTCGCATACTCTATCAGGAATTTCTACATATCTATCATCCTTATGTCTGAATGGTGCTTTTCTTTTTCTTGTTGCCCAACCAATATCACCACCAGCCAAGTCAATTACCTGGAAAATTCCCATTGCACATCCAAAATCTCTAATTACTTTATCAACATGAAAGGGACTTGCTCCATCTTCAACCATGTGATAAGTCCCAACTAAATATTTTGAGAGAATTCTGTTACCTATAAAACCATCACAAACTCCTGATCTAACAGGTATTTTTTTCATTCTTTTTGCTAAATTAAAGGCTGTAGCAACAGTGTCTCTAGATGTTTTTTTAGCTACAACAACCTCAAGAAGTTTCATAATGTTAGCTGGAGAAAAGAAATGTAATCCAATAACCCTACTTGGATCATCTACAACTGAAGCAATTTCATTTATATTCAAATAACTAGTATTGGATGCCAAAATACAGTTTTTGCTACAAATCTGATTTAATTTTACAAAAACTTCTTTTTTAACATCCATATTTTCAAATACGGCTTCTATTATTAAGTCTCTATCTTTAAGATCAGAAAAATCTTTAGTAACAGAAAACATATCAATAGTTTTTTGTTTTTGTTCTGTTGTTATTCTATTCAGTTTAACGCTTCTATCATAAGTAGAATTAATTTTTGTTTTAGCTTTTTCAATGGCTTCATCATTTTGCTCAAGCATAATCACATCAAATCCCGCATTCATAGCAGCCATTGAAATTCCAGTACCCATAGTACCACCACCAATTATTCCAATTTTGTTAAGTATGATCGGCTTACTATCTTTTAATTCTGGTATTTTTGTATTAGCTCTTTCTGCAAAAAATGAGTGTATTAAACCCTGTCTTTGGGGACTTTGAATGCATTCTTCAAATAATTTTCTCTCATTTAAAATAGCTTCTGAAAAATCTAGTTTAAGACCCTCTTCAACAGATCTAATGATCGCGTGTGGCGAAAATAAATTTTTATATTTTTTTGAAGCAATCTCTTTAAATTCTTGTAAATGTTCATTTGCTTCTTTTGGATCGCTAATTTTATTTTCTATATCAGAAGTTGGCCTAGGTTTAAACCCATCTTTAATCAATTTCCTGGCATATTCTACACCGTTTTCTATTGTGTTATTATCTTCAGCAATAACATCGATAATGCCCGCTATCAAAGCATCTTTAGCTGGAACATGTTTGCCAGTAAGCATCATGTCCAAGGCCATATGAACGCCACACAATCTTGGAAGCCTTTGAGTTCCTCCAGCACCAGGCAAAATTCCAAGCAACACTTCAGGTAATCCAACTTTTGTATTTGGGGCAGCAATTCTATAATGTGCTGACATAGCAACTTCTAAGCCACCTCCAAGTGGTGTTCCATGTAATGATGCCACAACTATTTTATTTAAACCTTCGATTTTGTCACAAATTTTCCCTAAAATTGGAGCATCAACTTTTTTACCAAACTCTTTAATATCAGCGCCCGCGAGAAAAGTCCTCTCTGGGGCTGTAATCACAATAGCTTTAATTCTTTCATTAGAGGAAAGTTCTTCTATAGTTTCTAAAAGTCCAACTCTAACAGCAGCACTAATGGCATTGACTGGTGGATTAGAAATTTCAATAACTGCTATTTCATCTAAAATTTTATATTTAACTGGTGTCATTATGCCCTCTTTATAATAAGTTTTTTTTAGCTTCTATATATTCATTATTAATTCTTTTAATGAGTTCACTTGCTGGCAAAATACTTTTTACGACAGAAATACCTTGTCCAGAACCCCATATTTCTTTCCAACTTTTTGGTTTTGATGCTCCTGAACTAAAATTCATTTTACTTGAATCACTGACCTCAAGGTTTTCAGGATCAAGTCCTTGAGCCTTTATTGACCCTTTTAAATAGTTACCATGAACACCTGTGAATAAATTAGTATATATAATGTCATCTGCACTAGATTGAGTGATCATTTCTTTATATCTTTCGTCAGCATTTGCTTCATTTGTGGCAATAAAAGCAGAACCTATATAAGCTAAATCTGCACCCATTGCTTGTGCTGCTAAAACAGCCCCTCCATTGGCTATAGAACCAGATAACAAGAGAGGTCCTTTGAACCATTCTCTAATTTCTTGGATTAAGGCAAATGGAGATAAGGTTCCTGCATGACCTCCAGCTCCAGCGGCTACAGCGACCAAACCGTCTGCCCCCTTGTCTATAGCTTTTTTGGCAAAAAAATTATTAATTATATCATGTAAAACTATGCCTTTTGACTGATGTGCAACTTGATTAACCTCTGGGCGGGCTCCTAAAGATGTTATCCATATTGGAGCTTCCCATTTGGCACAAATATCAATATCCTTTTCCAGTCTAATATTTGACTTATGAACAATATGGTTAACAGCATATGGTGCGGCTGGATTATCTGGGTTTTGTTGATTATATCTATCTAATTCTTCATTAATTTTTCTTAACCAAATGTCTAGCATATTCGGTTCACCTTCTTCTTCTCTCGCGTTCAAACAGGGGAAAGAACCAACAACTCCAGCCTTACATTGTGCTATAACAAGATCAGGGTTGGAGATTATAAAAAGTGGAGAACCAATTACAGGAATTTTAAGCTTATCTAAAGGTGGAATTAGCGACAAAAAAATCTCCTTTAATTTTATCAAAAATAAAGTTAAAGTTTTAACACGTTAACAATAGAATCTTCAAATATTTTAGTTACATTTTTACAATTATTTATTATGTTAATATATAAAAAGATATTCATTTTTGAAATCTAGTGGGAAGGACGATTTATGTTTTTAAGTGAAAAAGATTTAAATAAGTTTGATAAAGATGGTTATTTATTCTTTCCAGAAATGTTTAATCCTGATGAAGCTGCTTTGTTAAAACAAGAAGCTCAGAGAGTTTATTCTGAGGATAGAAAAGAGGTATGGAAAGAAAGTAGCGGAGTAGCAAGAACAGCTTTTGCTGCCCATAAATATAACGAGACTTTTAGAAGGTTAGGAGCACACCCTAGATTAATTGAACCTGTTTCTCAGGTTCTAGATGGTGATATTTATATGCACCAATTTAAATTAAATGCTAAGGCTGCTTTTGATGGTGCAGTTTGGCAGTGGCATCAAGATTATGGTACTTGGAAAAGAGATGATGGTATGCCTGAGCCTAGGGCAATGAATATAGCTGTTTTTCTTGATGATGTTACAGCTGCTAATGGTCCATTATTATTTATACCAGGAAGTCATAAATCAGGAGTTATAGATGCAGGCCATGATTTAGAAACGACGAGTTACCCTCTTTGGACGCTAGATAATGACAAAGTTTTAGAACTTGCAGAAAGAGGCGGTTGTGTTGCGCCAACTGGACCAGCGGGAAGTATGTTGATGTTTTCATCTTTACTTGTTCATGCAAGCCCTCCAAATATTTCTCCTTTTGGAAGAAGTATAGTCTACCTATCATTGTGCCACGTGGACAATCATATAACAAAGTTTAATAGGGATGAGTGGATTGCTCATCGAGATTTCACTCCAATATCTAAACTTAACGATGATTGTTTAGAAGAACTAGTTAACCAAAATGTAAATGCTGCTGAATAAATTTTAGTTCTTCTTTAAAAGGAAATTCTCAATTGTTTTTAATAAACTCGGTTTCAAATTTTAGAGACGCATCTATAGGCTCTAAAATGAAAAACAACGTTTTATTTAGATGTGCAAAATTAAGTACCCTTAGCAATACAGATATTCAGAAATTAGAAGAAATAAACCTTCATGCAATTATAGATTTTAGAGATCCTAAAGAAATTAAAAAAGCTCCCGATAATCTCTCATCTAAATTAGAGAAAAAGTATGTAAACCTTCCAATCTCAGCCAGCACATTAAGTAGGATGGTAGATCAAAAAAATGTAAAAGGTGATAATGTAGAAACGTATCAGAATGTAATGGAAGAAAGTTACAAGCTCTATATTAATAATCATAAACATGTGTGGAAAGAATTTATAAAAACCTTAATAAGGTCTGGAGGTAAACCTGTAATTTATCATTGTTCTGCAGGTAAGGATAGAACCGGAATAGCCAGCTATATTATTCAAAAATTATTCAGTAATTCAATGGATGATATTTTTAAAAACTATCTTTTATCTAATCAATTATTAACAACCAAGGCTGCAACAGCTGAACAAACAACTTCTTCAAATCAAGATAATATTTTAGTTACAAATATTATGTTAGATACATTGGCAAAAGTTAAAAAATCTTATTTATTGTCAGCTATCAATGAAATTAAAAATAATTATTCATCTCTAGAAAAATACATTTGTAATGAACTACAATTTGATATCAATGATTTAGAAAAACTAAAAAAATTATACTCAATTTAGAGGCACAACAATGTATCTTCAAAATTTAATATCTGAAAGAATATCTCAAAAAAACCCAGTGAAAGTTGCGTTGATTGGAGCTGGAAAATTTGGATCGATGTTTTTAAGTCAAATTCCAACTACTTCTGGCATTCAAGTTGTTGCGATAGCTGATTTATCTCCAGATAATGCAAAGAAAGCATGTAAAACTGTTGGTTGGGATGATGAATTGATATCATGCACAAATTTTTTTGAATCTGGAAAAGATGTCATAGAGTTATCTGAAATAGAAGTAGTAATAGAAGCAACAGGTCATCCTTCAGCTGGCATTGAGCATGCGAGGCATTCTTTTAAACACGGTAAACATATTATAATGGTAAATGTTGAGGCTGATGTTTTGGCTGGTGGGTTACTAGCTAAAGAAGCAAAATCAGCTGGGGTTGTTTATTCTATGGCATATGGCGATCAACCAGCCCTCACAGCAGAAATTATTGATTGGGCTAGATCTGCTGGATTTTATGTTTCGAGTGCTGGCAAAGGTACAAAATACCTTCCTGAATATCATAAATCTACGCCAGACACTGTTTGGAACTATTATGGCATTTCTAATAAAGAAGCTAAAGAAGCAGGCATGAATTCCAAAATGTTTAATTCTTTTTTAGATGGTACCAAATCCAGCCTAGAAATGGCCGCAATAGCTAATGCATGCGAACTAAGTGTTCCAAAAAATGGATTACTTTTTCCTCCATGTGGAATGGACGACCTTTCTTCAATTTTAAAACCTAAAATATCAGGTGGTATCCTAACTGAAAATGGACAAGTAGAAGTTGTCTCCTCACTTGAAAGAGATGGAAGGCCAGTTTTCAAAGACCTTAGATGGGGCGTTTACGCAGTTCTTCAAGCTCCAAACGATTATGCAGCCTCTTGTTTCAAACAATATGGTATGAATACAGATGAAAGTGGTGAATTTTCTGCTATGTACAAACCATTCCATTTAATAGGAATGGAACTAAACATATCTGTATTTTCTGCTGCTTTACTTAATCAACCCACAGGACAAACAAAGACTTTCGCGGGAGATGTCGTAGCTACAGCGAAAAGAAAACTTAAAAAAGGAGAAACACTTGATGGAGAAGGAGGTTCAACAGTGTGGGGAAAATTAATACCCTCTAGGACATCTTTATCCATTGGAGCACTACCAATTGGATTAGCTCATAATATTAAATTAAATAAAAATATTGATGAGGATCAATTGATTAGCTGGAATGATGTTGATTATAATTTAGAAGATAAAACCATTAATTATAGAAAATTAATGGAAAAAGAATTTACATTTTTATTGGATTGATTGGCCCTCTATCCAAACGCCAGACGAAACCTGAAGCACCCTCCTCGGGAAAATAATCTTTAAGCAAAGGATCATGTCCGGGTATAACAAGGTTAACATCTGAAGCTAAACCTTTAATTATTTTGAAACCATTCAACATATCTTCTAAATCAACTACAATTGGAAAAGGTTTTCCAGTAAGAAAATTCTCATAAAAATGAGTGGCGTCTGAGGCAAGGCACATATATCCACTATTTGTTTTCACTCTAACAGATTGCAAACCTCTCGAGTGACCTCCAATTAAGTGAGTAGTTACTCCTGGCTGAATCAATCCAATCCCATTATAAAATACAACCCTACCTGAATAAAGATTCTTTACCATTTGACATACATGCTCACCAGTAAATGGCATCTTGATGGTTTCGTGACACATACAAGGGCCTGTAGCATAAGCCATTTCACTTTCTTGCAGATGAAACTTTGCGTTTGGAAACTCTATCAATCCACCAGCGTGATCATAGTGAAGGTGTGTGATTATAACATCCGTAACTTGATTGGCTTCTATATTTAACGCTTTAAGAGCTTCAGAAGGTGATCTTTGAATTGGTCTGTTTCTTCTTTTTGCTTCGTCATAATCATAACCAGTATCTACAATAATTACACTTTCATCAGATTTTAAGACCCATATGAAATAATCAATTGTGTGCTCTTTATTAGAATGATCGTCAAAAATAAAACTCTCCCCTCGAGTTCTATCCGATCTTTCTGCATATTTTAATGCATAAACTTCCCATACTTTATCTAATACTGTATCCATATTTTATACCTTTTTAGCCATTACACTTCTTCTAGCCTGTCTGTTGCTGGAGGAGGCGTTGGGCTAATATCTGAAATTAATTTATAGTTTTCATCATCTAAAATTATATTAACAGATTCTAAAGAAGGCTTAAGTTGTTTTAAATTTCTTGCGCTAATGATAGGTGCGGTTATAGCATCATTATGGGATACCCATGCGACAGCTAAAGAAATTGGGTTATAATTTAATTCCTTAGCTAAGTTTTTTAAAGAAAGAGCAGATTCAAACATCCATTGCTGACCATATCTTGTTTTGTATTTTGCATTATCATGAAGCCTGCCAGAACTATTCTTGTTAACAGAACTATCATCAGAATATTTACCAGTAAGAAGTCCTCCACCTAATGGACTATAACTTATCACACCTATATTTTCTGATTTTGCCATAGGTAATATCTCAACCTCAGCTTGTCTTTTAACAAGGTTATACATAGGCTGTAGGATATCTATTGAAGGAAAGTCATATTTTTCAGCTATCAATTCTGCTTTCATCACTTGCCAAGCAGAGAAATTTGATACACCAAGTTGAAAAAACTTTTTCTCTTCTTTCAACTCTTTAAGAGTTTCAAATGTTTCTTCTAATGGAACATTATCATCCCAGTGGTGTAAGAAAAAAACATCTACATAATCTTGTTTTAATCTTTTCAAACTCTCTTCTAACTGTGATCTAATATTTTTACCACTAGATCCACCGACTGATCCAGCTTTAGTGATTAAAATAATTTTTTCTCTTTCGTCTTTTATTAAATTCCCAAGAATTAATTCAGATTTTCCTCCAGTATAAACAAAAGCGGTATCAAAAAAATTAATACCATTGCTTCTACAAGCTTCATACATTTCCTGGCTATCTCTTTCATCTGCTCCATCTCCAAATTGCATTGTGCCGAAACAAAGTGATGAATTTTCAAGATTATTAGGACCATACTCTCTAATAACTTTCATAATATTTTTACCTTTCAATTTTATTTAAATTTTTGCATCCATACTAACCCAGCATCAGTAGTTGTTCTTGGCTTATATTCGGCTCCTATAATATCTTTATAACCAATTTTAAATATCTCAGGTATAACAAAGCTGAAATCCAATTCTCCTTTATCTGGTTCTGCCCTGTCTTGAACAGATGCTATTTGTACATGTCCAATATAAGACAAATGATCTTTAAATCTTTTTAGAACATTTCCCTGATTTATTTGTACGTGATAAAAATCAAACATTATTTTTAAGGAATCTGGTCCTACTAGTTCACATATTTCTTTTGCTTGCTCAACTTTTGTTAAGAAATAACCTGGATTATCACTAAGGTTTAGTGGTTCAATAACTAAGTTTATACCACTACCCTTAATTAATTCCTTAGCAAATTTTAGATTATCAATAAATGTAACTAATGATTTTGTTGATAAGTCTGTAATACCTGCCATTGCATGAATATTTTTAGCTTTGATTATTTTTGCGTATTCAAAAGCCTGAATAATAGCGTCTTTTGCTTGTGAAATTTTAGAGGGCACTGCAAGTAAACCATTATCCCCTTTTTCAATATTTCCCTTAACAGTATTAATGCCCATTACTGGTAACTGAACTTCATCCAGAGCTTTTTTAATATCTTTTGCATCATGTTCATAAGGAAATTGAAATTCGACAGCATCAAATCCATTTTCTTTAGCTTTATAAATTGCTTCAACTTGTGTAAGTTCATTCCAAAGCAAACCTAAATTAGCAGAAAATCTATACATTTTTAATCCCATTCTAAATTGAATTTATTTACAACTGATAATATTTCATCATTATTTAATTCTTTGGCATTAGCCCCTTTGAGAATAAGAGCTAATTTAGCGGTAGCCTCTAATTCTTCTATAGCATTGACTGATGACTCAAGATCTTTACCAGACACTACTGGTCCATGATTAGCTAAAAGAACTGCAGACCGTTTGCCAGCTAAACCCTTTATTGCTTGTCCCATTGCTGGGTCTCCAGGAACGAAAAAAGGAAGTAGTTTTACTTTTCCTAATAACATTATTGAATAAGGGGTGTAAGAGGGCAAAACATTATCCTCATCTGTGTCTGGTAACATTGATAAAGCAACTGAATGTGTAGAGTGCAAATGAACGACAGCTCCTGATTTCAAACCTCTAGTATCATAAAAAGCTCTATGAAGTGGTAGCTCTTTTGTTGGCGATAAAGAACCAATAAATTGACCGGTTTTAGTTATTTTGACTATTTGATTTGGATCTAACCTACCAAAAGAAGAACCTGATGGTGTCACTAAAATCTCATCATCATCTAAACGAACAGATATATTTCCTGTTGATCCATGAGTAATACCTCTATCAAAAATAGAAGCAGCAAAAATACAGATTTTTTCTCTAATTTTACTCTCTGACATTAAAAAATATCCTTTAATTAATATCCAAATATCTGGAACAAGAAACCTATGGATAAACCAATAACTACGTGGCTGCCTATTGCTAAGGAGCAAGCCATAATTGGTGATGGTGTCTTAAACGCTAAAAAACCTTTTCCTAGTAATGGCATAAAGAAAAACCATGGTATAATTACACTTACAAAACCAAAAACTATCCCATCAATGTAAGATGCATTCAAAACTTGAAAATTGTATAATATAAAAAAAACTAATGAATATAAAATTGCTACACCGTAATGAACCACCCAACCTATAGCTAACTCGTTTTTGATTGGTGTTTCATTATCTATATTTGGGTTGTATACCTTACCTTTTGAAATAGACAACACAAACCATCTACCCACAACAGCCCAATCTGAGGGGTTTATTTTGAATAACATTTTTAAAAACCTTTGCCACAAATCCATGCAAAAACATGAAATAATTCCAATAAATATAATATGAATTATTTCCATAATGTTACTCCGTTTGAATTAGTTTTTTCTAGTAATAATATAATTAACAATATAAAATATAATATATTATATCTATGATTAATTTATTTTAAATAAACCCATAATTATGAACATAATATAGGAGACTGATTCATGGCTAATTTCGACGGACAAACAGCAGTTATTACTGGAGGTGCACAAGGAATTGGTTTTGCTACGGCTAAACGACTAATTAATGATGGGTGCGAAGTTATGATTTGGGATATAGACGAAAAATTAGGATTAGAAACATCTAAAAAGTTGAACTGCCAATTTTTAAAAGTAGACCAAACTGATAACAAAGCGGTTGAAGAAGCCACAGATAAAACAATAAAGCAAATGGGTAAAATTGATATTTTGGTATGTAGTGCAGGAATAGCGGGTCCAACATATACAACTTGGGATTACCCTGTCGAGGAATGGTCAAAAGTTTTCAATGTTAATGTAAATGGTGTTTTTTATTGTAATAAGTATGTGGTAAAAACTATGCGAGAAAAAGGTTATGGTAGGATTATTAATATAGCTTCCATTGCTGGTAAAGAAGGTAATCCAAATGCTCCGGCTTATTCAGCTTCAAAAGCGGCAGTTATAGGATTAACCAAATCATTAGGCAAAGAAACAGCCAGTCAGGACATAGCAGTAAATTGTATAACCCCTGCCACAGCAAAAACTAGAATTCTAGACCAAGTATCTCAAGAATTTATAGACTATATGATCTCTAAAATACCTAGAAATAGATTTGTTACAGTAGAAGAAATTGCTTCGCTCATATCTTTTCTTGCCAGCAAAGAAAATAGCTTCACTACGGCAGGAGTTTTTGATATTTCTGGCGGAAGAGCAACATATTAAGTGGTGAGGATTTTCAGGAGATCCTCTGCACCTAATGGTAAACTAACCTTAGGGAGGTTAAAGCTAGTTTTTTAATTTAAGAACAAATAAACGGGGGAAGTTTTTTGATCTGTTGTTTTTATAGATGATATGTCGATATTTTCTTAAACTAACTTCAGAACTATGATATTAATCGCAAAACCGATTATTTTTTATGCACTAAATTTGAACAATTATATAAACGATTAAAAATTAATCATTTATATACCTGAATTAAGTTCCATTATGCCTGACAAAATAACAACTGCAAAAAGTGCAAGCCCCATACCTCTATTAACCCATAATTGCTTATTTGATGCCAAAGACCATTTTTTCAAACTTATACCTAACCATAACCAAAGAAAATGAATAGGTATCCATATCGAATTTACGATAATAAACTTAGTTATAATCTCTAAATCATAAGTTGACATACCTAAAGATAAAACAATAAATAAATGTCCTTGAACCACATAGGCTTTAGGATTTATAAATTGTAAGAATATCCCTTCATATAGCCTTGGTGCTTTTAGGCTTTGTTTAAAACCAGTTTTATTATCGGATGTAGCTATTCGCCAAGATAAAAATGATAAATATGATAATGACAAAATTAAAAAAGTTAACTCAACACCATCTATTTCAAATAAAAATTGTTTAAAACCAAGAACAACAAAAAGAGCAACACCATTTGTTCCTAAAAATAATCCAATAAGGTACATAATACCAACTCGCCAGCCAAAGCCAGCTCCAACACCAGCAAGAGACAAAACACCTGGACCTGGGGTAACCATCATTAAAAAACTTATTATTATGTAAGTTATCATTGAGAACTATAGGAGGTAAGCCTACACCTTTGACTTTTGATTATATTAATCAAGTTGTAATTATACTATGGAAAATTAAAAGGCAATATTATAAAAAAAGTTTACCAGGATTCATTATTTTATTTGGATCAAAAGCATTCTTAACTTGCTTCATAATGTCGACAGCATTACCTAGTTCTTTTAACATATATTTTCTTTTACCCTGACCAACTCCATGTTCACCAGTACAAGTCCCATCCATTCTTATAGCTCGTTCTGATATTCTTGTTAAAAAACTATCTAATTTATCTAATTCATTTTTATTATTTCTGTCTATTAACAAGGCGACATGAAAATTTCCATCTCCTGCATGGCTAACTATAGGACCAATCAGTTCATTTTTTTCCATATCTTCAATAGTTTCAGTTATACAATCAGATAGTTTTGAAATTGGTACACAAACGTCAGTAGAATACAATGAAGCTTCGGGCCTAACAGCTCTACATGACCAATAAGCATCATGACGAGCTTTCCAAAGTTTATTTCTTTCTTCATTATTAGATGTCCACTCGAAATCAGCACCTCCAAAATCAGAAGAAATTTCACCAAATAGTTCTGACTGTTCTTTTACAGATGACTCACTTCCATGAAACTCCACTAACAACAATGGCGCTTCTGGTAGGTTTGTTTTTGAATAATTATTAACTGCTTTGACTTGAGCAAGGTCCATAAACTCTATTCTAGCTACAGGAATACCTGCTTGAATAGTCATAATCACTGTATCTGTTGCATCTTTTACAGTAGGAAAACTAACTCTTCCACCAGCAATAACTTCAGGAATTCCATATAATTTAAGAGTGATTTCAGTTGTTATCCCAAGCGTTCCTTCAGAACCAACCATTAACCGGGTTAAATCATAACCCGCTGAACTTTTTCTTGCTTTATTAGCCGTTTTAATTATTTGACCATCCGGCATCACGACTTCAAGAGCTATTACATTATCTTTCATAGTACCGTATCTAACAGCATTCGT
>ERZ651776.3664-NODE-3664-length-14991-cov-2.982030_pt1 | contig 14991 bp, 15 predicted proteins | sample MGYA00514761_ERZ651776 | MGnify/ENA metagenome assembly ERZ651776 | reverse complement strand
TACGCATACTCTCTTTATTGGCATCCCTCTTGCCTTATATTCACAGTAAATCATGTATTAAAACCTGTGAAAAGGAGAATGAATATGTCAAAAGTAATTGGAATCGATTTCACACCAATTATGATTGAAAAAGCCAGAGCAAACGCAGAAAAACTCGGATATAATAATGTTGAGTTTAGAGAAGGCGATATTGATGCAATGCCAATAAGTGATAGTGTTGCCGATGTAATTGTAAGTAATTGTGATATTTTAGTAGAAAATTTTAAAACAGGTACTCTAGAAAAATATGGACTTGGGTATAATGATTTAAAATCAGACTTTCCTAGATTAATCTATTGTTCAATCACAGGTTTTGGCCAGACTGGGCCATATGCTGCAAGGCCTGGTTATGATGGATTAATTCAAGCAATGGGAGGTGTTATGGCCTTAACTGGAGAACCTAGTGGTGAGCCAATGAAAGTTGGTGTTCCTATTGGAGATTTAATGGCAGGTATGTTTGCTTCTGTTGGCATTTTGGCAGCAGTTAGGCATCAAATTACTACTGGGAAAGGTCAATTCATTGATATTGGTATGTTAGATACACATGTTGGTTGGCTAGCAAATCAAGGAATGAATTACTTAGCGACTGATCAAAACCCAGATAGACTTGGAAATCAACATCCTAATATTGTTCCATATCAGGTAATGCCAACATCAGATGGATATATAGTCCTATCAATTGGTAATGACCCAACTTTTGAGAGGTTTTGTAAGTTGGCTGGAGAAGAACAACTGATAAATGATCCTAAATTTAAAACTAATGCAGATCGAGTTTCTAATAGAGATTTTGTGACGAACACATTAAACGAAATTACAAAAAGACAAACATCCTCGTGGTGGTTGTCTGAATTAGAAAAACAAAAAATTGGATGTGGTCCAATAAACACTTTAAAGGAAGTATTTTCTGATCCTCATGTTAAAGCAAGAGAGATGGTAATTGAAATGGATCATAAAAAAACTGGAAAGGCTCCATTAAAGCTCATTGCTAATCCAATAAAAATGAATGACACACCTCCAAGTTATAGGCTATCACCACCTTTGTTGGGAGAGCATACAGATGAAGTTTTATCTGAAGTATTGGGTTTGTCAGAAGATGAAATTAAAAAATTGAAAAATGAAGGTGTTGTTTAACTTTTTCAATTCTTTCATAAATAATGGATATAAATCAAACTGAATAAAACTATCTTAAATATTGAATATGACAGTTTAAATTCCTGGATCAGACTTATTCTATTATTTGGTCTCGGTATAACAGGTACAGTTGGTATGTGGTCAGTTGTTGTTGTAATGCCAGCAATTGAGAGTGAATTTAGTATAGATAGGGGAAAAGCAAGTTTACTTTATGCAACTACAATGGTTGGCTTTGGCCTTGGTAATTTTCTAATTGGGAAAATAATTGATAAGTTTGGTCTAAAGTTACCAATTATTGTTGCGACTATAATTTTAGTACTCTCATACCTGATTGGAATGATTTCAACTGAGTTCTGGCACTTATTAATTCTTCAAATTTTTATGGGAACTGCTGCTGCTACTTTTTTTGGTCCATCGATGGCTGATATTGGAAATTTTTTTGAAAAAAGAAGAGGTTTAGCTGTAGCTATAATAGCCAGCGCGAATTATGTAGCCGGAGCCTTTTGGCCATTGATCATAAGTTATTTCCTTGAAACCAATACTTGGAAGGATGTTTATTTGTATATAGCTATAATTTGTATAGTTATAATGATACCGATAACGTTTTTTTTAAAAAATAATATTTCAAATAATGAAGTTAATCAAAGCGTTGAAGACAATAATTCTAAATTGATAAATCTATCACCAAGCACATTACAAACATTATTAATTCTTGCTGGAATTGGTTGTTGTCTTGCTATGGCGATGCCACAAGTACATATTGTAGCTTTATGCGTAGAAAGAGGTTTTGGCTTAAGTATTGGAGCTGAAATTCTTGCGGTTATGCTTTTTTCAGGAATGATTAGTAGAGTTGGTTTTGGGTATTTATCTGACAGGATCGGTCCGGTATATACTTTATTTATAGGCTCTTTACTGCAAATGATTTCTCTCGTGTTCTTTTTGCCATTTGATAGTCAATTATCACTATACATAGTTTCCTTAATGTTTGGTTTGTCGCAAGGAGGGATAGTTCCAGCTTATGCAATGATCGTTAGAAAATACCTACCAATTAAAGAAGTAGGAGAACGAGTTGGGCTAGTCATTATGGCAACAATTGTTGGCATGGGGTTAGGTGGTTGGATGTCAGGAGAAATTTTTGATCTCACACAATCTTATAAACTTGCATTTGTTAATGGTATATTTTGGAATTTAATTAATTTACTTATTGTCACGTTTATTATGTGGAAGATTTATTTCCAAAAAGATAGATTGATTTATAGCTAGAATCAGAGTTTTTGATGAATAAAATTAAAGAGCTTACAAAATCAAGTCTTGAAATCACTTATGAACTTTTTATCATAATGATTCCTACTCTAATAGTCGTAAAAATTCTAGATGAGTTAGGTTTTGTTCAAATATTAAATAAGTTTTTTTCACCATTGATGTTTATACTAGGCTTGCCAGAGCAGATGTCTTTAGTATTCACAACTTCCATGCTTACTAGTCCTTACGCAGGATTAATCGTTTTTTCTGGACTACCTGCAGACATTCCCTTTACAGCTGCTCAAGCAAGTATATTGGGTCTTCTTATGTTATTCACACATTCATTACCAATAGAAGTTATTATTTGTCGTAAAGCAGGTGTTAGGGCACGTGTGATGATTTTCATTAGGTTAGGTTTGGGTATTCTATCTTGTTATTTTCTAAATCTTTTTTTCCAAATTACTGGCTATATGAATTACCCTGCTACTATTCTATTACCAAGTTTAGAAAGTACATCGGACATTATTAGTTGGGGAATAGCTCAGCTAAAAGGTCTTGGATTGATTTTTATCATTATTGTTGCTTTAGTTATAATTTTGGATTTTTTAAAATATGTTGGAGTTGAAAAACTTATTGAAAAAGCCTTAAAACCTTTTTTAAATTTTCTAGGTGTAGGTGAGAAGGCATCAACCATTGCTGTTGTCGGGGTGACGCTAGGAATAGGTTTCGGTGCAGGTCTTTTAATAAAAGAGGTTAAAACTGGAAAACTACATTATAAAGATGTTTTTGGAGTTTTAGTTCTAGTAGGGATGCTTCATAGTGTTATTGAAGATACTTTTGTTGTCTCATTTATAGGTGCTAATATAATCATTACTCTTTTTTTAAGAGCAGTTATTACTTTATGTCTAGTATATGTTTTTATGCGCTTGGGAGCTCAATTCACCGAGCAGTTTTGGCATAAGCATTTTACCAATTCAAATATACCGGAATATAAACCAAATGGTTAGTAGGGGATTATAGTATTATCCCATGCAAAAATTTTGCCGTCGTCATCTGTTGTTTTGTTATCAATCACACTAACTAAGTTTTTAGCAGAAAATTCGGGAGAAAAATATTCTTTCCCCTTTTTCTGAAAAGGTTTAGAAAGTTTAGAGTCAACTGTACCAGGATGAAGTCCAAAAACGATACTATTGGGATTGAATCTTTTTTGTTCAATAGATAACCCTTTCAGTATCATGTTTAAAGCAGATTTTGATGCTCTATAGGAATACCAACCTCCCAAATGATTGTCTTCTATACTTCCAACTCTTGCTGATAGAGAAGCAAACTTAGTTGTACGATCTCTATAAAGAAGAGGTAAAAAGTATTTAGCAATTAACGCTGTGGGTATTGTATTAGCGTTAAACATGTCTATAAATTTGTTTGCAGATAGCTCTCTAATAGACTTTTCAGGGTTGTCTAATTGACCTATAGCTACAATTACAACATCTAATTTAACTTCTATTGATAATGACGCTTTTTGTAGACTATCTTCATCTAAGTAATTGACAGTTTTGGAAGTAATATTTTTGTGATTTAAATTGTCTCCTTTTCTGGAGAATGCAAAAACATTTTCAATATTTTCTTTATTTGCACATTCAAAACATAAGGCTTCTCCAATTGCACCAGAACTTCCAAATATGGCAATATTTAATGGTTTCATATTAATAACTAGATTTCTAAATATACAATCAGATTGATTAATGTACTTTTTTTATAATGGTATATACTATCAGCAAGCTTGAAAATATAAAGAGTGTAATATGAAAAATAATAAACCCCATTTTCTATTAGTGCATGGAGCATGGCACGGTGGGTGGGTTTGGAAAGAAATGGCTGATTTACTCAGATATCAGGGTTACAGTGTGTCCTGCCCAACTCAAACTGGCTTGGGAGAAAGAAAACATCTAATTTCTTCTGAGATCTCTCTAGAAGTATTTATTGAAGATATAGTAAATCATATAATTTCAGAAGATTTACATAATATTATACTTGTTGGACACAGCTTTGCTGGAAGCACCATAAGCGGGGTAGCTGATAGATTAAAAGATAGAATTAAACAATTAATTTATTTAGATGCTGTTATTTTATTAAACGGTCAGTCTCCTTTTGATATTGCACCCGATGAGGTTGTTAAAGAAAGAACTGCTCTTGCAGAAAAATCAGAAGGAAAACTATCAATTCCTCCACCTAAAGCTGAGGCATTTGGTGTTTTTGATGTTAGAAAAGCCATAACCTTAGAAAGCAAATTAACACCGCATCCTATAAGTACCTTTAGATCAAAATTGATTTTGAAGAATGAAGTTGGTAATGGATTACCTCTTAGTTATATTATTTGTACTGATCCAATTTATAAATCTTTAGAGAGTTCAAGGCAGATTGTAAAAAAAATGAATTGGCCAATATTTGAATTAAAATCAGGTCATAATGCGATGTTTACACATCCACAGGAAACATTAAATTTATTAATGAAAATTTGTAAATAATATTTTTGGAGAGAAAAATGTCATCATGTATTACAGGCTGGGCCCACAGTAAATTTGGAGTGAATTCAGAACAAACATCTGAAAATATGATTGCAGACGTTGTTGAAAAAGCTATTGAACACGCAGAAATATCACCTAAGGAAATAGACGCTATTTTTGTTGGAACATTCAATAATGGCTTTCAAAAACAAGATTTTCACGGTGCATTGCCTGCTGTTTCACAATCTGATTTGAGATACGTACCTGCAATGAGGGTAGAAAATGCATGTGCTACTGGTTCTGCAGCTATTCATACTGCAATGAATGCAATAGAGGCAAAAAAAGCTAAAACAACACTGGTTGTAGGTGTAGAGAAAATGACAGATGTATCTTCTGAAAGAGTAGGTGATATATTGCTAGGAGCTAGCTATAGACCAGAAGAGGGCGATACAAAAGGTGGCTTTACTGGGGTGTTTGCAACAATCGCAAAATCCTACTTTCAAAAATATGGTGATAAATCTGATATTTTAGCAAAAATTGCTGCAAAAAATCATGAAAATGGATGTGCAAATCCTTTTGCACATATGCAAAAAAAACTAGACTTTGAGTTTTGTAATTCTGTATCAGAAAAAAACCCATATGTAGCTGAGCCTTTAAGAAGAACTGATTGTTCTATGGTTTCTGATGGCGCTGCTGCTCTGATCATCCAAGATATTGATCTTGCACTTTCCGCTAAAAGAGCGATTGCATTTAGATCAAGAAGGCATGTGAATGATATACTTCCTCTTAGCAAGAGAGAAAAAACCGAATTTGAAGGTGCACGTCAAGCATGGCAGCATGCTCTTCAAGATGCTAAGATAACCTTAGATGATTTATCATTTGTTGAAACCCACGACTGTTTTACGATCGCCGAGCTTATTGAATATGAAGCGATGGGGTTAACTAATATAGGTGAGGGCTATAAGGCCATTGAAGAGGGCTGGGTTCACAAAAATGGGAAATTACCTATAAACCCATCTGGAGGGCTTAAGTCAAAAGGGCACCCTGTTGGTGCAACTGGAGTATCTCAACATGTTATGTCAGCAATGCAATTAACTGGTGAAGCAGGTGATATGCAAATTGGGAACGCTAATTTAGCTGGTATCTTTAATATGGGTGGTGCATCTGTAGCTAATTATGTCTCAATATTAGAAAGAATAAGATAATTTAAAGTAGGAAATAGAATGATGACGGTTTTAAATCTAATGTTATTGGTTCAAGAGGTTATTATTTAAATATAAAAATCTTTACGCCAGTTCTTTTTCAAATGTCCATTTTCAATACACCAGTTTTCTATTTCTTTAAGTTCTTTCCAAATTTCTCGTCCAATTTGGGCTCGGGCTTTAGCTTTTGCTTTTTCGATTTTTGTATAGCGACCATGTTTAGTTTTAGAAGCTGCGAGGCGAGCAAGGCCGGCCTCTGTACGTGGTCCTGTGCTTGCACCTCCGTGAAGTCTACACCGACCAACAGGTAGTTTGGCTGGCCTCTGACATGGTGTTCCTTTTCTGGTTTTTGCTTCACATCTTTTACCCGGCCAATTAGGACCAAAACGCCAAGGAATTCCTTTTAGTAGATTTTTGTATTTCATCTTATTAGCACCAATAATTAAGTTTATTTTTAATTATATCATTACTTAGATTCCTGCGTAAGCGGGGTTAAGTATAAAAATGTTTGGTGGATTAGAATTTAAATATACGACCTTCAGGTTATGAGCCTGACGACTAAATTCCAAAATATATTAAATTTTCAATAAAGCTCTGATAACTTATACTTTCAAGCCATTCAAGTAGTCTGTTAGTTTTTGGATTACGAATTTGTATAATTAGCTTTTCTTTTTTCTAACAAAGCATCTATGGCTTCTCTATGATCATTAAGCTGTTGAAGTATGCTCTGTTGACTGGCAGCCATTTCAAGTGCTTTATCTAATGGGACATTTTGAGACATTCTTAAAAGTCTTTTAGCTCTTCGAGAAGCTTCAGGCGGTTGTGATGCAATTTTGTCAGCAATTTCATGTGCTATTTTCAGTAAATCATCATTAGGAACGACTTGAGATACAAGACCCCAATCTAATGCCTTTTGAGCATCTAGCACGTCACAAGTTAGGATCATTTCATTTGCTCTTGATAGCCCAATTATTTTTGGAAGAAACCAAGATCCGCCATCACCAGGAATAATACCAATTCTTAAAAAACTCTCTGAGAATTTTGCATCCTCACCAGCAATTCTTATATCACACATGGTACACAGATCATTTCCAGCACCTATAGCATGACCGTTAACGGCAGCAACAATTGGTACGTCAATGCTATTCATAGTAAGTGGTATTCTTTGAATTCCAAACCGATACCAGTCCTCTAATTCTGATAAGGACATATTGTCTTTGGTGGTCATATCTTTAATTTCTTGAAGGTTTCCGCCTGATGAAAAACTTTTACCGGCACCAGTCAAAATTATGCAGCCAACATTTTTATCTTTATCAGCTTTATTCAAATACTCTACAAGTTCTTCAATAATATCACCTGAGAGTGCATTTCTAGTATCAGGTCTGTTAAGTGTGATTTTAACTATTCTTTTATCTTGTTCATATAAGACTGATTTAGACATGGTTCTCCTTAATTTTTTATTTTAATATGTTAGATATTCCCACAAATTTTTATTACTATTTTCTAAAAAATCTTTCCCTAAAAATTCTTCCCAGTAACTTTCATTGCCAAAATCATTTCTCCAACTATTCAAGTTTTTGGTAAAATAGGCTAATTCATATTCTTTTGTAAAACCTATTGCACCATGTACTTGATGAGATATAGCGATTATTTTACCAGCGGCAATGCCAGTTCTTATTTTTAAAATAGCAATATCATAAATATTTTTAGACAAATCCTCTGAACTAGCAATAGTAGACAAAGCTGCTGAAGAAGCTGATAACTCAACAGCCATTTCTGAAATTTGGTGTTGAATGGCCTGAAATTTTGATAAAGGCCTGCCAAATTGTTTTCTTTGAGAGCAATAATCAATTGAAAGATTCAGAATTTTTTCCATGGAACCAATCATTTGTGCTGATCTTAAAATTGCTCCCAAGTAGTTAAAATTTATTTTGGGATTGAGGGTTTTAATTTCAATAATATTATTATTTTTAAGATTTACATTAAATCGTGGTTCAGCCAAAAAATTCTTTTTTTGTTCTATATCCAAATTTGAGTTTTGTAAAAAAACTACTTTTTCAACACCATCAATTTTGGTTATGAACATAATTTTATCTGTTAAATTTAAGTAGGGGACTGATATTAATTCACCACTTAACTCATTTCCTGAAATTTTTATATTTTTCGCAACATTGGCAAAAGTAATCATGCCTTCTGGAGGGTTTATGTCACATTCAGATAAAATATAATTACATAAAATTGTTTCTGAAAGAGGTATTGGCGCGCCAAGGCTATTTGAAAGTTGAATTATTGGTAATACAGAAGCAAATTCTAGATTGAACCCATCAAACTTTTCTTTCACAACTATTTTAGGAAGTCCTATTTCTTCAACTTCATTCCACAAATTTATTAGATCATTATTTTTTTGATCAATATTTTGTCTAAGTTGATGGTTAATATTTTTTTGAAGAACTTTTTCAGTTGTTTCTAAAATAATTTGTATTTCTTCATTCATCTTAGACCTAACTGCCTAGCAATTATTCCTCTCATTATTTCAGTTGTTCCACCCCTTAGTGAATTTGAAGGTATTCTGAGCGTTGCATCTTCAAATAAATTTTGTAGTTGGTTTGGCCACTCATAAAGAGGAATAATATTGGAAAACTCTCTTAATGACTCAATCATCATTTTCTCAAATCTGTTTCCTAATTCCTTGACAAAGGCAGCTTGAGTTTCAGGAGACTCTCCATTTTGTAGCATTGACGCTACTGAAAAACTCATTCTTCTAAGTGTTTGAAGTTCAGCAATTAATCTTCCTATTAATTGCGAACCTGATTTTACCAGAACATGTCTAAATTGATTACTGAAATTTTCAAGTAAGCAGAAATGAGATAAAAATCTTTCTGGGCCTGATCTTTCAAGAGCAAGTTCGCCAACAACTTGTTCCCATCCTTTACCTTCACTTCCTAGTAAAGCATCCTTTGGGAGTTTGACTTTATCAAATAATGTTTCATTAAAATGTCTTTGGCCGCTCATATCAGGAATACCTTTTATACCTACGTTAGGTAATGATAAATCGACTAAAAACTGTGATAGTCCTTCATGCCTGTTTTTCTCAGATGCTGGACTTGTCCTTGCAAGAACAATCATATAATTCGATAAATGAGCTCCGGTTGACCATATTTTTCGACCCTCTAATATCCAGCCATCATCTGTTTTGGTGGCCTTTGTTTTAACAGAAGCCAAATCTGATCCTGAATCAGGTTCACTCATTCCAATTGCAAAGAAACATTCACCTGAAGTTATTTTAGGAATTATGGATTGTTTTTGTTCTTCTGTTCCATACCGCAATATTTGACTGCCACTCTGTCTGTCTGCAATCCAGTGGGCAGCTACAGGTGCTCCTGAGGCTAAAAGCTCCTCAGTAACAATATATCTCTCTAAAGTAGTCTTTTCATTTCCTCCATATTTTTTAGGAAAAGACATCCCAAGCCATCCTTTTGAGCCTAGCTTTTTACTAAAATTAGGGTCTGCCGAAAAAACCCATCCGTCAGCTGCAGGTTCAAATTCTTTGTTAATTAAAGCTTCAGATATAAATTTTCTAACTTCTTTACGAAGGTTGGATAGCTCTTTTGTTTCTGAAATAAATGGAAAATTAAATTTTGACATATATAAAACTTACTAAGTTAATTATTCTTTAGTAAATTAGATTATATAGGATAAACGTCAATAGAATTAATCTTAAATTAAGTGTGGTTATTGTAAATAAGAACACTTGGTTTAATTCTTTTCTGGGGAGGATAAAAATGGCTGATATTGAAAATTTGATGGAACGATTAAAAAAGATTGCAACACCAACAATTGCAAACGCATTAGACGATATAGGTTTCAATGGAGTGATGAATAATTTATCCCCAGCTGGTTTTGGGATGACAATGGTTGGAAGAGCAATCACAGTACAGGAGACAACAGGGCCATTTGGTAGTTTCCCAACTGAAGATTTTAAAGTAGGGCATATGATCGATGCCGCAAACTCTGGTGATATTATTGTAGTAGCAAATAATGGAGCTCAGGTTTCTACTTGGGGCGGAATGGCATCCTATGCAGCTAAATTGAAAGGTATAGGCGGATTAGTTGTAGATGGCGGAATTCGAGATAGGGAAGAAATTATTGAATTTGCCTTTCCGGCATTTTCTAAGCACATGGTACCTACCCCAGGAAAAACAAGAATAAAAGTTTTATCTATTAATGAACCAATAATTTGTGCAGGTGTTAGGGTTAGAAAAGGCGATATTATAGTTGCTGATGGTACAGGTGTTTTATGTATTCCTATCGAACATTTAAAGGAGGTGACTGAGGCCTCAGAGAAGTTTTCTGCCGATGATAAAAAAGCAATGGGCGAAATGGAGAATGGGTTAACATTTACAAATGCTTTAAAGAAATTTGCAAAAATTTAGAGTATATTAAGGGCTCGTTCAAAAAAATCTTTTTGTCCGAAATTCCCGGATTTAAGGGTGATTGAAATTGGTTTTTGACCATATGAATGAGGGGACCATAAAGCTGGAACGCCGTGTGAAATTTCTTCGCCTATTTTTAATTCTTGTACACCAAGACCTTTTATAATTGCACCTGAGGTTTCACCTCCTGCAGAGATAAATCTTCCAAAATTATCTTCAACAAGTTTCTTAGATAATTTTTCAAAGAAAACTTCAATTTTATCAGCTAAAATCTCTTGGCCGTACTGACTTTGTTTTTCTGTAACTATTTTGCTTTCAGATGATGAATATACCAATGGTGATTTTGTTTCATTTTCTTTAATCCAATCAAAAACAGTTCCAAGTAAGTTTTGGTTATTCATAATATTATCAGGATCTAAGTAAAATGAAGGGTTATTTTCTTTATAAATATTAATTTGCTCTAATGTCGCATTTGAACATGAACCTGACATGATTACAGCATTAGAATTATTTTCTGGTATTTTAAAGTTTGATCCTGATAGATATCCTCTATCTTTATAAATTTGTGGTAAGCCTAGTGCAATGCCAGATCCTCCAGTAAGGAAGGGTAAATCTTTTACCGCATTACATATAATATCGAAATCTTCATTATTAATAGTATCAATAATGGCATATTGATAACCATTGTTTTTTAATTCATTAATTTTACCAATGACACTATCTACGCCGTTTGCGATTGAAGTTGAATCTACAAGACCCACCTTGCCTTCGGTTTGATAATTGAGCCATCTAACTAGATTATGATCGGTCATTGGTGTAAGAGGATGATTTTGCATACCTGATTCATTTAATGGGACGCCATTAACAAACATGTGTCCATTATAAACTGTTCTTCCTGCGTCTGGAAATGATGGACAAGCTATCGTAAAATCCGTTTTTAATTCTTTCATTAAAGCATCAGTAACTGGGCCAATATTTCCTTTTTTTGTTGAATCAAATGTTGAACAATATTTAAAAATAAATTGTTGGCAACCACATTCCTTTAACCAAGAAAGAGCTTTCAAGCTCTCGGATATTGCATTTTCAATAGGTATAGTTCTTGTTTTTAAGGCTATTACAATTGCATCTGTTGAATGATTTTGTTCGTCTTTAGCTATCGAATGTGGAATACCGGCATACATAGAAACTTGCATTCCAGATTTCTTGAGATTATTTGCAATATCTGAAGAACCTGTAAAATCATCACCTATTATACCTAACTTCATAAACCTAAAACCTAAATTATAATTCTTGTTTAACTAATTGGGTAACTTTTTTTTCTTTTACCCACGGCGTCACTTCTTCATTGAAGTTTTTATAATGTTCACTATTCAAGTGAACATCAAAAGCATCTTTATCCGTGTATGTTTCGTATAAGAATACAACTGTTACATCATTAGGATCATGACATACATCAAATTCATGGCACTCTTTTTCTAATTCGAGAGAGTCTCTTGCTTGTTGTAAAATTCTTTGTTTAAATTTTTCTATAAACTCTTCGTGTATTACAAACTTAACAGTTATGACAAACATAAATTGCTCCCATTTTTATTAATTTAATGCTTCTTTTTGAACATTTGTATCTTTTAATAAATCCATCAATTCTTTGGTAATGGCTTGCGTTCCCATGTCACCACCAAATTCCATAGGCCTTAGCTTATTTTTTTGAAATCCAACTTCTATAGCCGTCTCAATCAACTTAGAACTTTTAGCCGCATTTGAACAATTATTTTTATCAGCTAAATAATCAAGCATTAGAGTGGAACTTAGTATGGTAGCCAATGGATTAGCTTTGTCTTGACCCATAATGTCTGGGGCACTTCCGTGAGCTGGCTGAAATAATCCATGATTGTCTCCAATTTCTGCACACGATGCCATGCCCATGCCACCAACCAAACCGCCACCTAGGTCAGATAATATATCACCAAACATATTTTCCATTACCATGACGTCATATTCCCAAGGGTTTCTTATTAAATTTAAAGCCATAGCATCTACATAACAATGATCGGATTGAATATCTTGGAAATTAGTTTTTCTTTCATCAAAAATTTTTCTAAAAAATGCTTGAGAACGAAACACATTGGCTTTATCGACGCAAGTCACTTTGCCCAACTTTCCTTTCTTTTTTCTCTGTCGTGCTAACTTGAATGCAAAATCATGAAGTTTTTCAGTGGTATTTCTTGTAATACGCATAATATCCTGAACTTCATCATTATTGTCTACAGGGCATCTATTATGAACTGCTGCTGTATAAAACAAACCTTCGGTTGATTCTCTTAATATGACTAAATCAATTTTACTTGATAATTTATTACTTAACCTATTCGTTATGTTTGGATAGGCTTTTACAGGTCTAACGCCAGCATATAAGCTAAACATCTCTCTAAATCTAAGGTGAGGGCATATCTCTGTTCCATCTTCATATCTAACTGAGGGTAACCCAATTGCTCCAAGAAAAATGCTATCGGCTTCATTTATTCTGTCTTCACCTTGAGGCTCCACATCGGTTCCATTTTTAGAATAATACTCAGCTCCAGCATCAATCATTTCCCATTCACATTTAAAACCGCCTATAATTTCAGAGGACAAATCGACTAACTCAATAGCTGATTTTATTATATCTTTTCCTATTCCGTCTCCAGGAATTGTGGCTATTGTAAAATTTTGCATGATTATAAATTCTTTCTAGATAACAAAAAAATATTAACAATTAAGTTCGAACATTACTATATTTTTGGATTGGTTTAAATGATAATAAAACTGAATGATGTTATTGTTCAATGTTCATATTTTATTTTTAAGTTATAAATAATAAATTAAGTAAAAATAATCAAATCAATGACTTAAAATTAAGATCATGATAAGTTGATATTTACTGGAGATATTTGTGCCTGCTTTTTTTTACAATAAAAAAAAATATCATAAACTATCTGATAAAGAGGTTCTTGCATTAGCAATATTTGCAGAAGAAGAAGATGCAAAAATTTATCAACAATATGCTTCTTATTTTTTAACGGAGTTTCCTGAAACATCAAAAATGTTTCAAGAAATGTGTGATGAAGAAAATGAACATAGAAGACTTTTATTAGATTTATATAAAACAAAATTTAACGATATAATACCATATATTAAACGTGAACACGTCTCTGGTTTTTATTCTAGACGTCCTTTATGGCTTACAAAAAATCTATCTCTATCTACAGTCAGAAAAGAGATTGTAAAGATGGAGAGTGACGCTGCTAACTTTTATTATGATGCAACTCAAAAGGCTAATGACCCAGATGTTCGTAAGCTGTTAGGTGATTTAGCGGCAATTGAAAGTAAACATGGGGAGAAGGCCACTCTTAAACTTTCTAAAATTGAATCATCAGAAATTGGTGATGAAGAGATTAAAAAAGATGAAAAACAATTTATACTAACTTGGGTACAGCCAGGTCTTGCAGGATTAATGGATGGATCAGTCTCTACATTAGCCCCTATATTTGCTACTGCTTTTGCAACTAAGGATAGTCATACAACCTTATTAGTAGGTTTAGCGGCTTCTATTGGTGCTGGTATTTCGATGGGTTTTACTGAAGCGGTACATGATGACGGAGTTCTATCTGGAAGAGGTTCTCCAGTAAAAAGAGGATTTGCCTCTGGTATAATGACAACTCTGGGTGGTTTAGGTCATGCGTTACCATATTTAATAGCTGATTTCTATACGGCAACTGTTATAGCAATGTTATTTGTTTTAGTAGAGTTATGGGCTATTGCGTGGATACAAACAAAATATATGAAAATAAAATTTACTAAGGCTATATTCCAAGTTGTTTTTGGAGGGTCATTAGTTCTTGCCGCTGGAATATTAATAGGAGGGGGATAAAAGGTATTGACAGTGATAATCTTTATGATAATGATTATCATTAACAAAAGAGAAAAACTAAATGAAATCTTTCAAATCTTTTATTTTCTGTATTTCCAATCTGATATTTTGTATTTCGATATTCATTTTTGGAATTCACCTTGCAAGTGCAAATGAAATCAATATTTATTCAAATAGAAGTCCAGCCCTGCTTGTCCCTTTTACAAGTGAATACGAAAAAGAATACGCTGTTAAATTTAATATTCTACATGCTAAAAAAGGCCTTGCCCAAAGACTTAAATCTGAAGGTAAGAACTCTCCTGCAGACGTAATCCTCACCGTAGATATTTCAAGATTATCAGAACTTGCTGATATGGATTTAGTAAGAACAATAAACTCAAAAATTATTGATAGAAATGTGCCTGATCATTTACGAGACGTAAATAAAAAATGGGTTAGTTTATCTACCAGGGCAAGAGTTATTGGGGTTTCTAACAAAAGAGTGAATGTTGATGAAATAAAAAACATTGAAGATTTAGCTGATCCAAAATTTA
>ERZ651776.3660-NODE-3660-length-15005-cov-26.149652_pt1 | contig 15005 bp, 19 predicted proteins | sample MGYA00514761_ERZ651776 | MGnify/ENA metagenome assembly ERZ651776 | reverse complement strand
AAACCTTAAGGTTGTTGGTTGTTAAATTTTAAGCCCGGACAATACAAAAAAAGCTAAAAAAGACAATAATTAACTTTAAAATTGATGAATATAACCTTTGTTTTTGAGCAGTATTTTCTTACCTTTTTCATCAATTATACGGCTTTTTTTTATACCATGTATGATTTTACCAATTTTAGTTATTTTTATACCGAGAATTTTAGATGTTCTGTCAATGATTCTAGATTTACTTCCAGCAGCAGTAAATAATACCTGGTAGTCATCACCCTTCGAAACTAATCTAGATTTATTAAATTTATGAATTTTAATCAATTTTGATAAATATTTTGAAATTGGAATTTTTTTCTCAGTTATTTCATATGAGTAATTTTGCATATTCAACATTTTCTCTAGATCAGAAATAAGACCATCTGAAATATCTATTGATGAGTTTGCAAATAAAAGTAATTTTTTTGCAATATTAAGTTGAATATCTGGCTTGTAATATTTGTTAATAAAATAATCATTAATTTTTTTGTTAAATTTAATTTTCTTTTTTAAAATTTGAAGACCTATAAAACTATCACCTAAGTTTCCCGTTACATAAATATCGTCATTTATTTTAGCTTTATTTCGATAAATGATATCTTTAGAGTAACCCACAGAAGTAATTGAAAAACTTAATTTATTTGAAAATGTGGTATCACCACCACATAAAAAAATACCATATTTTTTTTGTTCCTGTTTAAGGGACTTCGAAATCTTTAATAAATTATTATTTGAAAATGATTTTTTATTTCCAGATCCAGAAATAAAATAAAATTTAGGTTGAACACCTTTGCATATTAAATCAGAAATAGATGATCGAATAATTTTTTTAATTACAAGATCGGGTTTATTGAAATCTATAAAATGAATTTTATCATTATAAGTATCTATAGATATCACAAGTTCTTTTTTTTTATCAAAAAAAACATCGTCATTTAGGTTAAGCGCAGATTTATTTTTCTTTGATAGTTTAGAGAAATATTTTTTTATTAATTCAAATTCATGCATTGGTAGTTCTTAATTTTTTACCAATATTATCCAATAGAGCATTAAGATATTTAGTTTGAGAGTCTTCTAAAAAAAAATTTGATGAATTCAAATATTCTTTAATTATTATATTTATAGACAAATTAGGTTTGTAAAGAAATTCATATGTTGCTGCCTTTAAGATAGTTTGAAATACTTTATCAAGATTTTCAAAAACAAACTCCTCACCTAGTTTGGTATCTAACTCTGTCCGAATTAATTCATTTCTTTCAATAGTTCCTAGTACAATATCTTTAATAAATTTCTTAAATCTATGTTTTGGAAAATCTAAATCATTGTCTTCATTATAAAATTTTCCATATAATTTCTGAATAATAATTACTCTAGGATTATTTTTTGGATTAAAATGAGTTCTCATTTTTGTGATAAAATAGAAATTACTGCTTGAGCAGCCTCTGCACCTTTTTTCTTTCTAGCCTTGGCTTGTCGCATATTTAAGCAAGTAATAATACCGTTACCAATTGGTTTTTGATTGTTAATTGATAAATCCATAATTGCATTAGTTGAGGCTTGTGAAATAAAATCAAAATGTGGAGTTTCACCCTTAATAACACAACCTAAAGCTAAAAAAGCATCATATTTTTTTATATTTTTTGAGATTGTAACTGGTATCTCAAAAACACCAGGCACTTTAATAATCTTAATAAAATTAGATTTTGGAATTAATTTTAAAGCACTATCAAGAAGACCCTTTGCTATATCCTCATAATAATTTGCTATAATTATTAAATATTTTTTTTTCATTAAATTAATTCCTGTTTGGTAATCTTTATATCATATCCCTCTAAACCAATAACTTTTTTAGGTGACTTGGTAATTAATATCATATTCTTAATTTTTAAATCTTTAATAATTTGAGCACCTATTCCATAATTTCTAATAAGTTTGTCATTACCTTTCTTATAAAAATCCTTATTTTTATAGTCCTTAAGAGTTTGAGTAACTGATTTTAAGTTTGTATCTTTGATAAATACTAAAACACAATTATTGAATTTTTTAAAATAGTTTAATGTTTTATTAAATGAGTTGGGTAGTTGCTGATTAATTAGATAATTTTGAACTACATTAGAAGAAATCACTCTAACTCTAGGAGTAATTCCTTTTTTAATATTTCCTTTTATTAAAGCAAAATGTTCCGAACCATCAAGTAAATTTTCGTAAATTCTAATTTTGTATTTTTGATTTTTAACATCAATATTGCTTTGTTTTTTAATTTTGATTAATTTTTCTTTCTTCAACCTATAAGCAATTAAATCTTCAATCTTACCTATTTTAAGTTTGTGCTTTTTTGCAAAATTAAAGAGATCTTGACCCTTAGCCATTGTGCCATCTTCATTCATAATTTCACATATTACTGCTGAATTATTTTTTTTTGCTAATCGAGATATATCGACAGATGCTTCTGTATGACCAGCTCTAACTAAAACACCACCGTCTTTTGCAATAATTGGAAACACATGTCCTGGTGAAACAATTTCATTTTTCTTTACCTTTTTTTTAGATGCAATTTTAATAGTTTTTGCCCTGTCTCTAGCTGATATACCCGTTGTAATACCCTTCTTGGCTTCAATTGAAACTGTAAACGCTGTTTTATTTCTAGATTGATTAATTGGTGACATTAAGGATAGATTTAATTTTTTGGCTTGAGCACTATCTAATGCAAGACAAATTAAACCACGTCCATACTTAGCCATAAAGTTTATATTTTTAGCATTAGAGTCTGATGTCGAGATTATCAGATCACCTTCATTTTCTCTTTTTTCATCGTCAACAAGAATGAACATGCCACCTTTTTTGGCAACATTAATAATATTCTCTATTGGGGTGAAATTATTTTTTTTCATTAAAATAATTTCTAACGTATTTAGACAAGATATCTATCTCAATATTAACTAAACTATTTTTTTTAAGCGATGATAAGTTAGTCTCGTTAAAAGTATGTGGTATTACCCAAATTTGAAATCCTTTTTTAGAAACTTTAGAGATGGTAAGTGAAATCCCATTTACACAAATAGATGCTTTTTCGATCAAGTGTTTTCTCTCATTTCTCGTAATTTCAAAATCAAAAAGGTAAGATTTGTCTATTATTTTTATACTCAAAACTTTACCCACAGTATCAACATGACCCTGACATATGTGGCCAGATATTTTGGTTCCGTACTTAAGCGGCAATTCTAAATTTAATACATCATTATTTTTTAAATATTTGAACTTTGATCTGATAATAGTTTCGTTAGAAAGATAAAATTCCATAATTTTTTTTTTATATGAAATTAATGTAAGACAAACTCCATCACAAGCGACCGACAAACCAATATCTTTATTATTTAACTTAAAATTACTTTTTACAAAAATATTTAAACCCTTCGGTCTTTTTAAAATTTTAGTAACAATACCTTGGTTGTATATAATTCCGTTAAACATATTAGCTTTTATATAGGGTTATTATATCTTTACCAAAATTAGAATTAACTTTTGATTTTTTTTTATAATTTTTTTTTAGTATGTTTAAACCATTAAATTCCTTAAATTCGGTTAATTTTGATAATTTTATTGGGCTTTTGAACAAATAAAATTGATTAAACACTTTCTTATTGAGTAAATTTTTAGTTAATTCATTTCCTCCTTCGATTAAAATATTTCGGCATCCTAAATTATAAAGTTTTTTTAAAATTAATAAGATATCAAAGGTCTTATTTTTATTTAGTTTAGACTTAATTAGTACAATTTTTTTTTTATTAAATTCTAAAATTTTTGACCTATTGGCTTCATTATAAAAAATAATAGTATTATTTTTGCTTGCTGTTTTAAATAGATAGCTTCCAGTATTAGTTTGTAAATTATTATCTAAAACAATTCTTTTAGGAGAGAATTTTTCCATATTTTTTAATCTACAATTTAATTTAGGATTATCTTTATTTAAAGTTTTGTAAGATATTAATATTGAGTCATTTTTATATCTTAAAAAATGAGTAAACTTATCTGATAGTAAATTAGTTATCTTTCTTTTTTTTTTACTATAAATTAAATTATTTTTTGAGATCGCAATTTTACCAGTTATGTAAGGTAATTTTTTTTTTCGATTATAGAAATATGGAGCATAAAATTGACTAATCTTATCTTTTAATAATTCTTTTCTAACTTCAATTTTTTTTGATTTTAATATATTAAAAGTTTTACCTTTAACTCTTTTATCAATATCTATAACTGAATATATTACTTCTTTAATTCCAGATCTTATTATCGCACTTGTGCATGGTGGAGTTGCACCATGATGAGAGCAAGGTTCTAAGGTAACATACATTTTTGAGTCTTTTAAATTTGTGATACTATTTTTAATTGCATTTAATTCTGCGTGTGGTCTTCCATTATATGATGTTTGACCAATTGAAATTAATTCATCATTTTTAACAATCACACATCCAACTGATGGATTGGGACCAGTAAGACCTTCTCGTGCTCTAGCCAAGTCTAAGGCTAGTTCCATGTAGAATTTATCTTTAATTGAAAATTTATCTTTTTTTGTAGACATCAAGTTTGTCCACGAATTGTACAAAATCTTTTTCTTCTCTAAAGTTTCTATATACAGAAGCGAACCTAACATAAGCAACAGGATCTAATTCTTTTAACCCCTCCATTACCATTGTTCCTATTGTATTTGTTGATATTTCATTTTGCCCAAGTTCTTCAAGTGCTCTAGAAATTTTACTAATAAATTTTTCAGCAGTTTCTGTGTCTATAGGTCTTTTTTTTAACGCTATATAGACAGATTTAGATAATTTATCTCTATCAAAAGTTGATTTTCTTCCATTTTTTTTAACGACCATCAATTCTCTAATTTGAATTCTTTCAAATGTAGTAAATCTTTCGCCACAGACACATAATCTTCTTCTTCTTATGGCAGTTCCATCTTCTGTTGGTCTAGAGTCTACAACAGATGTATCTCCTTTTTTTTCACAGGGACAGATCATTATTTATAAATTTTTATATATTGGAAACGATGAAGTTAAAGCTATCACCTCGTTTTTAACTTCATTTTCAATTTTACTATTGTCAGAAGGGTTTTCAGACAATCCCTTTAATGTTTTAGTAATTAACTCTCCAACAGTTTTAAATTCATTTAAACCAAAACCTCTAGTAGTTGCAGCTTGTGTTCCAAGTCTAATACCTGAAGTGATCATTGGTTTTTCAGTATCAAAAGGTATTCCATTTTTATTACAAGTTATGTTTGCTCTTGATAAACTCTCAGCAGCTAAATTTCCTTTAACGTTATATGGACGTAGATCAACCAACATTAAATGAGTGTCTGTTCCATCTGAGTAAATTTTAAAACCATTGTTTTTTAATGTTTCAGCTAACATTTTTGCATTAGCTAAAACAGATTGAATGTAATCTTTAAATTCTGGCTGTAATGCTTCTAAAAATCCTGCAGCTTTAGCAGCAATAACATGCATCAATGGTCCACCTTGATATCCAGGGAATACAGCTGTATTAAATTTCTTAGCAAGATCTTCATGATTGGTTAAAATTATTCCACCTCTTGCGCTTCTAAATACTTTGTGAGTTGTAGATGTTACAACATGCGCATGATCACAAGGATTAGGATATCCTTTTCCGGCTACTAAACCAGAGAAATGAGCCATATCAACCATTAAGTAAGCACCAACTTTATCTGCAATTTCTCTAAATCTTTTAAAATCAATAACTCTAGAATACGCACTTCCACCAGCTATAATCAACTTTGGTTTATGTTCTAATGCAAGTTTTTCAACATTGTCATAATCAATAAGTTCTGACTCTTTATCTACTTCATAACCTATTGCATTAAACCATTTACCAGACATAGAAATTTTTAACCCATGAGTGATGTGACCACCTGAATTTAAACTCATACCCATAAAGGTATCTCCAGGATTTAGTAATGCTAAAAAAACAGCTCCATTAGCTTGGGCACCTGAATGTGGTTGAGCATTAGCAAAATTACAGTCAAATAATTTTTTTAATCTCTCAATAGCTAAATTTTCAGCAACATCGACATGTTCGCATCCATTATAGTATCTTTTCCCTGGATAACCCTCTGCATATTTATTCGTTAGAACAGATCCCTGAGCTTCTAATACGGCCTGAGAAACTATATTTTCAGAAGCAATTAATTCTATATGTTGTTGTTGTCTTAAAAGCTCATCTTGAATTGCTTTATGTAATTCAGGATCTTTCTTTGACAAACTATCTTCAAAAAAACTTTTGTAATTATCGTTTATATAATTTTTTTCACTAGACATAATTAAATTTTCCTTATTCTACTTGAGTGTCTTCCACCCTCAAATTTAGTATTTAAAAAAACACCAATACAACTTAAAGCATTTTTTTTTGTTAACAATCGTGAACCTAATGTAATGATATTTGCATCATTATGCAATCTTGATAATTTTGTAGATTTTAAGTTAAAACATTGTGCTGCACGAATATTTTTATGTCTATTCGCCGCAATGCTCATTCCCATACCAGAGCCACAAACTAAAATGCCAATATTATTTTTACCTGTTTTTACCTTTTTTGCTACTTTATGAGCAAAGTCTGGGTAATCAACTCTAGTATTATTATTTGGACCCAAGTCCTGAAATGTTAACTTCTTACTTAGTAGGTATTTTTTGATAGCTTCTTTTAATTTATATCCAGCATGATCTGATGAGATAAATATTTTTTTCAAATTAATTAAATTTATAATCTAATACGCAAGCAACTAAGTGAATTCTATTTTCTTCTCCACCATTAAACGCATTATGATATTTAGTATTATTAGTTACCCAAACAGATCCATCAGCAGGCATATGTTTTGCAACATTATCAATAACCATCAAACAGCCTGGATTACTAATTATTGGTATATGTAATCTTGGCTCTGGATCCCTGTGCCAACTTAGTGTTGATCTAGGTTCTTTTAATAAAATTCTAATACGCCCTAATTTGTATTTTGATGATAATACGTCAAAAACTTCTTTAAAATACGTGTTTTCATAATCTTTAATAAATTCCGAATATGCAGACTCGTCAATCTCAACATCTCTGGAAACTTCTTTTCCAGTTTTATCAGGTTTTGTCCAATAAACTCCTCTGGCCTTATTTCCTTTTATTGAATCTGGATCACCAGGTATTTGAGTTAAAGAAATTGCTCCAAAATGAGTTACACCACCACCATCATCAAATTTTCTGGTTTGCACAATTTGATTGTAAGCTTCTTGCAATTTATCAATATCAAACTTAATATTTTGTTTTTGAAAATCGCTAAAATCTAAAACTCTATCTTCTTTTTTTATATTAAGATCTACGACTTTTGAAGTTTCTATGCTCATCAAGATTGTTTTGTACTTATTTTAATATATATTTGTATAATACATTTGTCGCATTAATAAAGAGATTAAAAACATGATTACTGGTAAATATCCGAGCCTTAGACTAAGAAGAAATAGAAAACATTCCTGGTCTAGAAGGCTAATTCAAGAAAATACCTTAAGTCCAAATGACTTCATTTTACCCATATTTTTAATTGATGGGTCTAACAAAAGAGAATCAATAAGCTCTATGCCTGGAGTTTATCGGTATACCATTAATAGACTGTCCCAAATAGTAGATAGAGCAATTAATAAAGGGATACCGATGGTTGCTCTTTTTCCTAAGACCAAAAATAGTTTAAAAAACGAGATAGGATCAGAATCGCTCAATGAGAACAATTTGGTTTGTAAAGCAATAATAGAAATTAAAAAAAAATATAAAAACCAAATAGGAATTATGTGTGATGTTGCCCTGGATCCATATACTTCTCATGGTCACGATGGATTAATCAAATCAAATCAAATTATTAATGACGAAACAATAAAAGTTTTGATTAATCAATCATTATTACAAGCAGAGATGGGATGTGATGTGCTCGCTCCTTCTGACATGATGGATGGTAGAATTGGAAAAATAAGACAAGCATTAGATAGATCAAACTATCAAAGTGTTCAAATACTATCCTATGCTGCAAAGTATGCATCAAGTTTTTATGGGCCATTTAGAGATGCGGTTGGCTCAAAAGGATCTTTAAAAGGAGATAAAAAAACATATCAAATGGATTTTAGAAATAGCGACGAAGCTCTAAGAGAGGTTGCACTAGATATTAAAGAAGGTGCAGATATGGTTATGGTTAAACCAGGTATGCCGTACCTAGATATTATTAAATCAATTAAAGAAAAATTTAAAATACCCGTTTTTGCATACCAAGTTTCGGGTGAATACAGCTTAATTTCAAATGCAATACAAAAAAAAATAATTAATGAGGATGCTGTTTATGAAAGCTTAGTTTCTTTTAAAAGAGCTGGGGCTAGTGCAATTGTTAGTTATTATGCTGATCGAATTGATAAAATTATAAAATAATTATTTAAAAGAATTAATAAATAACAATCTACTATTGGGATAATTCAAGTTATTTGGTTTTAAAATAGTTTTGTCAAGATAATCTCCAACTAATTTTAAACCACTTAATAATGTTTTAACATCATCAACTTTTAAATCTTTTTCAATTAAGAAATTAGGTACATATTTTTTTTCAGAAGAAGAACTAGCGTAATAAACAGTTTCATTTTCTACAATATCTTTTTCAACAAGATTTTCTAATTCAAGATCATATCCAAGTAGTTTTAATAGTTCTAATTCCCAAAAAATATATCTTTTTAACCAATCTTCATCCTTTAAAATTAAAAAAAGATTATTTATTAAATCATAAACTTTATTATTTGCTTGAGAATCTGCTGTTAAAATCTTGATCAAATTTGTTGCTGTAGTGATGCAAGATAACTTTTGTTTATGGTCAAAATATAATGGACTATAAGCATTTAAAATTTCAATTTTAAAGTAACCAATTCTATTTTCATTTTTAGAGCTATAATTAACATGCAATTTATTTCCAATTTGCAGATAGTTTTTAATCTTCTTTGAAGTTCCACCAAAAATAATACCTGAAATTTTGCCATGGTCTTTTGAGTATAGTTCGGCAATCAAAGAATTTTCACTATACCTATTTTTACTTATTAAGAAACTTTCATCACTCCAATTCATAATAAATTTATTTTATACTTTTTAAACATTCTGTAGCTGCATTTTGTTCTGCATCTTTTTTAGATTTACCAGATGCAATAAAATATTTAGTATTGGGAAGTTTTACACCAACCTTAAACAAAGGTTTGTGACGTGGACCTGTATTTGCGATTACTTTATAAGTTGGGAGTTTTTTAAAATTTTTTAATGCAAATTCTTGCAATTTTGTCTTAGCATCAATTTGAGTAATCACACTTCTTTTAATATGATTTTGCCATAAATCTAAGATTAATTTTTCAACTACACCTAATCCTTTTTCAAGATAAATTGCCCCCACTAAAGCTTCACAACAATCAGAAATAATTTTATCTTCTATTTTGATTGATTTATTTTTTGGGTTAAATGTTTGAATAAAATTTTCTAATTTTATATTTTTTGCTATTTCTAAGCAGGTATTTTTATTTACCAAAGATGCGAATTTTTTGTCCAAAATACCTTCTTTTTCATTTGGATATATTTCTAGAAGTTTTTTTGCAATTACCAAACCAAGTACACGATCCCCTAAAAACTCAAGCTTTTCATTATTTGTATTTGAATCAAAACTTTTATGTGTAAGTGATTGGGATAATAAATCTCTATTCTTAAATTTAATATTTAGTTTTTTTTCTAATACTTGGTAATTAATTTTCATTAATTTATTTTATCAAAAGTTCTGTCAAATCTTATTGATTTATGCCATTTCCAAAAAGCAAAAATGCTACCAATTTTTTTATCAGATGAAAAAAAAATAAATTGAGCTTTACCTACTAAATTATCTTTATGCACATAACCTACACTAGAAAGAAATCTACTATCTTTAGAGCAATCTCGATTATCTCCTAAAAAAAAATAATGATCTTTTGGAACTGTAAAAACATCTGAGTTTTGGTAGGTATAATCTTTTAAATAAACTGTATGAAATTTTTTTCCATTAGGTAGCTTTTCTTCAAACTTAAAAACATCTATTGACCTGCTGCCACAATATATTTTAGTTTTATTTAAAACTTTAGATTTTAATATTTCACTATTATTTAAATATAAGTTTGAATCTATAAATTGAATTCTATCACCAGGTAAACCTATTAATCTCTTAATATAATCTGTTCTATTATCTGCTGGTGTTTTAAAAACTACAACATCACCTCTATTAGGGCTACTAAATAAAATTCTTTTATTCAATATTGGAGGACTAAAAGGAAAAGAATGTTTACTATATCCATAAGAATATTTTGTTACGAATAGTCTATCTCCAACAAGTAAAGTAGGCTCCATAGATGATGATGGAATATAAAAAGGTTGAATAAATAAAGATCTAATTATAACTGCAATTATAAGTGCATAAAATAGTGTTTTTATATTTTCTGAAAAAAAATCTTTGTCTAGCTTCATATAGATTGAATTATAGTAAATGCTGTTGAGTAATCGTTTTCATCTGAAATTGAAAGAAAACAATTAAATTTTTTGATTTTAAATCTCATTTGAATTAATTCAGTTATTTTTTTTGTTTTTAAATAATAGGGTTTGCCCATTTTATCATTAATTATTTCTATATCATTAAAGTTAAGATTGCCCCTAAAACCTGTTCCTAAGGCTTTTGCAAACGCTTCTTTTGCTGCAAACCTTTTGGAAAAATAGCCTACTTTATTTTTGGATAAAATTGATTGAGCAAGTTCTTTGCTACTATAAATTCTTTTCTTAAACTTAGAATTTTTTATTGAGTTTTTAATTCTTTTATTTTCGATTATATCAACTCCTATACCAAGAATTTTCATAAATTATTTTTTTATAATTTTTTTAAAACTTCTAATGACTTTTGATAGACCAAAAAAAATAGACTCTCCAATAATAAAATGACCAATATTGAATTCTTGAATTTCATTAATTTTAGAAAGAATTTTTGTTGTTTGGTAATCGAGTCCATGACCAGCATGTACTTCAATATTAAGTTTTTTTGCAAGTACCGAACTTTTTTTAATTCTTCTTAGCTCAGCATTATAATCTTTTTTTGATTTTACTAAATTTGAAAGTCTTCCAGTGTGTATTTCAACACAATCTGCATTTAAATCATTTGAAATTTTAATATCTCTTATTGATGGATTTACAAACAAACTTGTACGAATTTTAGCTTGCTTAAATATTTGAATTATATTTCTTAATTTTTTTTGATTTTTATCTAAATTTAGTCCTCCTTCTGTTGTTACTTCTTTTCTATTTTCGGGAACAATACAAATATAATTAGGTTTAATTTTAAGTGCATTTTTAACAATTTTATCATTCATTGAAATTTCAAGATTGACCAATATTTTTTTTAACTTACAAATTTTTTTAGCATCTAAATCATTAATATGCCTTCTATCTTCACGCAAATGAATCGTAACTGAATCTGCTCCCATCTTAATTACTTCAGAAGCAGCAAAACATGGGTCGGGGTGAATCTCACCTCTAGCATTTCTTAAAGTTGCTATGTGATCAATATTTACACCTAATCTTTTCACTTAATAAATCTACTTCCAGGTGTTGTGATAGGGATTAACTTAAGGCTGCTAGGTAATTGTTTTTCACTAAATGTAGGTACGTCAATTTTTAAATGTGATGTAATACCAGTTTTAATTTTTAATGTTTTTTTTGTTGATCTATCAATTATTGATGCAAAACCTAAAAGTGTAGCATTTGCCTTTTTAATTAGCTTTACACATTCCATACTAGATTTTCCTGTCGTTATGACATCTTCTATAATTAAAACTTTTGACCTTTTTTTTATATTAAAACCACGTCTCAAAGTAAATTTTCCATTTACTCTCTCACAAAAAATTGTTTCTTTTTTTAATAGTTTACCTATTTCATAGCCAATAATAATACCACCCATTGCAGGTGCTAAAATCAAATCAATCTTTTTAAATTTTTTCTTAATTTTATTAGCTAAAGATTTGCAGATTTTTTCAGCTAATACCGGATAGCTTAAAAGTTTTGCACATTGAATATATTTTGAAGAATGTAAGCCAGAAGATAAAACAAAATGTCCTTCTAGGAGTGCATTAGTTTTTTTTAAAATATCTAAGGATTTTTTGTGTGAAAGCATTTCTTTTATCTTCGTGTCTAATTATCTTAAATTTTATACCTTTTTGTTTAAGCTCTGCAATAAAATTTGTGAAGTTTTTGAGGTTAGTTATTATTAATTTGAATTTAAAATTTATATATTTCAAGTTTTTTCCAGCCATTTCAACATTGGAAATATTTAGTTTATGACTACCTATTAATGAGCTTATATCACCAAGTTGACCTGGTTGATCAGGCAGAGATATCCACAATGTAGTGTTGTATTTTTTAGTTCTTTCTTCTTTTTGTTCACCTTTATCATGCCAATACCTTCTTATTGCTGCTCTAGCTTTACCTGTTTTAGTGGTGGGTATCCAGTGAAGTGATGGCGATTGATTTTTGGATGTAATTATATTTACTCTATCACCATTTCTTAATATGTCTTGTAATTCAGATTTATTTCCATTGATCTCACATCCAATTGCTGTATTTCCAACCTTTGTATGAACGGCGTAAGCAAAATCTATAGCTGTAGCATCCTTTGGTAACTTAATTACTGAACCTTTTGGAGTGAAACAAAAAACATTTTCCTGAAACATTTGAAGCTTGGTGTATTCATAGGAATGTTCTGGATTTTCATTTTTTTCTATAATTTCAACTAGATCTTTCAACCAATCGTACTCTTTCCAACTTAAGGCATTAAAACGTTCAGAAGATTTATATTGCCAATGAGAAGCAACACCTCGTTCTGCAAATTCGTGCATTTTTTTTGTTCTAATTTGTATTTCAATGGGTTTTTTTTTGGATCCTATTACTGAAGTGTGAATTGACTCATATCCATTAATTTTTGGTGAAGATATATAATCTTTAAATTTTCCAGGAATGCAATTCCATTTTTTATGTAGTACACCTAAGGTGTGATAACATTCATCTACATTATTTAAAATTATTCTAAATCCAATAATATCAGTGATTTGCTCAAGAGAAACCCTTTTTTTTTGAACTTTTCGCCAAATAGAGAATGGAGTTTTTTCTCTACCAAATATCTCTGCCTTTATATTATTTTCGTCTAGTAGATTTTTTAGTTCTAATGAATGTCTATCAAAAATATCTTCATTATCTTTTTTAATTTCTTTTAATCTACTTTGAATGAGTCTTCTTGCATCTAAATTCAAAATTTCAAAAGATAAATCTTCTAGCTCATCTCTTATTCTATGCATACCCATTCTATCTGCTAATGGAGCATAAATTTCCATAGTTTCTTGCGCAATACGTTTTCTTTTGTCCTCACGACTAATTGATTTTATAGTTCTCATATTGTGTAATCTGTCAGCGAGTTTAACTAATAAAACTCTTATATCTTTTGAGGTTGCAAGAATTAATTTTCTAAAGTTTTCAGCTTTTGAATTTGCTGCTGCGGTATTTTCGAAAACTGAAATTTTTGTAACACCTTCAACTAATTCAGCTACCTCTTCTCCAAATTCTCCTTTGATAGTTTCATAAGTTGCAAAAGTATCCTCAATAGTGTCATGCAATAAACCTGTTGCAATTGTTGCTGAATCTAATTTTAAGTCAGTAAGAATATTCGCTACCTCAATTGGGTGAACAGAGTAAGGATCCCCTGAAGCTCTTTTTTGGTTGCTATGAGCTTTTATAGCAAAATTATATGCTTTATTTAACCGTTCTAAATTTACAAACTTATTATAATTTTTTACCTTATTTATAAGGTCATCTGAGTTAAGCATACATTGCAATATAACACTAAATTATATTTGTTTAATAGTTGTAATATCCTTAATTGGTAAAGAAAAAATTAATTTTTTAACACTTTTATTTGTTTTTGGATGTCTCCAATCAGGAGCTATTTCACATAAAGGTATTAAAACAAAGTTACGATTTGACATTCTTTCATGAGGGATAATAATATTTTTTGATAAAACTTTATTTCTGTATGAAATTAAATCAATATCACATGTACGAGGAGAATTTCTCATATTTTTTTTTCTACCAAGTTTTTTTTCAATTATTTTAAAAATTTTAATAAGTTTATCTACAGGAATTCTTGTATTTGATTGAATTACTATGTTTAAAAATTTAGGTTTAGTAGGATCCGGCCAAGATAAAGTTTCGTAATATTTTGAAAATTTTAAAATGTTTATACCATTTATTTTTAAATTATATTTAGCGTTTTCAATATTTTGAATTCTATTACCAAGATTGGAACCTATTCCGATAAATACCATTAGCTTGATTTTCTTATATAACGAGCTTTGTCTCGATTCCAATCTCTGTTTTTTTTAGTTGCTCTTTTATCAAATTGTTTCTTACCTTTAGCTACAGCAATTTCAATTTTTGCTTTGCCTTTTTTAAAATACATTTTAGTTGGAACAATTGTAAATCCGTCCCTCTGCATTTTTCCTATAAGTTTATTTATTTCTCTTTTATTTAGTAATAATTTTCTTTCATCCATTGGATTATGATTGGTCATACTTGCCTGCTTGTATTGAGCAATGTGGGAATTTATTAAAACAATCTCTCCATTTTTCTCAACAGCATAAGAGTCAGCAATATTTACTTTGCCTTCTCTTACTGATTTTATCTCAGATCCTTTAAGAACTATTCCAGCTTCTATTAGATCTTCAAAGAAATAATTAAAGCTTGCTTTTCTGTTAAGACAAATAATCTTCAAACCAGGATTGGTTTTTTTTTTCATTAAACTAGCTCAGCGGACTCTAGTGCTTTGTTAATTATGTTTTTAGTTGAGTCTGTTACTCTTACTA
>ERZ651776.3653-NODE-3653-length-15029-cov-2.933855_pt1 | contig 15029 bp, 17 predicted proteins | sample MGYA00514761_ERZ651776 | MGnify/ENA metagenome assembly ERZ651776 | reverse complement strand
TGTTTACGTAGCCGGACAAAGGGTTACGCGCGCCTAACATCCACGCCCCAGCATGAGAACCCACATCGTCCCGACCTGCCCGATGCCAAACTGCGTCACATCTTCCAGCAGGATGTTGCGGCGATGACCCTGTGACATCATCCACCCGCTCACAACCTCCGCTTCCGAACGCTGGCCGAACGCAACATTTTCCGCCGCGGCGCAGGAATATCCCGCTGCCTGGGCGCGATCGGAAAACGAAGACCCGTCCCGACCTGTATGTGAAAAATAGTCGTTGTTGACCATGTCCTGCGCATGATCGCGCGCCGCGCGCGACAACCGCGAATCCTCAACCAGTGCATTGCGCCCTCGCGCTGTACGTTCACGATTCAGAAGAGTGCGCATCGTGCCGTCCGCCACGGCCTGCGTTGCTGTTATCGCGACTGGCGCGGGTGGTGGCGTAGGCTGGCACGCGACAAGGCCAACAATAGCCATCATCCATAAAACGCGCATCGGCCGCTCCTTTGTCAGGCCTGCAACGCCTGCACCAGTTGGTTTTGCTTCACAATCGCCCGCCCCAAGTCAAAGCTCACAACTTGGCCGTCGGCCACAACGCGGCGCCCTTCAACGAACAGATCCCTGACTTGGCTCGGCCCCGCCAGCACGATCGTCGCCGGGTCCCAAGACCCCGCACTGTGCACGCCGGACACATCCCAAATCGCGATATCAGCGCGCTTCCCGACAGCGATTTGCCCGCAATCATCACGCCCCAGCACTTCGGCCCCGCCCCGTGTGGCGATTTCCAATGCTTCACGTGCAGACATAGCATCCGCCCCGTTGACAACCCGTTGCAGTAGCATTGTTTGGCGGGCTTCGCCGACGAGGGACCCCACATCATTCGACGCAGAACCGTCTACGCCCAAGCCGACAGGCACACCCGCATCCCGCATCGCCCGCACAGGTGCGATTCCCGACCCAAGACGGCAATTGGAACACGGGCAATGCGCCACGCCCGTCTTTGATCTGGCAAACAAATCAATTTCTTGTCCGTTCAACTTCACACAGTGCGCGTGCCATACGTCCGGCCCAGTCCAACCCAGATCCTCCGCGTATTGTCCGGGGCGACAGCCAAACTTCGCCTCGCTATAGGCGATGTCTTCGTCGTTTTCCGCCAGATGGGTGTGTAACATCACGCCCTTGTCGCGGGCCAAAATAGCCGCATCGCGCATCAGGTCACGGCTAACGGAAAACGGCGAACAGGGCGCCACGCCAACACGCACCATCGCACCTTCGCTTGGGTCATGAAAGGCATCAATGACACGGATGCAATCGTCCAGAATGGCCGCCTCATCCTCCACCAGAGAGTCAGGCGGCAACCCGCCGTCGCTTTCGCCGATGCTCATTGCACCGCGCGTGGGGTGAAACCGCAACCCGACCTCTCCGGCTGCGGCAATCGTATCATCCAGCCGCACCCCGTTGGGGAACAAATACAAATGATCCGACGTCATCGTGCACCCTGACAATGCCAGTTCAGCCAATCCGATCTGCGCCGAATTAAACATTTCCTCAGGCCCGAACCGCGCCCAAATCGGGTAAAGCGTTTGCAGCCAGCCAAACAGTAGCGCGTCCTGCCCCCCGGGGACCGCCCGCGTCAGCGTTTGATACAAATGATGGTGCGTATTCACCAAACCGGGCGTGACGACACAGCAATTGGCATGAACCACCTCGGCCCCCGCAGCCTCAAGTCCAACACCAATTGCAGCGATCACCCCATCGCACAGCAAAACATCGGCCCCCGCCAATTCCCGCCGTGCATCATCCATCGTCAGAACCGCCAAAGCGCCCTTGATCAAAACATCAGGCATATGCCCTCCTCTCGACCCCGTTCGGAATTGATGTGTCGCCAGAACGGGTAAGGACGCGACACCTCTAGCCTAGCCAGTAACCCCACCGTCCTACAACCCTTCTTAGGCTCCCAAATACCTTCTTCCTTGCGCCCCGCAGGGGCGCCCCCGCTCGCCGCAGGCGCAAGCGGAACGCTTAGAACCCCGCCAAAATCTCCAGTGCCCGGGCATGTATCTGCACATTCGCCGCCGCAACGGCGCGCCCGCCTTCATGGGCCGGCCCACCAATCCAGTCGGTCACAATGCCGCCCGAAGCCTCAACCACAGCAATGGGGGCCTGTATGTCATAGGCGCTCAAGCCCGCCTCGACGACCAGATCGACCTGACCAGCCGCCAACAGCGCATAGCCGTAACAATCCATGCCGTAGCGTGCCAGCTTGCACTGGACCGCGACCGCTTCGAACCCGGCGCGATCCTGCGTCGTGCCGACCTCTGGAAAAGTGGTCAGGATTGTTGCTTCGTTCAGTTCTTTGGTTGCAGTTGTGCCAAGGGCACGCCGTCCCATCGGGCCATTCAGCTCCGCATGGCCAAAGCCGCCCTCGAACCGTTCGCCAATATAGGGCTGGTCGATCAGGCCATAGATCGGCCCGCCCGCGTCCCGTATCGACACCAGTACACCCCACGTCGGCGTCCCGCTGATAAACCCGCGCGTTCCGTCAATCGGGTCCAGAACCCATTGCAGCCCGCTAGTGCCATGGCTTGTTCCAAATTCCTCGCCCAGAACGCCGTCCGCCGGACGCATCTCCGCCAAGACGGCCCGCATGGCTTGTTCGGCAGCACGGTCCGCTTCGGTGACGGGGTCAAATCCGCTGGCATCCTTGTTGTCAGACACCAAACCAGAGCGGAACAGCGGCAGGATCACAGCACGCGCCGCATCCGCCATTTTGTGTGCACAGGCACGCAAAGCGTTCTTTTCATCAATAGAAAGGGAAATATGTGTCAGGGTCATCGCACTTACCTTTGGCCGTGGTCCGTCCGGCGTATCCGCGCGGGTGGCCAAAGGTCAAGTGCGACAGGGTCGATCAGGCCGCTTCGCTCAGGACACGGGCAAGGTCAAACAGCCGGCGACGCTGGTTCTCGGGGATCGCGTAATAGGACCGCAGCAAATCGAGCGCTTCTTTGTCGGACAGAATATCGCTGGGCATGCCGCTGGCATCGGTTGCCAACAATTCACCGTCCAGTCCTTCAAAGAAGAAAGAAACATCGACGCCCAACGAATGGGCGATATCCCAAAGACGTGACGCGCTAACGCGGTTCATACCGGTTTCGTATTTCTGAATCTGTTGGAACTTGATCCCGACCTGATCCGCAAGTTGCTGTTGGGTCGTACCATTTACCCAGCGGCGGTGGCGGATGCGTTTGCCGACGTGGACGTCTACGGGATGCTTCATAAGGTCTACCTCTGCGCTGTTGTCCGGCGCGCTATGCACATCCGGCGTTCTGACCGGATTAATTGCGTTGCTTTGACGTGCAGATTCTTCTGCTGTGGGTTTGTTACAAACACTTGGGCGCTAACACGCAAGGGTTGCACTCCCTAGCCTGTCCTTTAGGACAGGTTCAAACTGTGCCAAGCTGCCGAAAAGGTCGTTTCTGACTGTTTCGGACGCAGAATCATTTTTGACCGAATGATTAGAAAATCCGTTATTGGATTGTGACTCAACACGTTTCCCTCAAGGAATGTACCCTATGCGCGCCTTTCAAACGACCTCTTTTGACACCGCACCCACACTGAATGATGTCCGCCCCCCTACGCCCGCAGAAGGCGAAGTCTTGCTTTTGATAGAGGCGTGCGGATTGAACTTTGCAGACCTGCTGATGGCGAACGGCAGTTATCAAGACACCCCTACCCCGCCCTTCACATTGGGCATGGAGGTTTGTGGCACGGTCCTGGCGCATGGCGACGGCGTGACGATCCCGGCAATCGGAACGCGCGTTGCGGTTTTCGGCGGTCAGGGCGGCTTGGCAGAACAAGGCGTGTTCCCCGCCAATCTATGCCGCTCAGTACCTGATGGCATGTCGGCGCAGGCCGCTGCGGGCTTTCAGGTCGCCTATGGCACATCACATCTGGCGTTGACCCGCCGCGCCAATCTGCAAAAGGGCGAGACCCTTCTGGTTCTTGGTGCGGCGGGTGGTGTGGGACTGACGGCGGTCGAGATTGGCAAAGCGCTTGGGGCCACGGTGATCGCCGTGGCGCGCGGTGCAGATAAACTGGCCACCGCCAAGGCCGCTGGAGCGGACTACGTGCTGGATGCCAGTGCCGACCTGGTCGCCGAAGTCCGCGCCCTTGGCGGGGCAGATGTCGTCTATGATCCAGTTGGTGGTGAGGCCTTCAAATCCGCTATGCGCACGACCAACCGCGAAGGGCGCATCGTGACCATTGGCTTTGCCAGTGGCGACGTGCCCCAAATTCCGGCCAATCACCTGCTGGTCAAGAATATCACCGTCATAGGGTTCTATTGGGGGGGCTACCTGACGTTCAATCCGACTGCGCTCACCGACAGCATGGGCGAGTTGCTGGACTGGTACGCGCAGGGTCGCCTGCGCCCGCATGTCAGCCATGTTTTACCACTGGAACAGGCCACCGAAGCGCTAGAGCTTTTGCGCAGCCGGAAAAGCACCGGCAAGGTCGTCGTCACACCCTAGGCGCGCATTCGCACTGCGTCATTTGCCCACTCGGACATATAGGAATGGCGGATCAGGTCATACAACGCCGCCTGCACCGGATCGGACTTGGCTTGCATATAAAGGACGATTTTTGACGTTCCGGGATCCGGCAAATCCGCATCTGACGGCACCGGCACGGTTTGGCGGGCATAAACACCCTTAATCACGGCGTGCACGGCCAGATCCGCGCTGACAACGGCCTGAATGGCCGTATCTGTCTTGGATTCCACGACCATCTCCCACCCAAAGCTGGCCTCGTCCATACGTTTCAGAACATCGGCGCGGAAAATACAGTTGCTGCAAAACGCGACCGGCAGAGGGCGCTGCCGCCATGCCGTACCCCCGATGGCCCCGACCCAGACCAGCGGCAGGGTCACCAAAGTCTCGCCCCCCGGCCCCGGCTCTCCTTCGGTCGTGATGATTGCGTCAACCTCGCCGCGCCCGAACATCTCCCGCAGGGTTTTCGTCGGCTCCGACACCAGCCGGATTTTCATGCGCGGGAAATCGGCGGCAAACCGGCGCAGCACGGGTGGAATATAGGGATCAATGATATCGTGGGGCACGCCAAGGGTGATTTCGCCTTCATAGTCATCTGCCGTCATCCGCTGAAGCGCTTCGTCATTGAGCGCCAGCATCCGCCGCGCATAAGACAACAATTGCTCGCCCTCTGGCGTCACCCCGATCTGGCGAGCTGTGCGGTCCAGCAAGGACAACCCAAGGCTCTCCTCCAAACGTTTCAACTGCATGGAAACCGCCGACTGCGTCAGGTTCAGCACCCCCGCCGCCTTGGTCACCCCGCCTGCGTCAGCCACCGTCACGAAAGAGCGCAGCGCGGTCATGTCCAGATTTCTTGCCATATCACTAATCCTGATGCTTCACATGTCAATCATTCATTTCCCTTATGTCACATAATTTAGGATACATCAACATATCGAATACATCGACACCAACATATCACGAAAGGACAGGGCATGACCATTTCTATCCACATCACAGGCCGCGGATCATCGGGCTGCATTTCTGCGCCAAAACTTTCAATCTCAAGGATGTTCACCGTCTGGCAAGAACGCCGCGCCTTGTCCCGGATGAGCGAAAGCCGCCTGCGCGACCTTGGCATTTCACCGATGGACGCCGCAACAGAGGCCGCCCGTCCGTTCTGGGATTTGCCCAAGTGCCCCCGCTGAGGCACGGTTGACGCCTACAGCGCGACAATCGCGTCAAAAGTGCGTGTAAATGCGCAGTTCCGGTCGCGGTTTTCCTTGAATTGTAGGTCAGGCATGCCAATATCCTACTCCAAGGGCGGTCCGGAATTCTCTGGCCGCACAGCGACAACCTGTCTTACTTGGAGAGATATCACATGGCTGACTATAGAACCCCGCAAATGGGCGCCTCCGTTGGCGTTCGCACAGCGGAAATCGATGAGGGCCTGCGCGCCCACATGAACAAAGTCTACGGCACAATGTCGATTGGCATGCTCATAACTTTTGCTGTTGCCTGGGCCGTCGGATCCAGCCCGGAATTGCTTGGTATTTTCCGGGATCCCGCGACGTTGCAACCCAATATGTTGGGTTGGATCATCATGTTCGCACCGTTGGCCATGGTCTTTGGCTTTAGCGCAATGATCAACCGTTTCTCTGCTGCTGCGGCCCAGACATTCTTTTATGTCTTCGCGGCTGTGATGGGACTGTCGCTGGCATGGATTTTCGTGGCCTTCACCGGCTTTTCCATTGCTCAGGTCTTTCTTGTGACGTCGATTGCCTTTGCCGGTTTGTCCGTCTGGGGCTACACAACCAAGAAAGACATCTCCGGTTGGGGCAGCTTCCTGATCATGGGCGTTATCGGCTTGATCGTTGCAATGGTCATCAACATGTTCCTGCAATCCCCTGCGATGATGTACGCGATTTCCATGATCGGTGTCCTGATCTTTGCTGGCTTGACAGCCTATGACACCCAGAAGATCAAGACCGAGTATCTGGCGCACGCGCACCACGGTGACAGCGAGTGGCTTGGAAAAGCGGCCATCATGGGGGCTTTGAACCTCTACCTCGACTTCATCAACATGTTCATGTTCTTGCTGCAATTGCTTGGCAACCGCGAATAGGGCTGCTGACATAATCTTATTAGGGTCGCCTTTGGGCGGCCCTTTTTGTTTCCATGATCATTTCGAATTGGCTTCGCCAATCCGACCCGCGCGGCTGCGCCGCGTTTTTGAGTATTTATGAGGCAAAGACAGACGGGGCAGTGTTCTTACTGCTTGGGCGGTCTTCGTAGTGCAGCGGGATCCCGCCTGATGGCCGCTGCATCGGTCAACGATATATCCTTGGACACAAAGGGTTTGCTAGCGTTACTGCCATGGGCCCGCCGATGTACGTGTCCAGATCTTGTTACAGGTCATTCAATTTGAAGCTCATGCAATCCTTTTTCGGGGCGGACCCCATGACGCAAGCACTAGAGGCCGCCGCGCCTTTGGTCAGCACGGGGCCGTGGACGCAGGTTGCGGCGCTGGGCATTGGTGGGCTGACAGCGCTTGGTTTTGATCGCAAGTGCGAGGACATGTTGGTCACGTCAGCCAGCGGGCAAAGCGTGATGTCAGGCGTCACGGGCAAGGTTCTGTATCGCAACCGAGAGGACGATGGGCTCGACATAGCGCGCCTGAAGGGCACGAGACTGGATCATCCGGCGGAAGAGCGTTTTGACATGGCAGGGCTCTATGGTGGCGGACTGCGCACCGTCACAGACGACGGGTGGCGTGTGTTAAAACAACGTGGATATTGCCTGCTGTGCCGGCCAAAGGCTTCGGTCCACATCCTGTCCGTGCCCGGGAGCGACGACCCGAAAGAGGCGGCATTCCACGTGCTCGACAAATCAGGCGAGGATATCCGCGTTCTGGGGTTTTCGTGGTCCGGGCGCACGCTGGTCTGCGCCACCCCCCGCACGTTGACGATTTGGGGCCGTCCTGCCCCGCTGACCCTTTAGCACCATCTTTAGAAACGAAAACGGGCCGCCTTTTCAGGCGACCCGTTTCAATGCGTCAACAGCAGGCAATCTTACTTGATCTTGCCTTCTTTGTATTCGACGTGCTTGCGGATAACTGGGTCATATTTGTTAACAACCATCTTTTCAGTCATCGTGCGTGCGTTCTTTTTGGCCACGTAGAAGTGACCGGTGCCTGCGGTGGAGTTCAGGCGGATTTTGATCGTGGTTGGCTTCGCCATGGTGAGTCTCCGGCTTTGCGTTGCAAAATGCGACGCATAAATTTGAATCTGAACCCGCCTTTTAGGGGGTTTACCCCCCGAGTCAACAGCTATCGCGCCTCTAAACGTCCTCTGACGAGGTCGCCCAAAGATTTAGTCCCTTATCGCTCGCAAATTTGTCGATTTCCGCCAGTTCGGCCGCTGTAAACTCCATGTTCTGGGCCCCACCAACGCAATCAACGATCTGACTGGCCTTGGAGGCCCCGATGAGCGCCGTGGTGATGCCCTCGTCGCGCAGCACCCATGCGATGGCCATCTGCGCCAGTGTCTGCCCACGGGCCTCTGCAATGGCATTCAGGCCCTGCAATGCCGCGATCATCTCATCTGTGATCAAATCCTTGTTCAGGGATGCGCCTTTGGTTGCGCGGCTTCCCTCTGGGATGCCACCAAGGTATTTCTTGGTTAACAACCCCTGCGCCAACGGGGTAAACGCGATGGACCCCACCCCAAGCTCTTTCAGCGTGTCCTTGAGCCCGTCACGTTCCACCCAGCGGTTCAACATGTTGTAGCTGGGCTGGTGAATAACGCAGGGCGTGCCGAGGTCTTTGAGAATCGCGGCGGCCTCGCGGGTGCGATCCGAATTATAGGACGAAATGCCGACATAGAGCGCGCGACCCGAGCGCACAATGTGGTCCAGCGCGCCCATGGTTTCGCTCAACGGGGTGTCTGGGTCAAAACGGTGGGAATAGAAAATATCGACGTAGTCCAGCCCCATGCGTTTAAGGGATTGGTCGCAAGATGCGATCAGGTATTTGCGGCTGCCCATTTCCCCGTAGGGACCATCCCACATGCGGTAGCCGGCCTTGGACGAGATGATAAGTTCGTCGCGGTAGCCCTTGAAATCGGTCTTGAGGATGTCACCGAACGCCTCTTCGGCGCTGCCCGCCGGGGGGCCGTAGTTATTGGCCAGATCGAAATGGGTGATACCGTGATCGAACGCCGTCTGGCACATCTCGCGTTTGACATCATGTGGCGTGTCGCCGCCAAAATTGTGCCAAAGGCCGAGCGAGATTGCAGGGAGTTTCAGGCCGGTCTTACCGCAACGGCGGTATGGCATGGTGTCGTAACGGTCGGCGGCGGGTGTGTATGTCATGGCGGGCTCCTATGATGTTTGTCCAGCCATTTGGCCGGGGTTTCTGAGTTTGAAGGCGGGGAAGTCTTCGAAGATCCATTGGTTTTTCAATGTGTTGTAGATGATGGTCAGAAGTTTTCGCGCTGTCGCGATAATAGCCTTTCCTGATACGCGCCTTTTCTTGATGCGCCGGTAGAAGGCACTTGGATAGCCGGAGTATCGGATGGCGCTCAGCGTGCACTGCACAAGCGTTGTGCGCACCAGCTTGTTGCCCTGCTTGGTAATCCGCCCGTATTGCGTCACCCCGTTTGAAGACGCCACGCGGGGCACGATTCCCACATAAACCGCAAGCTTGTCTGCGGTCGCGAAGTCTCGCACATCGCCGATGCCGGATAGAAATATCGCAGCAGCACGCGCGCCGACGCCCTTGATCGAGATGATCTCTTCAAAGCCGTCCAACGCGGAAGCTGCTTCGGCCAGAACTTTGTCAATCTTGCGGATGGAAGTGGTCAAATCCAGCGCCTGATCGCGCAGGACGGTGAGTTCGATCTTCTCGACGTCGCCAAAGTCCTCGATCTCCAGACCCCGCAGCCGCCTGTCCGAGAAGCCTTCCTTTTTCAGCTTGATCCCGTGGCGATTGAATATCCCGTGGATCTTGTTGAGAACCTTGGTGCGGGACTTCACCAGCATGTCGCGGGTCTGCGTCAGCGAGGCCAATTCCGCTTCGCCGGGCCGCTTCAGGCGCGTTTCAGGCAGCACGTCCTTGGACAGGAACGTGGCCAGCGCGCGGGCATCGTTCTTGCCGGTCTTCTTGACCGATCTGCGGATCACCTGAAGCTGGTGCGGGTTGACCACGACGATCCGCCCGACACAGGGACGGATTTCGTCGCAGAACCATGCTCTGTTGGCGGTGGCTTCAACTGCCACTTCGTCATCAGCATCAATGCTCAGGCAGCACCGTTCAAGGTCTGCCTGAGCCAATTGGTAGGTTGCGAATGCCTGCGAACCATCCGCTTCAAGTCGGCAGATGGTGAAGGAATTGGTATGTAGATCGACACCGATATGGGCCATGTGGAATTCTCCCGTTGTTGGGAAGCGGAACCCCGGATGGGGTGTGAACGGCCAAACCAAACTCCTATTCGAGGTCGCGGGTAGTCCCCACGCCTCAGGATGGTCGTTCGGAAACAGGTGCAGGTTAATCTCCTTTACAGGGTCAAACGCCCTAGCCAGCTCAAACAGCCTGAAACCTATCCGCCTCTCCCAACTCCATAGCAGAATTGGGAATCTCGACCGCTCACAGGGCATTCATCCCATCTCCTTTGGTGTAGAGATTGGATGAGAGTGTAGGGGAGTGCAATGTGTGGGATCACGAAGGTCCATCTGCGCGCCCTAACTTCTGAGTGGTTGCGCATTTGCCAGCAAACGTGCCTTGCCACCCGTATTTCCGGCCCTTCGGCCAGAAATACGCGGAGGATCTATAAGCCGGATTTTGTTCACCGCCGAAGCGGATCGATGACCATTCATCTTAAGCGCCTGTTACCAGACACCCTCTAGCTGCCAACCCGGACCTGCTCGGATCAAGACGATCCTGCAAAGGTTGCCCTTTACGCGCGGTCCCTATTTGGCATTGCTCCTGATGGGGCTTGCCATGCCAGCGATGTTGCCACCGCCGCGGTGGGCTCTTACTCCACCGTTTCACCCTTACCCAGTAAACCAGGCGGTCTGTTCTCTGTGGCGCTGTCCGTCAGGTTGCCCTGCCTGGGCGTTACCCAGCATCATGCCTTGATGGAGTCCGGACTTTCCTCCCGTTCATTTTTGCCGAAGCAAATTTGAACAAGCGGCCATCCAATCCTCCGCGTAAGTGTTTCCTAGGAAGTGATGCCGTGCTTGGCAACAGGAAACCGCGTGGCCAAATCAGACGCTATCGCGCAATCCCAACCGTCCAGAGGCCCTTCGTGCCCTTGCCTATGTCGCAGACGCAACGCAGCTAACAGCACGTCCGTGCCAACAGCTGCACCATACCCCGCGATCTGCATATCGCGCGCAAAGGCGGCGCCGTTCGTGGCTATTGCCACGGGTGGTGCCGCCGCCACCGCAAGGCCGGAGCGCGCCAGTCGCGCCCAGTCAAACCGTGCGCCCGGATCAATCTTACGCCCCGGCGCCAAGTCTGAATGGGCGATAACCCGTTCGGGGCGGATCGCCCAACGCACCATAATAGCGGACAGCAAATCCTCTAGGGCATCCATCAACGGGGCGGCAAACGGCGCGCTTCCGGTATTGTTCAACTCGATCCCTATTGAGCGGGAATTGACGTCCACGACATCCCCCCATGACCCGGAACCCGCGTGCCATGCGCGCTGGTCTTCCGGCACCATTTGCACCACATCACCTTGTTCTGAAATGATATAATGCGCGGACACTTCGGCATCCGGATTGCACAACCAGTCCCGTGCCGCACGCCAATCGGGCATCGCGGTGTAGTGCAAAACGATGATATCAGGGGTCGCCCCGTCGCGGCGTTCACCGTGGTTGGGCGACAGTGCCGACAAGCCTAGTTGCCAGAAGCCAAGGTGCGGAACGCTTGCGGATCCCAGCCACAGGCGAATCCATCGCCGTCAGGATCAATGCCCAACCGGTCCCGTTGCGGGCCGCCACGGCTGATGAAATCGCGCTGTGCATCATCGGGTGTGCGGTATTTGGCGCAATTGCGCAGATAGCGACCTTCGCCGGACAGGCTGGAGCGGTCAAACACGGGTTCGCCGCGATCATTGGGTGCCTGAAGTGCGTATTGGATAATGTTCGGCTCTGAACTACCGGAGCGGTTCGGCAAGGCCGTCACTTCGATCAGTTGGTAGGCGGCAGCCTGACGATCACGACGTTCAGCATCGCTTTCGATGCTTTCACGGCTCGCCACGGCGGCAAAGTTTTGTTCGTCAGAGATGTCAGGGTTGGATGCCAGCGCAGAAGGTGACGTTTCTGTTTCGGTGACCGCAGGCGCTGTTGCACCAGTATTGATCCCTGCCGCGGCCAGGTCCGACGTGGAAACGCCGTTAGACGAAGGTGGCACTATAGCGCCATTCTGGCTGAGCGTCGGCTGAGGACTGCCCTGCAAAGCCGCCTCACGGCGGGCGCGTTCAAGTTCGTAATCGGCATAATCATTAAACCCGACGCCTGCGCCGCTGTCGGGAACCTGCGTCACGCAACCGGACAACGTCAAAAGGCTGATGCCCATAATTGCGATATTCTTCATATGTTTAGTCACGAATTCTATACTTTCATACGGCCATTAAACGACAGGTTTCAGGCGGTTTACCACCAACGGGTCGGTTTTGCTACAAATTGCGCCGCACGTTCTAGTGTGTAGGCAGTATTCAGCAAATCGCCCTCTTCCCATGGACGCCCGATCAATTGGAGTCCAAGCGGCAAACCGTCTTTGTCGGCGCCTGTCGGTACAGCAATGCCGGGCAATCCGGCGAGGTTCACTGTCACCGTAAAGACATCATTGAGGTACATTTGCACTGGATCATCAAACTTTTGCCCCAGCTCGAACGCCGAAGATGGCGTTGCCGGGGTCAGGATCGCATCGACGCCAGCCGCGAAAACGTTTTCGAAATCGCGTTTGATCAAGGCACGGACTTTGCGGGCACGGTTGTAATAAGCGTCGTAAAAACCAGCGCTTAGAACATATGTCCCGATCATGATGCGGTTTTTCACCTCATGGCCGAACCCTTCGGCGCGGGTTTTTTCGTACATCTCTGTGATGCCGTCGCTAGCCGCCAGTTTGGCGCGATGGCCAAAGCGCACGCCGTCATAGCGCGCAAGGTTGGACGACGCTTCGGCAGGCGCAATGACGTAATAGGCCGGCAGCGCGTATTTGGTGTGCGGCAAGCTGATGTCGCGGATTTCAGCGCCGGCGTCTTTCAGCATCGCGGTACCGTCTTCCCAGAGTTTAGCAATCTCCTCGGGCATGCCGTCCATGCGGTATTCCTTTGGAATTCCAATTACCTTGCCGCGAATATCGCCGGTCAGGGCAGCCTCGAAATCTGGCACTGGGATATCGGCGGATGTCGAATCCTTGGGGTCAAAGCCCGCCATGGCGCGCAGCATGATGGCGCTGTCGCGCACGTCTTTGGTCATCGGACCTGCTTGGTCAAGCGAGCTGGCAAAGGCCACGATACCCCAACGGGAGACACGACCATAGGTCGGTTTGATCCCGGTTATGCCTGTAAAAGCAGCGGGTTGGCGGATAGAACCACCTGTATCGGTGCCCGTCGCGCCAAGGCACAGGTCAGCCGCAACCGCAGCAGCAGAGCCACCGGAAGACCCGCCCGGGGTGAGTTCGGCGGCGTCGTTTCCGCGTTTCCACGGGTTGACCGCATTGCCGTAAACCGAGGTTTCGTTGGAGGAGCCCATTGCGAATTCGTCCATGTTCAGCTTGCCCAACATGACGGCACCGCCAGTGAACAGCTGCGTCGTAACGGTGCTCTCGTATTCCGGTCTGAACCCTTCAAGGATGCCCGATGCGGCCTGTGATGGCACGCCCTTGGTGCAGAACAAGTCCTTGATCCCCAAAGGAATACCGTTCAGGTCGCTGCCAGATTTGTTAGCGTCGGCGGCTTTCGCCATGTCCATCGCCAGTTCGGGCGTCTTGTGAACGAAGGCGTTCAATGCGCCGGACTTTTCGATCTCGGACAGGCAGGCCTGTGTGAGTTCAACAGAGGTCACGTCACCCTTTTTCAGGGCGTCGCGGGCTTGCGAAATCTTTAATTTGGACAGCTCGGACATTATTCAACCACCTTTGGAACGGCAAAGAACCCTTCGCGGGCATCGGGCGCGTTTTTCAGCACGGCTTGCGCCTGATTGCCATCGGTCACCACATCGGTCCGGCGTTTCAACCGCTGCGGGGTCACGGAGGTCATTGGCTCAATGCCGTCAACGTCCACCTCATTCAACTGTTCAATGAACCCCAGAATGGCGCTGAACTCATTGGCCAATGCCGGCAATTCGGCCTCTGGGACTTGAATGCGGGCGAGTTTCGCTACGCGGCGGGCGGTTTCCGTGTCGATGGACATGGGGGATCTCCGTTGATGCTTTGCCCCGCTTTACAACTGCGCGGGGGCGGCTTCAACCGCCCCGAGCGTTAACCTGTCCGTTTTGATGCGAAGAAAGATTTCAACAGGGTTTCGGACGCTGACGCCGACAACCCGTCATAAATTTCCGGGGCGTGGTGGCATTGCGGATGCGAGAATACGGCAGGGCCTTGTGCAACGCCGCCCGATTTCGGGTCGGCCGCGCCGTAATACAACCGCGCAATGCGGGCGTTCGAGATTGCGGCGGCGCACATCGGACAGGGTTCGAGCGTAACGTAAAGGTCGTGGCCGATCAGACGCTCCTGCCCCAGTTCTTTGCATGCCGCACGGATGGCGAGGATTTCGGCGTGGGCAGTCGGATCATTGAGCTCTCTGGTGCGGTTTCCGGCAGCGGCGATCACCAGCCCTGTCGGGCTAACGACCACCGCACCGACAGGCACTTCACCGCGGGCGGCGGCATCTTTGGCTTGTGAGAGGGCCGTGTCCATGTATGTGCGAAAGGTCATGTTCTTAATTGGCGGGGGACGGTCCGGTTTGGCAAGGGTGGAGTTAGGTATTTTTGAGCCAAAGAAGATGGGGCGTGGTGATTTGGGGCGAGGTTGGGGTAGCCTTGTGGCATGAATCATGACCCGTCCGATGACCCTTCCGATGTTGCCGCCGTGTTTGACCGATGTGCGGGGAATTACCGCTGGTGAAGCAATGTCAACTCGTTCGGGTTTGTGAACCGATGGCGGCGCGCGGCGGTGGCGCAGGTGCCAGCGACGCATCCAGCCGTGGCCGTGGATTTGACGGCAGGGACAGGGGAAATCTGGCCTCATGTCCTGGCTCGCCTCCCTGATGCACAAATTACAGCGATTGATATCTCTCACCAGATGCACTTGCACGCTTGGACGTGTTGCATGCTGAGCGGGCTGATAGGATCACCCGTTTGGAAGCCAACGCTTTAGAGACACCCCTGCCCGATGGCATGGTGGGCGTGGTTGGGTCGACGTTCGGGTGAAAGACGTTTCTAAAAGGAGCGAAGGATTTCGACATGATCGGCCCTTGTTCAAAGGGGTTCGGGGAT
>ERZ651776.3649-NODE-3649-length-15034-cov-7.289229_pt1 | contig 15034 bp, 8 predicted proteins | sample MGYA00514761_ERZ651776 | MGnify/ENA metagenome assembly ERZ651776 | reverse complement strand
ACGGTCACGATCGCGTCTGGCGGTGTCTTGCCGAACATCCACTCGGTCTTGTTGCCGAAGAAGTCCAAGAAGTAAACGATTAAAGTTTCTTCTTGAGATGTTGTATAGTAGTACACACGAACAAAAACAAAGGAAATTCTTATTTCCTCCACCACAACTGAAAACGAATAAGATTCCAAAACAACACACACACGATGCTCGTAGTAGTTACGTTATACTTCGCGTTACGATTTTTTTTATAATCAAACAACAAAAACAAAAAGAATGCTCTACTACTGTACGTGAATGAGGTGGTGGTCTTTCTCTCTCAATCTCAACTACTCGTTTTTTTTTCGGCGGATGATGAAGTTTTCTTCGCGTTCAACACCCCGGAACTGTCGATTTCTCTCATCACGTTTTGTCCGACGAAAAACGCCAAGATCAAATCCAAACAACCGGATTCAGATATGGTACCACCGAACAAACTCGCGCCGCAGTTCACGTACATCGGCCCGGGACACACGCCGGCGAGCCCCCAACCGGCGCCGAAGAGCGCTCCCCCGACTAAGAGTTTCGGAGTGATGCCTTTAAACGGTTCCGCGAACGCGCTTTTTTCCGGGTGAAATGTCGGTCGTTCTACACCGTTTTTAATGACATAAAACCCTGGGATCAACACGGCCAATGCCGAAGCCATCAACACCATCAACGACGGATCGAAGCTTCGTTTGGTGAATTCCAAAAACGCCGCCACTTTTGCCGGGTTGACCATCCCGCCGACGCACAAACCGACGCCGAAGAACGCGCCGGTGGCGTATTCGTGCACCGCTCGAATCGCCGCACCGACTTGCCCGCTTCTCGGTATCAATCCTTTCCTTCCAGCCAACGCGATTGTCCCAGAGATGATAGCTCCGGTGACCAAAAACGTCCCGAACAAAGAAAACTCCTCGCTCGTCAACCATCGCACGGAATCCAACGTCCTCGCTCTTTGCGACACGCCCAACGCCCCAGTCGTATCAAACATCAACGCCGTGATCGCCCCAGACGCCATAAAAACGCACGTGTTAATCAAACTCCTCACGGACAATCTCCCAATCCCGGACAACCCGTGTCCACTCGTGCATCCGTTTCCGGCGACGCTTCCCACGCCGACCAACAAACCAGCCGCGGCTCGCCTCGTCGAGCTCGCGACTAAACCAAACCCTCCAACCGGGATTAACTGTTGCGAAAACCCGAGCAAAGGAATCCACTTCGCGCTGGTGAACAACCCCGCTAAAAACGGTAAGTGATTCAAGCGTTCTTCGAACGGGATTTTTTTATGCGTAAACGCGCGAAAGAGTCCACTCGCCCCGACCGCTTTCCCACAATTTAAGTAATGCGCCAAAGAGGAAACGCCGAGGATTAAGCCTCCGGCGATGGCGGCGCCTGGAGTGAACGCAACTGTTTCATGTGTTAAAGTTTGTGTTGTTTGTGCGCACCCGTAGTGCGAGAGCACACGTAAAGAGAGTAAAAGGTGAGCGCACATATCATCTTTGCAATATTCCATTATATCCATCACGTAATGGAAAAATATCTCATCACGTCATGGAACACAACGACACCGAGTAAGAGAGAGAGAGAAAGAAAGAAAGAGAGAGAGAGAGAGAGAGACGTTTCAAAAAGACTTTAGACGACACTTTTTCGTCGCGTTCGAGTGCAAAGTCAGAGCAGTGGCAGAGAGAGAGTACTCACGGTTTAAAGACATGTGTGATGTGGTTCTTGATGCAACTCTTTTATGAGCAAAAGGAGAGACACTTTTTCTCCACATCACAAGCGAGAGAGAACGAAAAAGACTTCTCTCCTTTTCGAAAAGCGGAGAAAGGCGGAAAGATGGCGAGAGGAGGTATATGTATACACACATCTCGAATATATATAGATTCGTCGGCGTTACAGGTATTATTATTATTATTATTATTATTTATCGTAGGAGTAGGAGTAGTACTGGTAGTATTAAAACAGTCCGTAGCGCAATATGCGTATATGTGTATAGTATTGCGTTCGATCTCGCGTGGTGCGTTTATATTATTTCTTCTTAAACGGAGCCCTCTAACACGTCTCGGGTGATTCTCGCCAAAGTCTGGCCGACCCAAAATGAAAGCAAGGCCAATCCGCAACCACCGGTGGCGGAAAGAGATTGATTCGTCAACGCGGCGCCGACGTTGACGAATAACGGGCCCGGGCACATGCCGGCTAATCCCCAACCGGTACCGAAGATGGCGCCCCCGACGATGAGTTTGGCGTCGATGTCAGCGGTGATTGGATCCGGGAGCTTGAACGCGTCGCCGAACGTGGAGGTATTGAGTTGATTTTTGATGATGAGGATACCAGGGATTATTGCAGCTAACGCGGCACCCATGACGACACCTAACGACGGGTCCCACGTGCTTTGCGTGAACTGTAAGAAGGTGGACACTTTCGCCGGGTTGACCATTTGGGAGACGACTAAACCGACGCCAAAGAGGACACCGGTGGCACCGTGGACCGCTGATTTGACGGCTCCTGCCAAATTTGAGCCACGCTTGATGAGAATGTTGTTTTTAGCGAGATAACCGATGGTGGCGTACCCGGCAAATGCCGAGGCCAGAATTTTACCGTACAACGCTTTATCCGCTTGCGTCGCCGCGACCGTATTTGCGATGGCGTTCACCGCGGTGGCCGCTTTGCCTTTCCCCGTTGTCGTGACCACGTGTAATAACGCGTTCGTGTTGAACATCGTCGCGGCGAGCGCGCCAAACACCATGAAGGTGCACACGTTCGCCACCGATCGAACCGACAAGCGCCCGATGCCGGACAACCCGTGTCCGCTCGTGCATCCGCCGCCTAACTTTGAGCCAAAACCGACCAATATCATCGCCAAAACTAACCGCGAAGTTCCTTCGATGACTTCATATCCACCCGTCGGGAGTAAATGTGCCAAACCTAAATAGGGTAAAACCAACGGCGTGGCTACGATACCCAGGAATAAGGGCAATTTCGTTTCCCAAGCGTCTATGGAGACTTCTGAAAATGAAAAAGGCGAGACCAGGTGCGAACATCCAATCGCTTCCCCGGTGGATAAATATCTCCCCAACACCGCGGCGGCTAAGATTACACCTCCAGCGGCGGCGTTTTCTGGTTCAAAAGTCGCCACGTAATCCGCTCCGTGGTGCGCGATCGAAATCTTTCTTCGCATTTGCTTTCTTCTTCTTCCTTTTACACTCGATTTTAATGCTGAGCTGGCAGACGATTGCATTGGATTCGAAATCCCAATTCTCCCATTCAACTTTGACGTGAGGTTTTTATCACGACTGGATCTTCTTGCACAAGCAGCAGCATTAGATGCTGAAATTTGTTGGGCGAATAACGATTGCATTTCGAGTTTTGTGTGTCTCTCTCTCTTATAAATATATAAATATACCTTCTTTGCGTATGTTCCGCGCAATAATAATTGAGGAGTTCTTCTGAAGCAAAAATCATCAGATCGATTTTTTTTTGTTTAGGGTTTTTATTTTTTTTTGTTCCAAACGTACGTTTTTTTTTTCTTCCTTCCAAAAAACAAACACATGTCACATTTTGAGAGTGATCAACGCGGGTTTGACGACGCGATAATGCCAAACTTTGGAAGCAAGAAGAAGCGCGCGAAGAAGACGAAGAAGACGAAGGATTTGGAGGACAAACTTTTGGATTTGAATTTAGAAACGACCACCACGGACGAAGAAGAGGAAGAATTGGAGGCGAAGAAGGCGAGGCGAAAGCAGAAAAAGCTTTCCGAGAAGAAGAAGAGAAAGACCCCGAAAGAAGCGGAGGAGAAGACGTCGTACCGGCCGCCGTACGAGTGGTTGGACGACAACGAGGAGGATGGGGACGACGATGCTTCGTTCCTGCCGCGCGTGTGCACGGAAAAAAGCGACTTCGCCTCGTTACAAGGCGAAGAACGCAACGTCGCCTTTGAAGGGTTCGATATCACAACCTTTTACGGATCAGAGAGATGGCAGTTTGAAAGCGACGTATTTGGAGAAGATCGAATACACAGAGGTTCGGAGAAATTCTCCTGCGCCTTAACATGCGGACCGAGGAATGAGACGGTGTATTTTCATTTCAAAAGTAGAGTGAACTTGTTAAAGTTTCAGAAACGACCGCGACGGTTTCTTCCGATGTGCGGCGGCTTCTGTTGCGTCGGCGTGATTTTTTCAAGCGATCCGGATTCGTGTTGTTTCAATCGCTTATTTCGAGGGGATCCATCGAAATTTGCGAGAAAAGATCAGAAAGTGTACATGTTTGCGGACGAAGCGAGCAAACAGTATTTTTTATCGTACGCGCAGGAGTTGTCGAAGGTGTGCGAGGAAGCTTTCGAAAGGAGAGGGTTTCAAGAAAACGCAGAGGTATGCGACGGAGGGTATCACGATGGTCACTATGCTCCGTTTGGAAAGTTCGATGGGTATCCAGAACACTTTAACTAATCAAATTTTGTGCATGCTTTTACTACTACTTTACTACCTACTGCTTTTGCTCATATCGCTATTTGTTAATTTATTGAAACGCCTTCAAGGAAATCTTGCCCGGCTTTCTCTCGTCTACATCATCACCATCATCGCAATCATCGACGACGCCGCTCGAATAGTCCAACAAAGCCTTAAACTGAACTCTCGTAGAAGAAATCATACCAGACACCGCGCCTCGAGCGGCGAGCGGTTGTTCGCGCACCGCGGCGTTCGAGAGTCTAGAGGCATCCAGCGCCATTTTTTTACTGGTAACGTTACTAGTACCCAAAGTCTCAATCGCAATCGCAAACATCGCCGCCAAGATATTCGCGGATAAGTTCTTCGCATCCTTTTCTGCCGCATTTTTAAGGAACTTGAGCGTACTTGACACGAATAAAACATTCAAATCGGCATCAACTCGGTTCATGGATTCCGAATTCTCCCCTTTTGCCGTTTGTCTCGAAAATACAGCAATCGAAGGCGCAAGTTTTCGCAAGACGACGACGTCGTCCTCCGACGCAGAAGATTTGGAGTCAAGATAGACATCCAAAGCCATCAGCGCCACCAAAGCGCTGTTTAAATTTGTCGAAATAGATTCTTCACTCTCCAAGCGCTCCACGAGTATCTCTTCGAACTTTTTTCGATTGACTTTTTCCATTTGCGCGAGTAAGTTTGCCAAGGCGATGAATTTCTTTTCCTTCTTCTCGTATGAAATCGAAGCTTCGACGACGTCGTCTTCGATCAAATCCATGAGCAAGTTTTCATCCGTAAAACCACTGGTCGTCGTTATCGACACTTTATTCGGGGATGCTTTACCGTTGAATGGAACAGCAGCCGATGATGACGAATTCAAAAACTCAATCGCGGCATCTCGAATCTTACGATACGCCTCAGAGGATTTCGTGCAATCGAACGCAGCTTTTCCAAGCTTGTCGTTTAATAAACTTTGCGCCGCAGATTCGGCGAAAGAATGAGCGTTCTCAAACGTTTTCAACCCGCGCAAAGCGGTTTCAACTTGCTCGACATCATTGGTACGGGCGTTGAACATGAAACTCAAAGGTATGCGCGCGGCGTCTACTTCTTTGGCATCCGGAGTCGGATTGAAACGCTCGATCGCGTCGGAACTTTCGTCAGATAAAGTTCTCGTACACGCAGCGAATGGTTCGTCCAAAGAAGCGAGTAAAATAGGTTTCAAATAGTGCTCGCGAAGAGTCGACCATCGCTGTGTATCACTGACTCTCACGGAAGCTTTCACACACGGTAGAAACGCCTCGGCGACATCTTGTACTAAACTTGGACACGCCGTGACGAGCTCTCCGGGTAAAAGTTCAAACTTGTCCATAATCATATTGTCCAGCATTTGTTTCTCGGAGCCTTCACGAAGCTCTACGCTTCGTTTAATGAGTTCGACGTCGTGGGGTAGATACGTCCACGCAGGCACGAACGCCTCGACGACGTCGGAAGGAATGGATGTAGAATCTTCTTCATTGCATATGTATGCCGTCGCTAAACACATGCACGCGGCGATTCGCGCACGCACCATCACAGCTTCGCAACACGCGTTCATTAAGGTTAAATTGTTCAAGGATGATGCTGATGATGACGACGACGACGACGAAGCTTTTGGGTACACCGGCAGCCATTCTTTCGCAAAATCAACGATGCATGCGTGCAATCGTTTCGACACGGAATCGTCCGAGCCGTGCACTTTTGCAGAGAGTGCGTGTGCCGCTAATCTCGCGCCCGCGACACGCACATCGAGCGGTGTATCGGAACTTCGAGAAGCACGAACGGCGGAGAGGATTTGTGCTTGAAATTGTTCGAGCGTTTTGATGGACCTTTTCCTATTTCGCGCACTCGGGATGTTGCGCTGATGGAAGCCATCTCCTCCGTCCTCGTCTGAGTCGTCGTCGTCGATGTGATAAAACGCGTCCGGATCCTCGTCATTTCCCCATAATTTGACAAGAAAAGACATCATTTGTAATCCTCTCGCGCGCAATTTCGAAGCACTTGCCGTGGATAATGAATACGCAATTTGGAAACACCTTTGCCCGTGCGTCGGTAAATATGCGTTTGGAGAATCCGATGCGCGACTTAATTTAACGCTTCTATGCTCCGGAATATTACTTTCTTGAATCCAGAAAGGGATTCTCGAAAGTAGCGAAGCTGCAAATATGCGCGCCGGGAGACGCGGGTGATTATTCGCACGATTTGCATCGATATCGGATTCGTCGATTTCTTCCTCGTCCATCTCTCCCTCCTCGTTTTCTTCGTCTTCATCTTCGTCGTCGTTAAACGCATCTTCGTCGTCTTCCGATTCCTCGTCTTCGGATTCTTCCACGAGTCGTTGGTCGTCGAAGGAAAGCGCCGATAAAGCTTTGAGCGCCCGTTTGGGGTCTCTGATGGATAACTCTCTGGCCAAGACTCGCGCGCAGTTCTTTGCGTCTCGGATGACTCTTCTCGAAGCGCCTTTCGTCACACATTTTACAATGTCTCTCAACAACATCGACCCAAATTTTGACGATGATTTCGTTGACTTGGAGGCGTACTCGAAAGATATCCCTGAATTGTTTTCGTCATCGTCTGGGTATAATAATTTATGAGCGTCTTTCATGGCGAGAAACGAGAGCGTTTCCAGGGCTACTGGCTTCGTCGCGTAATGCCGCAAGGCGTCTCTAAGCGTTACGGCGACAGTCGTCATATCGATAGCGTTCGGGGCAAACATAGCCATGTGTTGAATAAAAACAACTTCAGCGTAAACAACGTCGTCGCTTTCGTTGAAGTTATCTTCAACATCATCGTTTTTCGACGTTGCCGACAGCGTCGGATATTGCTGCCGCAACTCCTGCTGAGAATTCGGATTTCTTTTTCCTCCAACTACTCCTTTACCGTTTCGGTTATCCAACGCTAAGCGGAAATTTTGAAAACGTGAATGGCTTTGCACGTCGCGTATAATTGCAGCAACATTCATCGCTTTTATGAACACTTTATGTTCCGCCGATAAGTCCGGGCCAATGGCAATAGCAGCCGCATTCGCCAGGTGCCCACATTCCGGGACGAAAGAGACGACGTTTTTTAACAGCGCTTCTTGCGCGGGTAACGAATCTAACATATGCATAGACAGATCAACCGCACGATCCGAATCTCTCGCAAATCTACTACCACAAACTTCTGCGACGTTTGCTAATGCCCGAATTGCAAACGCGTGCGTAGATCTGTGCGTAGGATCTATGTTGAGAGAAATTTTTGAGAGCGCCTCGATGAGCCTGCGCAGCGTCGTTTCACCGATGGACATCGCGCCAATGTGCTCGATGGATTTTGAGAGGGATAAACATTCAATGGCGCTGTTCCAAGTGCGCCTGTTATGACCAGTATCTTGCATGTCCATATCGCGTGAATACGTTTCGAACAAATTATATGCGCGCTCTCTGACTTCCTCGCTCGATGCGGTTTGCTCGATGCACTTGGCGCAAAGTAGCGCAGACTCGAGAGGCGCGTGTGATGAGAGAGCGTTCTGAAGTGCTCTAGAGTACCTCGAAAACATCTTTAGATGTAACTGAGAACTTTCGTTCGCATCTTCGCGCAGCATGTGAGAAACGCTCAGTATATCCGCGAATCGCCTCGATACAGCCGCATCGCATCTCAAAAAATCAGTCAACACAGGCTTTTTCGGGTGGTTGAACAGCGAAACATGTTTTTTCCGATACTCAGACGAGTTCAAATTTACGAGCATTTTACTGTGCTCGATAACCTGAATGCACCGTTCCTCCCATGCATAGAGAAGTTGTGCTAGCGCTGCTTGTAACTTTGCATCTTTACCCCCGTCAGCGATAGCAACCTCTACAGCGCGAGAGAAGCAGGCGCGACTCGCCTCGTCTATCTGGTCGACTACGGTTGCCGCAAAAGGGAAGACATCTTTCCTCACTATGTTATCGCTCTCTTTACTGTCATCAAACACGTGCGATGGCGAATTTGGAGGTGCGTTTGAGTTTCCCCTGTACGCTCTCAGATCTGCAAACGCTTGCGAAACCGTCTCGTCTCCGTTTTCTAACGTCACGACGTGCGTGTTCACGAGCAATTCGCGTTCCGCTTCGTCCAAGAAAGAAGAAAGCGACGTCAAGCGTCCAAAATCGAGTCTATCCGTATCATCGTCGTCGTAAACGAGATCTTCTTCATCTTGATTGAACAATACATTCTTGTCATCTTCCCTCACTTCTTTTGCAAACGCTTCAAAGTTAGAAATCAAGTTTGCAATCTGTGGCGTGAAATCTTGAAATCGGCACGCCTTCTCGACATCTTTCGAACACGAGGCGTACGCAGACATTGCTCGTAGATGCAAAAGCAACTTTCGACGAACGATTTCGATATTTTCGATGCTAATTTGCGCGTCTCTCAGTTGAATTCTTTCGCAGGCGCACAAAAGAGATCCGAGCATAAGTTTTGTCGCTCGACCGTTTTCTTCCTCCGCGCTGGCGAATCTGGCGTACGCCTCGACAGCCTCTGCAGCTGCGCACGCCGCCGCCAAATCATCCCTACTCGTCGTTTCTTCTCCTTCAGAGCTTGTTTGCATCGCGGATGCTACTTCGTCAAACGTGGAAGAGATGACAAATGCGATGTTTTCAAACTTTTTCCTCTTCTCCTCGTCGCGTCTTTGCGAATAGATGAAAATCGAGGAGCGCGCTAACGAGGATGCCGAGAGACAAATAAAGCCAGCTTCTCTCGCTTTTGCCGAGGCGTTCAACATGCAAAGCCTCGCGCCAACTTCTTCGACGCGATCGATGGCGTCTATGGGCACACCAAGCGGCCAACTCGCCGTTTTTTCACCGATGAGCGCGCAAATAAAGCGCGCATCGGCAATGAGCTCGTCGTCGAATCTATACGAGGGAGCGTTGCTGTCTGCGCCATGCGCATTTCCATCTTCTTTTTCTCCTTTTTCTTCTCCTCCTTTTTTTCTATCACTATTATGCATCGTTAGCGGAAACTTGACGAACATTTCCAACTTTGAGAGCGTTCTCGCGAGTTCTCGCGTCGCCATTTCATGTCCAGCAGATAACGCCGCTTTCGCCAAAGCTCCTGCGCGTTCGTTCACTCGCCATTTCGTTCGAAAGAGCGCGTCGCCGTGCTTACTCGAAAACACGTTTTTTATGTATAAAAACGATTCGGCGTCGACGTACCCGATCGCATCTATCCCGTCTCTCACCGCGCGAAGTATAGAAACAATTCGTAAATCGTTCGTATTGTCGATTAATTTTCCTCTCCTCTTCTGCTTTGCGTTTTTCAATTTCTCGTCGGCGGTGGACACGATTTGGCAACGTAAAATATCGAGAATTTGTTTCAACGTCGCTTTTCTCGTCGACTCGTCCACGCGCTTCTCGAACGCGGCGACTCGTAACACGGCCAACCCACATGCTGCGGCAAAACAGTCGTTCTTTCTTAATTTCGACGCGAAACCTACTTTGACGATATCTCTCGTGCACTCCTCCACCGAGTACGACTTGCCGCTGAATTGTGGGTTGGTCGCGTAGCGCATCCACGCGCGCGCGACGGCATCTTGTATCGCTCTCGAATCTTTAAAAGTCGTTACTTCACTCGTTTCGAACAAAGGTTTGATAAAGCACGTTTTTACGGTGTACAAAGAAGACGACGAGGATGACGTCGAGAGGGCGCGATCTTCATCGGCGAACTCGCCCCCCATCGTATCGTCGTCGTCTCCGATATCGTCCACTACACCTTCCTCCTCGGTAGATTGGGTCAATTGACTGCTACTTCCTCTGATACCAACGCTAGCAGTAGTACCTATTTTTCGCTCCACTTGACTCGCCACGGTTGCGAATGCCGATATGACTTCCACCCCAGAATTACCTAAATTTTTCGTCTCGGCGATTAGATTCAGAACGTTTTTACCTTTTCCGTACTGCTCGATTTCGCCCAAAGCGTGATACCCAGCCGAGTATACGTTATTCGAATCGCCGCGTCCGTTGAACGCTTCTATTTCTAGTTTTATGCTATTTGCATCGCTTTTCTTCATCGCCATCAAGATTGCCGCTCGTAACTCCAACGCTCTTCGCTTCGCCTCTTGCGTCGCTCTCGAGATTTCCGTGGAGGCTCTTCTCCCGCCTTCTAAAGCGACAACTCGTTTAATCATTCTCCGCATATGATCGATAGTCTTTGCGGTTAACTTTAATCCGCCATCACTGACCGCGTCTGGATTCCCAACACATCTCGCCGCAACCTTTAACGCCACGGTGGCAACTTTAATCCCCGATATGTCGTCCTTGTACGCCCGATTATCAACCGCCTTCATCGCGCTCGCGCACGCCGAATCGCAAAATTGCCCAGTGCCCAGCTCTTTCCCGAACGACCAAATCAAAGCTTCCAAGCAATCGCACGCGCCGTAAAACCGTTCCATTTTCTCCCACACATTTTCACCCACGACACCTTGAAACGCGCTCTTACGTTTCGGGAAATCGTCGATATCGTTTAACCGTTCGTTCGCGAATCGGAAGACGCTTTGTCTGTCGTATTATTAAAGAGAAGATAGATACGGTAAGAAAACACGTGAAATGCTGATATTAATACTTAGTAGTAATGACTCACCTGTTACCGAACGAAAACGTCAGCACTAAACAGTCTCTGGCGATCGCCCTCGCGCTTCGACCAAAAGGTACGCTTTGGTACCCATTTTTTTCATCCTCCCTCTTCAACACCCCTACGACGGCAATCTGAAACAACACCTTCTCCAATCGATCGTGCAAACGCTTGATTTCGTTTTCTTTGCCGCTGTTTTTTGCTGCGATAAAACGTGTCCGCGAATCCACCAAAGACGAGCGCAAACTCGCGAGTTTTGCGAACAACAACGTCGACGACGCGCTTTGTTGTTTCGATGATGATGCTGATTTTGTCACTGATTTTGTTGCGTCGCTTTTTTCACCAAAACGTAAAATTGTGTCCTCCACGTCCTTCACTCTTTGCTCTAATTCGGATACAACATCCTCCTCCACCTTCTCCTCTGAAGCTTTACCATCATTGTTCGCGCTCGTCGTCGTCGGAGGAGGAGGAAAAGTCGAAGCAGAAGAAGAAGAAGAAGGAGAGGAGACAACGCTCATCGTGTGTGTTCCTCTCTCTCTCTCTCTCTGAAGTTTTCTTCTACGCGTTAACAGAATTTTTGTCCTTTTTTCCTTTCGCCTGATAAACCCTAAACTCCCTTCTTAGGGGATTCTTTTTTTCTCTGAGGTACGAAGGTACTTACTACAGAAACCGACCGCTTGCTCTCTCTTCTTTGAGGAGCTTTGAGGAGCGCGAGAAAGACTACCGCGCATATACCTGCTATCAGAGGATATTTTTTGTGCAGGTGCTTTTGCTGCTTTAAAGAGCGAGAGTTTAAAGAGAGAAAAAGTCACATCATGGCATCGGAAACCACGTTGGATAAAATCACATCCAGCGAAAATCATCATCCGAATCACCAGATGAAAACCTTCGTCCTCGTCCTCCTTTACTTAGGTTTGAACAGTTCGTTAAACCTTTTAAACCGGTACACGCTTGGGCACGCCGGGTTTTCGTTTCCGATTTTACTCACCGTCGCGCACTTATCGTTCTCGGTGATATGTTTATCTCCAATCATGTTATCTCCAAAGTTGAGCTATGCGAGTTCGCACCAGGAGATATTACCGAGAGTGAAAAACGCGGTGGTGAAGATTGGTTTGTTCATGAGTTTGAACATCGCGATGAATAACGCGAGTTTAGTGTCTATGCCGTTATCGTTAAATCAAGTGATTCGAGCGTCCATTCCTGTGGTGTGCGCGGTGTGCGCGATGTTCGTGGAAGGACGAGTACCGGGCGGGATCGAAAGTATCGGGTTACTCTTCGTCGCCGGTGGAGTTATGTTTTGTATTAGTGGGAGTTACGCGGCAGCGAGTAGTGGTGGTGGTGGTGGTGTTTCATCGAAGGAGAAGGAGCGGACGTTGAGCGGATTATTGTATTGCGTAACCGCGACGATTTCAAACGCGTTGATGATGACGTTTAGCGGGAAGATCATGGGCGGAGAAAAATTGGACGCGTTGCGACTGACGTTTTATACCGCCCCGGTGACGTTGTGCGCGTTACTTCCCGTCGCTTTACTCTTAGAAGGCGATCGGTTCGTCAACAAATATTTCGGCTCGAACTCGTTCGACGTGCAATCGAGGGAAGCTTTGATGTACGGCGACGAATACGTGTCGCCGATTAAAGTCTTGACGTTAGTCTTACTCGGGTGTTTGAACGCGGTGTCGTATAATTTCGTTCACTTCGCGTTAGTCGGGGCGACGTCGGCGGTGACCACGACAGTTCTCGGAAACATTAAAGTCGCTCTGTTAATCTTATGCTCGCGCGTGTTATTCGGCGAGACGAAAGATTGGAGCGTATCCATGGTTTTCGGAGCGTTCGTCGCTTTGGCTGGGTTCGGTTTGTACTCTTTCGCGCGAGTCAAGGTGTCGCATCAGCAAATGAATACGCACAGCGCTAAGAAATAATACTAATAGAGAGAGAGAGATTGTTTTATGTAGCAGTAAAGTTTGGCCATTCGCGAAACGCAAAACTTCGCCTCGAACTTTTTTTTCCTCATTGTAAATGCACAGTTTGCACACGACAAAACCGCAGCTCATCCTCGCGCAAGAGCGACAGAAACAGACCTCTCGTCGTTCCAAAACCATCGTCGTTCCCGTCATGAGCAACGACACCGTTGAACTCTCCTCGTTAGCGACCGCATTCTCGCGACAACAATCCGGTCCGGGCGCCTTGTGGGCCGAAATCACCGCGCTCTCTCGACAAGAAGGGGTGATTGATATCGGGCAAGGGTACCCTGATTTCGGTTCGAACGCGATCGCGAAACAAAGCGCGAAGCGAGCGATATCGATGGACGAAAAGACAATTTCGGGAGACGTTCCAGACGCTCGAGCGAATCAATACGCACCGATTCCAGGAACGGCGGATATGCTGGATGCGGTGAAACGGTATTACAGAGACACGGCGAGAAATGTATCCTCGGTGGACGAATCGAGAGACAGTTCGTTGGTGACGACGTCGGCGACGGAAGGGTTGTACGTGGTGTTTCGAGCGTTGTTGAACAAAGGCGACGAGGTGATGACGTTAAGTCCGTTCTTCCCGTGGTATTTAGCGCACGCGACGGTAACGGAGTGTACGCTACTTGGAGTCCCGTTAAATCCGGAGGATGGATTTGCGGTGACCGAAGAGATGTTAGAACGAGCGTACGCCAAGAGCAACAAGAGAGTAAAGATTTTCGTGCACTGTTCGCCGCATAATCCAACCGGTCATTGCGCGAGCGAAGAAGAACTGGAAATTATCGCCAGGTTTTGTAGGAATCATAAGATCGTGGCGATCGCGGACGAAGTGTACGAACGGTCTACGTTTCTAGAAAGCAAGCCGCATTTGCGTTTGCGAGAGTATTTACCGGAAAGAACGGTAACGGTTGGCACGTCGAGTAAGCTGATGAATTTATCGGGCTGGAGAGTGGGATGGATATACGGCCCAAAAGTCATCGTCGACGCGTGCAATATATTCCACTCCTACGCCTCTTTTTCCACGCCAACGCCGTTACAAGCCGGCGTCGCGGACGCGTTAAACGACATCTGCGACCGAGCGAAACCGGGCGAAGGCGTCACCCCGGACGAAAACGCCCAAATCCTCGCCTCGAACGCCCAAATCCTCGCATCCGCGCTCACCGCCTCCGGCTTGAAAGTCTACCCACCCGAAGGCGGCTTCTTCCTCGTCGCCTCCGTCAAAAACATCAAATCTGTCGACGGCGACGCCATCCAATACTGCAAAAATCTCGCTCGCCGAGGCGCCAAAGTCAGCGCGGTTCCGATGACGCCCTTCTACGACCCATCCTCCCCCGAAAACCCGACCGATTTAGTCCGGTTCGCGATATGTAAAAAACGCGAAACCATCGCGGAAGCCGCGAGGAGAATACGCGAGAACCCTTTGTAGAGAGAAGGAGTTTCCATAGCCAGATATTATTTATGTATCCATCGCACCGCTTTTTTATAGTAAAATTAGAGATGTCAAACCCCTAAAAAGTAGGACAAAATTTGAAAAACGAGCTCTTTTGTTCTCGTTTGGCCCGGATACGTGCGCACACTCCTCGACGCGCGAAAATGAAAAAAATCTTAACACGCATCCTCAAACGCGCGTGCAAACGCTTTAATATCGAGCGTGAGGACCTCTTTGATGCTCCTGACTCGTCCGCGCGGTCGAAATCATCACCGCGCGAACCCGTCGCTGAAGGTGACGAAAATGTGGATTGGCTTGCCTTGGACGCGACAAAAAGATGTACCGAAAAAAAGCGGACGAGGATGTCTGGAGAAGGAGTCGCGACGAGATCGCGGAAGAGGAAGATTGCGCAGAGAGATTCTTTGTGGGATTTGATCGTGAATAACGACGATATTTGTTTCACACACATTCTTCCGAGATTGGATTTGAATGATGTGAAATTCTTGTACGAAGTGAATACGGAGACGAGAAAGTTGGTGAAGAGATCGTCTCGCGCGGGGGAGTTGAAAGAGAAG
>ERZ651776.3646-NODE-3646-length-15041-cov-112.733494_pt1 | contig 15041 bp, 10 predicted proteins | sample MGYA00514761_ERZ651776 | MGnify/ENA metagenome assembly ERZ651776 | reverse complement strand
GAAATGGGTGCTGCATTCGGTTTAGATAACGAGTGGAACTTAAGAATTATCAAACAAGTTGGAAACTATGGTGAAAGCTATAAAAGAAATATAGCTGACACGGGTATCTTACCAGACAGAGGTCCAAACCAATTATGGACTAAAGGTGGTATTTTATACGTTCCACCATCAAGATAATTTAAAGTTATAAATTGATAAAAAGGGCTAGATTTATCTAGCCCTTTTTTTATACTGCATATTCATATGAAATTAAAAAAAATCCTACCTCAATTATTAACACTATTGTTTATAGTTTTAATTTTTGGATTCTTTACAATGAATGCTCAAGAAAACATGGATACTAGAGGTATTGAGTTTGGCTTTGGTTTTTTGAAACAAGAAGCTTCATTTGATATTCAATTTTCATTAATTGATTACGATGGTTCAATGTCCTATGCACGAGCTTATTTAGTTGGACTTTTAAATACATTATTAGTTTCATTTATCGGAATAATATTAAGTACACTTTTAGGCGCTGTAATTGGAGTTGCTCGATTATCACCTAACTACTTAATTAACAAAACTGCCAGTTTTTATATTGAATTTTTTAGAAATATTCCTTTATTACTACAGATCTTTTTTTGGTATTTTGCAGCTTTGAGAGCTCTACCAATGCCTGAAGATGCACCATTAATTTTTGGATCTTCTTTTATGACTATTAAGGGTTTATATACGCCAGCACCTGTTTGGAATAATTTTGATATTTTTTTGATAACATTAATTATAGCCTTGGTAATTATTTTCTTTTTCAATAAATTTGCAAAAAAGAAACAAGAAGAGGAAGGAAAACAGTATCCTAAGTTTTTGATATCACTTGGTATTTTTGTTATATTGCCTGCTTTAACTTTTATTATTGGTGGTGTTGATTTATCTTGGAGTTTCCCTGAATTAAAACAACTTGCATTAACTTCATTTACATATGAAGGTGGTATGGGGATACCTCCTGAGCTAATAGCTTTAACACTTGCTTTAACACTTTACACAGCAACATTCATTGCAGAAAATGTAAGAGCCGGCATTCAAGGCATTGGAAAAGGGCAAAAAGAAGCTGCTGCATCAATTGGATTAACACCTAGCCAAGTTTTAAAATTAGTTATTATGCCACAAGCTTTAAGAATTATTATACCACCGACAACCAATCAATACTTGAATTTAACAAAAAATTCATCTTTAGCAGCTGCAATTGCTTACCCTGATTTGGTTTTAGTATTTGCTGGAACTGCAATGATGCAAACTGGTAGAGCTATTGAAATAGTTGGTATTACCATGGCAACTTATTTAACTATTAGTTTAGCTATTTCACTATTTATGAATTGGTACAACAAGCGTATAGCGATAAAAGAAAAATAAAAATGAATAATTTTGAAATATTAAAATCTATACATCATAAAAATAGAAACGTTTCTCTAATTTTAGGAATTTTATTTTTTTCTTTAGGTATATTAGATTTTTGTCTAAATAATTTTTATGGAAAAAATATAACTGGATTTCTACCTGGATTTATTAGCTTTTTTACACCTTTAATATTTGGAATGATAGGACTTCATTTAATAAGAATAGAGTTTTCTGGAATTAAAATATTAGATGAACTTAATAAAAATATTAATACTAACAATTTTAATGCTGCTCTAAGTATATCAATAATCATATTAATCATTTTTAGTATTGCTCCTTTACTTAATTGGTTCATTCTTGATGCAACATTTGTTGGTGAAAATAAAGAAGCTTGTACTGGAGGTGGTGCCTGTTGGGTTTATATTAAAACTTGGTTTAATAGATTTATGTATGGAATGTATCCTAATGCTGAACAATGGAGAGTTAATGCAACATTTATCATTGTTTTGGGATTAATGGGAGCAGGTTATTTTTTTCCATTAAGATACAAAAAATACCTAACTTTTTATTATGTAATCTTATTACCGATAATATCATTTCTTTTAATTTATTATTTAATTTCAGGTGGAGAGTTTGGTTTAGAATGGGTTGAAACAGGAGCCTGGGGAGGTTTATCACTGACTTTTATTGTGTCATTCTTCTCACTAATTTTCTGTTTTCCGATAGGAATGATGTTGGCTTTAGGAAGAAGATCTGATTTAGCTGTTGTTAAATATTCATCACTTTCATTTATTGAATTTTGGAGAGGTGTACCGCTAATTACAGTATTGTTCATGTCTGCTGTTATGTTTCCAATGTTTTTACCGGATGGTACTTATGTTGATAAACTAATTAGAGTTATTGTTGCCATAACATTGTTTGAAGCAGCTTATACAGCTGAAGTTATAAGAGGTGGCTTACAAGCTTTACCAAGAGGTCAATATGATGCTGCAAAATCTTTAGGTATGGGTTATTGGAGGCTTCACCTTTTAGTTATTTTACCTCAAGCCCTTAAATTGGTAATACCAGGCATTGCTAATACTTTTCTTGCTTTAGTAAAAGATACACCTTTAATCTTTGTTGTAGGGCTATTAGAGTTAGTTGGAATGTTGAATTTAGCAAAAACTAATCCAAAATGGCTAGGTTTTTCTATGGAAGGATATGTGTTTGCTGGAATTATATTCTGGATTATTTGCTACAGTATGAGTAAATATAGTCAAAAATTAGAATTAAAATTTAAAACAGATAGATAAGTTATGTCAGACTCAATTATACAAATTAAAGATGTAAATAAATGGTTTGGTGATTTTCAAGTACTTAAAGATATTAACCTTGAAGTTAAACCAAAAGAAAAAATTGTAGTCTGTGGTCCATCGGGATCTGGTAAATCTACGTTAATTAGATGCATTAATAGATTAGAAGAACATCAAAAAGGAAATATAATAGTTGATGGAACTGAAATTTCTGAAGACACTAAAAACATAGAACAAGTTAGAGCAGAAGTGGGAATGGTATTTCAACAATTCAATTTATTTCCACATTTGTCTATTTTAGACAATTGCACGTTAGCTCCTATCTGGGTGAAAAAAATGCCAAAAAGAGAAGCTGAAGAACTAGCTCTTAAACATCTAGAGAGAGTACAGATTTTAGATCAAGCACAAAAATTTCCAGGACAACTATCAGGTGGACAGCAACAAAGGGTGGCTATAGCTAGAGCTCTTTGTATGGAGCCTAAAATTATGCTTTTTGATGAGCCTACATCAGCGCTAGACCCTGAAATGATTAAAGAAGTATTGGATGTTATGGTTGATTTAGCGAAACAAGGCATGACAATGATAGTAGTTACTCATGAAATGGGCTTTGCTAAAGAAGTGGCTGACTGCATGATATTTATGGATGAGGGTAAAATTGTTGAAAAGGCTGATACTAAAGAATTTTTTGATAATCCTAAGAATGATAGAACTAAATTATTTTTAAGTCAGATCCTTTAGAGATCAAGTTTTTACCATCTATCAATAGTTTTTTTTTAATTTAACAGCATATAATCTCTTGACACAATCTTAGATTTAATCGTTAATTTTTTTAAATTAATAAATTTTTTTATTGCGGTCAGCCTTAAAAGTATGTTGAATATGGTTTAATAAAAATCATTTTGAGGGGTCTTAATGGAAGATAATTTTAATAAACACTTAGGGAATAAGTTAAAGCTAAGAAGATTAGCTCTTGGACTTACACAAACAAAAGTAGCAAAAGCAATAAATGTTACATTTCAACAAATACAAAAATACGAGAAAGGTACTAATGGAGTTAGTTCAATAAGATTATTGCAACTAGCAAATTATTTAAAAGTACCTGTTAATTATTTTTTTGAAGATTTTTCAGAATATTTAATAAATTTAGAAAAATCTCAAGAGGGACATATGAATATTAACTATAATTTTTTAACTAAGTTATATGCAGAATTAAATTCTGATCAGAAAATTAAGTTTACAAAATCATTACAGTTAAGCTCCAATATATCAAAAGTTGGTTAGTTTATAAAAAAAATTAATTTTTTTTTTCTTCATGAAAATCTTAAAGATTTTTTCGATTTCTTTTTCTATTATTATCTTTATTGTATTTTTGGGAATCTTATACGATTTATCCTATTACGATTCCTCTTATGTAAATAGAAGCTCAATTACTTTTAGTAAAAACAACCTAAATAGTAAAAAAATCAAGAGAACTTTTCCTATTTTAGAAAAATATTACTATATTTTTAAACGTAAATTATCCAATGAACAAAATGAATATTGGAAAGTTGAAGATAAATCAATCAGAGAACAATTGCCAAAAGTTATAAAAATTGAAGGAAAAAAAAAAAATTTTTTAGTAGGCACTAATTTAGATAAACTTGAAAAGAATTTTTCAAATTGGCCAAGAAGTCATGGTGGTTATTCTTCTATGCGATTTTCTAGTTTAAAAGAGATTAATAAGTCAAATATTCATAAATTAAAAGTTGCTTGGATTTATAATAGCAATGATGGAAAAAAAAGTATTCAAGCGAATCCAGTAGTTAATGATGGTATGATTTTTTTTCCTACACCAGGAAACTTTATAGTTTGTTTAGATGCAGCCACTGGAAAAGAAATCTGGAAATATAAAGTTTCAAAGGGTTTTTGGGCAGCAAAAAGAGGCTTGTTAATATGGAATGATCTTAAAAATAAAAATTCGAAATTAATTTTTACTAACGATGATCAACTATTTATGCTGGATGTAAAAACTGGGAAACCCATCAAAACTTTTGGAATTAATGGTAAAATAAAAATAGGGTCTAGCCCAACAGTTCCAACAATTATTGATGATCAATTAGTTATTGGAACTACTAAACCAAGTATAGAAGTTTATGACCTTTATTCTGGAGATTTGAAATGGAAATTTTATTTGAGAAATATTGACCGAGACCAACTAAATCACAGAGACTTTCATGGAGGAACTCCTTGGGGAGGAATTTCCGCAGATATTAATAATGGAATTATTTACATAACAACTGGAAATTCAGCACCATATTTTGTTGGTATTACAAGACCAGGAAAAAACCTTTATTCCAATAGTGTCATTGCTTTTGATGTAAGAAAAAAAGAAGTCTTATGGTATTTTCAGGAAACATGTCATGGCTTATGGAATTTTGATATCGGAGCTCCTCCAATATTAACTACTATAAATAAAGATGATAAAAGAATTGATGTTGTTGTTGCTGTTACTAAATTAGGAAACACCATCATTTTAGATAAGCATTCTGGAGAACCCATTTTTGATTATGAAAAAAAATTAGCTCCAACATCAAAAATTCCAGGGGAAAAAACTTGTGAATATCAACCATCATTCAAATTACCAGAGCCATTTAGTAGAAATGTATTCAAAATTGAAGATGTAACTGATAAATCAATAAAAGATAGAGAATTTGTAATGTCTCAAGTAAAAGAGTCAAACTATGGTTTTTTTCAACCACATGAACTTAATAAGTTTACTATTTCTTATAATATAAATGGTGGAGCTCAATGGACTGGTGCATCTGTAGATCCTTACAAAAATATTCTTTATGTTTCTGCAAACGAATCTGCTTACAAAATTATGGTTACAGGATCTGATGATCCTAATAAAGTACTTGATTACAAAACTAATTTTATGAAAGCTGAAAGATTAATTGATCTTGAAGGTTATCCAGGTATTAAACCGCCTTGGGGCACTCTTACAGCCCTGAATTTAAATAATGGAAAAATAATTTGGCAAGTACCTCTTGGTTATTTTGAGGAGTTAAAAAAACGTGGAATGGCCGACACTGGTACCGCAAATTTTGGTGGACCAACTGCAACTTTGGGAAATTTAGTTTTTGTGGGAGGGACCTTAGATAAACTTATTAGAGCATTTGACTCTGAAACAGGAGAAGAGTTATGGTCTTACAAACTTCCATATATTGGGTCTGCTCCACCAACTATTTACGAGGTTGATGGTGAGCAGTACATTGTTATACCTGCGACAGGTGGAAGTAGTTTACAAAGAATGTATCCGGATATGGTAGAGCATGGTGATGCTTATGTTGCTTTTAAGCTTGAAAAATAGTTTGGCTCCTCGGGCAGGACTCGAACCTGCGACCAATTGATTAACAGTCAACTGCTCTACCAACTGAGCTACCGAGGAATATCAAAAACACAACTTACTTTTTTTTAAGAGTAAAACAACATTTTTTTTGGAGGCATCGCCCAGAATCGAACTGGGATACAAGGATTTGCAATCCTCTGCGTAACCATTCCGCCACGATGCCTTTTCATCTCAATTTAAAACAAATAGAGAGCCTTTTATATATTAAATATATAAAATTAGTCTACCAAATAAGCTTTCAAAATGATTATTGTTAAATCATATTATTAAATTATAAACTTATTATCACCTATGAGTAACGACAAATACATACATACAGATGTTGAAGATAAGATTTATTCTTATTGGGAAAAAAATAATTTATTTAAACCCACTAAAAATAAGAAACAATTTTCAGTGGTTATACCTCCACCCAATGTAACAGGTAGCCTTCATATGGGTCACGCTTTGAATAATTCAATTCAAGATCTTTTGGTTAGATACCACCGTATGAATAATTACGAAACCTTATGGCAACCAGGAACAGATCACGCAGGTATTGCTACACAGGCTTTAGTTGAGAAAAAATTAACGACTGAAGGTATTGATAAAAATCAAATTGGAAGGGAAAAATTTATAGAAAAGGTTTGGGAATGGAAAGAAGAGCATGGTGATATCATTTTAAATCAACTAAAAAAATTAGGCTGCTCTTGTGATTGGTCGAGAAATGCTTTTACAATGGATGAAAACCTTTCAAAATCAGTTTTAAAAGTTTTTGTAGAGCTTCATAAAAAAGGTTTAATCTATAAGGATAAAAAACTAGTTAATTGGGATACAGTTTTAAAAACTGCAATATCTGACTTAGAAGTTGATCAAAGAGAAGTTAATTCTAAAATTTATTACATTCAATATCCAATTGAAGGTTCTAGTGATTTTATAACTATAGCTACAACTAGACCTGAAACTATGTTGGGTGATACAGCCATCGCTGTAAATCCTAAAGATGATCGATTTAAACATTTAGTTGATAAATTTGTAACAGTTCCAATTGTTGGAAGAAAAATAAAAATCATTAAAGACGATTATGCTGATCCAGAAATGGGAACTGGTGCTTTAAAAATAACGCCTGCTCATGATTTTAATGACTATCAAGTTGGACAAAGAAATAATTTAGAAATCATAAATATTTTTACTGAAGGTGGTAAAGTTAATGATAATGCTCCCAAAGAATATATTGGCCTTGATAGATTTGAAGCTAGAAAAAGAATTTTAAAAGAACTTAAAGAAAAACAATTTTTTGTTAAGGAAGAAAATATAAAGAATAAAGTTCCCTATGGGGATAGATCTAACTCGATAATTGAACCTTTTTTAACAGAACAATGGTTTGTAGATGCAAAAAAATTATCAGTTAAAGCTAAAGATATAGTTAACTCTAAAAAAACTAATTTTTTTCCTACTAATTGGTCAAAAACCTATTTTCAATGGATGAATAATATTGAGCCATGGTGTATCTCAAGACAGCTTTGGTGGGGACATCAAATACCAGCATGGTATGGGCCAGATAAAAAAATCTTCGTTGCAATAAATGAAGACGAAGCAAAAGCTGAAGCCAAAAAATTTTATAATAAAGAAGTAGATTTAATTCGTGATCCAGATGTATTAGATACCTGGTTTTCATCAGGCTTATGGCCTTTTGCTACATTAGGGTGGCCTGACGATAAAGAATATGTTGATAAATTTTACCCTACATCAGTACTTGTTACAGGGTTTGATATTATATTTTTCTGGGTAGCTCGAATGATTATGTTTGGAATGGAGTTTCTAGACAAAGAACCTTTTAAAGACGTTTATGTTCACGCCCTTGTTAAAGATGAGAAAGGACAGAAAATGTCTAAATCTAAAGGAAACGTAATTAACCCTTTAGATTTGATTGAAAAATATAGTGCAGATGCTTTAAGATTTACTTTACTTTCAATGGCATCACCTGGAACAGATGTAAAACTTTCTGAAGATAGAGTTAAAGGTTATAGAAATTTTTTAAATAAATTATGGAATGCAAATAATTTTTTAATTACTAATAATTGTAATTTTTCTAAAATTGATGAAAAACCAAGTTTATCAATTAATATTAATAAATGGATCTATTCTGAACTTATAGAAACTAAAAATAAAATTGAAAAAAATTTAAAAGATTACAGGTTTGATGAAGCTGCAAAAAACGCTTATCAATTCACTTGGCACTCTTATTGTGATTGGTATTTAGAGCTATCTAAAACAATCCTATTTTCAGAAGATGAAAAAGCAAAAGATGAAGTAAGACAGGTATCTGCTTATGTGTTCAGACAAATATTAATAATATTACATCCATTTATTCCTTTCGTGACTGAAGAAATTTGGCTAAATAATAAATTTGATAACTCAGGTAAAGACTTTTTAATGTTAGCTAATTGGCCTTCTGGAGAGCTTGAAAGTGATTCATCTAATAATCAAGTAAAGAAGATTATAAGTATAGTCTCAGAATTAAGATCGTTTAAAAATGAATTAAGTGTAAGCCCTGGGTCATTTATAGATATTTCAATAGAAACTGTTAGTAAAAAAGAGCAATCATTTTTTATTGATAATGAAATTATTCTTAAAAAACTTGGTCGTATTAGAAATTTACATAATAAAGATTTAGATAAACCAGCGGCTACATTAATGGTTTCTGGAGATCTGTTTAAAGTATATTTTGATGAAGATGTTGATTTAAAACTAATTAAAAAAAACTTAACTACAAGACAAGATAAATACCAAGAGGAAATGAATAAGATATCAGAAAGATTAGCTAATAAAAGCTTTGTTGATAGAGCACCAAAAGATATTGTTGATCAGGAAAAAACTAATTATAATAATTTAAAAAATGATGTTGAGAGAATATCAATAACTATAAAGGGTATATAATGGCAAAATTTAATAAAAAGAAATTACCAAGCAGACATACTTCATTAGGCGCTGATAGAGCTCCACATAGATCATTTTACTATGCGATGGGTGAAACGGAAAAAGATGTAGCAAAACCTTTTGTTGGTGTTGTGTCAACTTGGAATGAAGCTGCTCCTTGTAATATTGCTTTAATGAGACAAGCTCAATCAGTTAAAAAAGGTGTTAGAGCTTCAGGTGGAACTCCTAGAGAATTTTGTACAATAACTGTAACTGATGGCATTGCAATGGGTCATGAGGGAATGAAGTCGTCTTTAATTTCTCGTGAAGTAATTGCAGACTCAACTGAACTTACTGTGCGTGGTCATTGTTATGATGCATTAGTTGGTATTGCAGGATGTGATAAATCTTTACCTGCTTTAATGATGGCAATGGTTAGATTAAATGTCCCAAGTGTATTTATTTATGGTGGCTCAATACTTCCAGGTCAATACAAAGGAAAAGATGTAACTGTTGTTGATGTTTTTGAAGCTGTTGGAAAACATTCTGCAGGACAAATGTCAGCTAAAGAATTAAGAAAATTAGAATTGGTTGCATGTCCAAGTGCTGGTGCATGTGGAGGTCAATTTACTGCAAATACTATGGCCTGCGTTTCTGAAGCTATTGGTTTAGCATTACCTTATTCAGCTGGAACACCTGCTCCATACGAAGAACGTGATAAGTATGCATTATTGAGTGGAAAGACTGTAATGAATTTATTACAAAAAAATATTCGTCCAAGAGATATTGTTACCAAAAAATCTTTAGAAAATGCTGCAACAATAGTTGCGGCTACTGGTGGATCAACGAATGCTGCTTTACACTTACCAGCTATTGCTAATGAAATTGGAATTAAGTTTGATTTAATGGATGTAGCTAAAATATTTAAAAAAACCCCTTATCTTGCTGACTTAAAACCAGGTGGAAAATATGTTGCAAAAGATATGTGGTTAGCTGGTGGAGTTCCTATGTTATTAAAAACTCTTTTTGATGGTGGTTTTATTCATGGTGATTGCATGACTGTTACTGGAAAAACGATGAAACAAAATTTAAAAAATATTAAATTTAATCCTAAGCAAAAAGTTCTAAGAGCATATGACAATCCTTTATCACCAGATGGAGGAGTTGTTGGCCTTAAAGGTAACTTAGCCCCTGATGGTGGAATTGTTAAAATTGCTGGTTTAAAGAAATTACAATTCACTGGAAAAGCTAGATGTTTTGATAATGAAGAAGCTGCAATGGCTTGTGTGCAAAATAAAAAATATAAAGCAGGTGATGTAATAATCATTCGTTATGAAGGCCCAGTTGGTGGTCCTGGTATGAGAGAAATGCTTTCAACAACGGGTGCTATTTATGGACAAGGTATGGGTGAGAAGGTTGCCTTAATTACTGATGGAAGGTTTTCAGGTGCCACGAGGGGCTTTTGTGTGGGTCATGTTGGCCCTGAGGCGGCCTTAGGCGGCCCTTTAGCTCTTTTACGTAATGGTGATGTAATTGATATAGATGCTAAAAAAGGGACTATTAACGTTAGATTAACTAAATCACAATTAGCCACAAGACATAAAAAGTGGAAAGCAAAAAAATCAAGTTTTGGATCTGGTACTATTTGGAAGTACGCTCAAACAGTAGGTCCTGCATATTTAGGTGCACCAACACATCCTGGTAAAAGAAAAGAAGTAAAAGTTTACGCTGATATTTAATGAAAATTAGACCCGTTATTTTATGTGGCGGAGCAGGAACTAGACTTTGGCCTAATTCTAAAAATCATCAAGCTAAACAATTTATTGATTTTGGTAATTGGACTTTATTAGGAAAAACTCTTGATAGAGTTAAATCTTCAACTTTTGATGCACCTATCATAAGTACAAATCTTAAATATTTAAAAGAAGTTAAAAAACATCTTAAGAAACATAAGATAAGTAGATATAAAATTGTTTTAGAGCCTGCAAAAAGAAATACAGCACCAGCAATTCTTGCATCAGCATTAATTAAAGATATTCCAAATGAACAACCCTTAATGTTTTTTGCAGCAGATCATTTAATTGAAAAAACAAGCATTTTTAATAAAGCTATTAATAAGAATAAAACTAATTTAACAGACCAAAATATATTCATCTTTGGAATTAAACCAACATCACCATCAAGTGAATATGGTTATTTTTTAACAAAAAAAGTTAAAGGAAATATTAATAAAGTAACAAAATTTATTGAAAAACCTAAAGAAGCTAAAGCTAAACAAGTCATTAAGCAAAATGGTTATTGGAATTCCGGTATGTTTTTTTTGAGAAAAGACTCAATAATAAATAACTTTAAAAAATACCAACCAACAATATATAAAAATTGTCTTAATGCTGTTTCAAAAGCTAAACTTAAAGATAACACTTATTACTTAAATAAAGCTTCATTTGAAAAAGCTACAGCAAAATCTTTTGATTATGCAATTTTAGAAAAAACCAAGCAAATTAATGCTATTAAATTAGACATTCCTTGGTCAGATCTTGGCAGTTGGAAAGAGATCTTAAAAATGTATGATAAAAATAAGAATAAATATTATAAGAAAAAAAATGTTTATTATAGACCTTGGGGTAGATACGTTAATTTATTCGAAGGTAAAGGTTTTTTAATCAAAGAACTATTTGTTAAACCTAATGGTATTTTAAGTTTACAAAAACATCATCATCGATCAGAACATTGGTTTGTAACTCAAGGAACGCCTAAAATTACACTTAATAAAGATAGTTTTTCTAGAAAAAAAAACGATCATATATTCATTCCATTAGAAGCAATTCATAGAATTGAAAATAAAGGCACCAAACCTGTTAAAATTATTGAAGCACAAGTTGGATCGATATTAAAAGAAAGTGATATTGTAAGATTTCAAGATGTCTATGGACGTTTAAAATAGTTAATATATAAATATAAGTATCAATTTTATTTAAATGAAAAAAAATGATATAGTTTATGTAGGTTTATCTGCAGATATTTTGCACGAAGGACATATTAATATACTTAAAATAGCCAGCTCTTATGGCGATGTAGTTGTTGGTTTGTTAACAGATCAAGCAATTGCATCTTATAAAAAAATTCCATATTTAAATTTCAAACAACGTAAAGTTGTTTTAGAAAATTTGAGATATGTAAAAAAAGTTATTCCTCAAAAAACATTAGATTATGTTCATAATTTAAATATAGTTCGCCCCAATTATGTAGTTCATGGAGATGATTGGAAAAAAGGTATTCAAAAAAAAACAAGAGATAGAGTGCTTAAAGCATTAAAAAAATGGTCTGGTAAATTAATAGAACCAAAATACACAAAAAATATATCATCAACAATAATTAAAAATAAAATATCAGAAGCTCTTTCTCCAGAAAACCGAGTATCACGATTAAAAAGACTAATTTATTCTAAAGATATAGTAAGAATTCTTGAATCTCATAATTCTCTTACTGGTTTAATTATTGAGAATATTTCAGTAATTAAAAAGAGTAAAAAAATTGAATTTGACGGTATGTGGTCATCAAGTCTAACTGACTCAGCAACTAAAGGTAAACCAGATAATTCATCTGTAGATTTTTCTACAAGACTATCTTCATTAAACAACATGATGGAAGTTACGTCTAAACTATTAGTTTTTGATGCTGATAATGGTGGCCAATTAGAACACCTTCCTTTTTTAGTAAGATCTTTGGAAAGATTAGGGGCATCTGCCATAATTATGGAAGATAAAATTGGTCTAAAGAAAAATTCATTATTTAAAAATCAAAGCGATACAAAACAAGATAAACCGGAGCTTTTTGCTAGAAAAATTAAACAAATCTGTAAATCTAGAAAAAATAATGATTTTATGGTGATAGCAAGAATTGAAAGTTTTATAGTTGGTAAAGGCTTAAAAGATGCCCTAAAAAGAGCTGAGATATATTCTAAAGCTGGTGCTGATGCCATCTTAATTCATAGTAAAGAAAAAACTCCAGCTGAAATATTTTCATTCGCAAGAGAGTTTAAAAAAAGTAAAAACTTTATACCCTTAGTGTCTGTACCATCAACATATTCCAAGGTTTATGAAAAAGACTTAATTAGAAATGGCTTTAAACTTGTTATTTATGCAAACCAATTGTTAAGAGCTGCTTATCCAGCTATGCAATTTACAGCAAGAAAAATTCTTGAAAATAGCAGAACTTTTGAAATTGAAAAAAAAATAATTCCAATCAAAGAAATTATCAATTTAATTAAAAATGATTAAAGTTAATTCTTTAATTAGCTTACTCAGTAAAAATAATGCTAAATTTTTTACGGGTGTTCCTGATAGTGTTTTAAAAGAACTTACACAATATCTACAAAATAAAACCAAAAAAAGTCACATTATAGCAACAAATGAGGGATCTGCTGTTTCATTGGGTATTGGTCATTATCTATCAACAAGAAATATACCTTGCATTTATATGCAGAATTCTGGTCTCTCTAATGCCTTAAACCCATTAATTTCGATTGCTCATAAAAAAGTTTACTCAATACCTCTTATTCTTATTATCGGTTGGAGAGGGTCACCTAGAGTTAATGATGAACCACAACATAATGTAAAAGGTAAAATTACCGAAAGTATTTTAAAGCTTTTAAATATTAAATACACCATTATTAGATCCAGCGTAGATTTAAAAAAATTTGATAAGCAAATTAAGATAGCAAAAAGAAATAATTCAATTGTTGCATGCTTGATTGAACAAGGAACTCTAGAAAAAACTAAAAAGGTAAATAAAAACAAAGACTTTTATAATCTGGATAAGGAACTTTTTTTAAAAACTTTATTGCAAACAATAGAGAAAAATACAAAAATTATCTCAAGTACAGGATATAATTCCAGAGAATTGATGTATTTAAGAGATAAGTATCAAATTAAGAATAGTAGTGATTTCTATATGGTTGGTGGAATGGGTCACACATCCTCTGTTGCTTTAGGCTATTCTTTATCTAGTAAAAAAAAAACAGTTTGCATTGATGGCGATGGATCTTTTTTAATGCATCTTGGTGCCATTAAAACCGTTGGAACTTTTGCTAATAAAAATTTTAAATATATTTTGCTTAATAATAATTCTCACGATTCTGTAGGAGGTCAATATACACATGCAAACGATATAAATTTTGAAAAGTTATCGAAGAGCTTAGGTTTTAAAAAGTTTTATTCTATCAAAGATGATAAAAATTTAAAAAAAAATATTCAGGATTTTTTAAACAAAAATAGTTTAAATTTTTTAGAGGTTAAAGTTTCTAATAGTAAAATTAAAAAACTTCCTAGACCAACTGATCTAATTAAAATTAAAAAAACATTCATGAGATAAATGATTAATTCTACTGGAGATATTAAAAAATTTATAAAACTATGTGAAAGTATTGATGATAAATGAGGCACTGCAGTGCTGTTCGGGTTTACTCGAGGCTTAAATTGCCCTGCTATGTTGAGAATATCGCCATGGATGTTAATTCTAACGTAACTATCAGGCAGAGTATTAAGCAAGCTAGTAAGCTCGTCATGCTTGTTTTTTAAATTAGCCTCGGCTGTTAACCTAGTTTGCGCCATTGATTTAAAATGCTGATAAAGAGTATTTAGTTCGGGATTATTGGGCTGTATATTTTGTGCGGGCATTTCGCCCTTAGCTAGCACATTTGTTGCATTTGTTAGATTATTAATTGGGTCGATAATACTTGTTTTAAGTAGTTTTCGTGCAATTAAAGACAGTATCAGTAGTGATAAAATAAACACACCAGACGCTATAAAAAAGTTATTATTTCCACTACCTTCTCCATCTGCACTTGATATTACATTTACTTTTCTTGATAAACCCACAGCAATATTACTAGATACCACATTAATATTAGCATTTAGTCTAGTAAAGGTTATAAAATCATTAGCTTGAAAACCGGCAGTACTACCTTTACTATCTAGTTGTGTCTGAATTGCACTAGTGACCCCATCAAGATAACCAATCTCTGTTGAAGTTACGTCAGATACATCTACTTTACCTGATCCGTCACTTACAATTGCCCTACTCGCAGT
>ERZ651776.3645-NODE-3645-length-15051-cov-5.310138_pt1 | contig 15051 bp, 5 predicted proteins | sample MGYA00514761_ERZ651776 | MGnify/ENA metagenome assembly ERZ651776 | reverse complement strand
GAGTTTACCTGTTGATGCACCGGGTAGTTAGTTTGGTGCTCCAGGTCTTGCGAAGAAGACTGCCAGCAGGGAAGTTGTTTGAAGGAATCTAAAGAAAAAAATTCCAATATCACAAAAAATTTAGGAAGAAAACGCTCTCTAACTGTGCCCAATACTTCGCATTCTCGTCATCCATGCTATTGAAAAACATTGATGCGAAAAATAAGATTTGTCGTCGCCATTTACCAGTATTTTTACCGTGGACTCCAGTGACTCCTCACGAGTGACCCTCACCTCCGCTTACGCTCCGACTTTGCCAGAATACTCCTCTCGTGTAACACTTCACCAAAGAAGCAAAAAAAAAGAAGGTCCGTTCGGGGATTTGAACCCCGGACCACCTCTACCCTAAAGAGGTATCATACCCCTAGACCAAACGGACGTTCACAATTAAGTGAAGAAAACGAGCTTTTGAAGCACATTCGCTTTTGAATGTGCTTTTGAAGCACATTCGCTTTTGAAGCACATTCCCCATAGAGAATTCTAAGCTTTGGTCCATATATATATTTTTTCTCTCGATTTGTTCTGGTGTCTTTTCAGTAGTTATTTTAATTTTAGCGTCTAACAAAAGTAGTGTTTTCGATGTCCATCGTTGATTGTTGGTGCCAGGCGGTTATAAGATTATTAATATTGTAACAGAAGTTGGACACTGACCAGCACCACTTTCTGCTGCTCGACAAAAACAAAAGCAGCAAACAAGACGGGACTTGACGCACTATTCGACTTAACCCCACACCATTTGCGGATATATTGTCTTCCGTTTCCGTTATCTGTATTAACTAACCTCTCAGGATGGGTAAACGAGGAGGAGGAGGAGGACGACAATATATTGCAATCGGACTTTTTGTGGTACACTTCAGCCCGACTCAGGGTGGTGCTCAGGTCATCAGCGTGGAGCGAATCGGTGAACCACGCACGGACAGTGAGAGATGTCCCCCCCACCCCCTCCGATGATTATGGCCTTATTGAAGATCCCATTGAAAATCAGGGGAGGGACCCCCCGACCTTTTCCAACTGCATAAATTCGTCTCTAGCGCCCCTATTGTATGTAGTACGTGAACAGGGTGGTGGGAGGCGTGGCGATCCCGTTTGTTGTGGTGAGCCGGGGGGCTGAAAATGAGCAAATCCAGTTTTGGAGGAGGAGTTATAGACGGGATCGCGTGAATTGAGAGTTAATTGGGCGTCGAGGGGCCCTTACTATAATGTATAAGTCAGAAACGAAGACTTTTGACGTAAAAAATTAACCGTGAGTGGAGAAATTGGTTTTTTTCCCATGGTTCAACCAAACTCGCGAATCTCGAAATTCACGGCGACTTGGGTGTGTTTAGCAAAATCATCACAAACAATTGTAAGTAGTAATTTCTCGCTTAAAAAAAGCTCTGCGCCAGAGATTGGTTGATTTGCCGTGGCAACCTGCAGTCAATTTTCTTTCAACCGCAATCTCTTTGTGTGGTTGGCCACGACAACCTCTGTTAAATCCCCAAGTTGTTTCGGTGGGCGTCGCCGCGTGTGTGTTTAAATTTTGGGATTGTTGTCGCGTTTTGGGGCACAACAAATATGTTGTTACCCGTGGGTGCTTTCTTGAGAGTAGTTGATGTGTGTGAGACCAGCACAGGACCCCCGTTGGTCCGCCCACTATTTCCTGAACCTGGATATCGAGGCCTGGAGGTGCCCTTGAGGACAACAAATCGTGTTAAAATCTCGGTTCCAGGTAGAATATCGTACATTTGTTGTCCTGTATGCGCCTTAATTACCTGAGGTGGTGGAAAAGCCTCAAACGCAGCCACCCGAAAAGCACCACAACCCTCCATAAACAAACTCCCTCCTCTTGTACCACACGATGACTAACTAACCCTCTCGCCCACTTCCCGACACGACAGATAACTTAACCCACCTCTTCCCCAAACTCTAGCTACGATAAAATACAATGGTTCTCAGCAGCCCCATACTTATTGACGGGAGGGATCACCTTGTCGGTCGCTTGGCGAGTGTTGTGGCTCGGGAATTGCTTGCCGGACAGCAGATCGTTGTTGTGCGGTGCGACGAGCTTTGTGTCAGCGGAAGTTTGGTGCGAAACCGAGTGAAGTATGCCCAGTTCCGCCGAAAGCACATGAATACCAACCCCCGTAAGGGTCCCTTCCACTTCAAGGCCCCCGCTAAGATGTTCTGGAGAACTGTGCGAGGCATGGTCAACCAGAAAACTGCCCGTGGCCAGGAGGCCATTGGACGCCTCTCCACCTTCGACGGAATTCCCCACCCCTACGACAAGATGAAGCGCAAGGTTGTCCCTGCTGCCCTTCGCGTCCTCCGCCTCAAGGCCGAGCGCAACTTCACTGTCCTCGGGGACCTCGCCGACTCTGTCGGGTGGAAGCACAAGGAGCTGCTCGCTAACCTTGAACAGAAGCGAAAGACCAAGGCTGAGGCCTTCCACCAGAAGAGGACTGCCGCCAAGAAGCTGAGGCAGAAGGCCGAGGAGGCTGCCAAGGGAGAGCTTGGGGAGGTTAACAAGGTTCTGGAGGCCGCCGGATACTAATATGAATAGCAGCAGAAGGAGCTTTAACAAGCAATTTTCGTCGTGTGCGTTCGACGAATTGGTAAAAAAATATTTATGAGGAGGTCCAAGCTTCTTAAAATTCGCTAGCCGCACTTGTAATAGCCGCCTTACTTATTATTTCACTAATTGCACACAATCAGTATTGTGATGAGTCATGCTCCTCGTCACTGTCAACAGCATTGGCATCAATAACATCCTTCGCCGGGTCATATTTCCCCACAAACATTTCATTCATGTCGAAAACCTTTCCGGTGCTTTTTTCAAGCAGGAAACCAGTCCCTTCGTGAGTGAAGTCGAGAAGAGGCTCCTTGTTGTCGTCCTTCCTTTTCATCACCAGCTGGGGGGAGCTTGGCCAACCTTTAGCATCATCGTCCGCCGTACTATTCAACGCGCTGTTTGTCACACTGTTGACGGCATTTATGTCGATGTAAGTTACCAACTTTCCCACAAAGATTTGATTCATATCATACACCTTCCCCCCATCCTCAACTAGATACATCTTGTTACCGATTTTCTTTTCGGTGAGGTAAACGGAGCCGTTAGTGACGCTGTCGCCAACACTACCCCCGCCAATCAATGCACCCCCCTCGCTCGTCGCAATACTGCCAAAATCCTCTATCGTCCCCTCGTCTCCACCCTCAGGAAGGTCCCTGTCAACCCTGCCCTCCACCAACCTGCCAACATAGCTTTGATCATCGTCGTTCATGTAGACCTTTCCGCTGCTCTGCTCCACCAAAAAATTTCCATCTTCCAAGGCCATCTCGACCAGCATCTCTTCGTGAGAAAAATCATCCGCAATGCTATCATTCGGCACCCCGAAGTCTACCAGATTCTCCCCAAGCAACTTTCCAACAAATTTCTGCGAAGCATCATCCTCGTAAAGTTTACCGCTTTCTTCCTCAAGTAGATAGCTCCTATCCCCAATTTTCTTTTCTACCAAGTATACGCTGTGTGTGGCTTTGACTGAAGGAAATGGTTCATCAACATTCTGGTCGACCTCCTGGTCAACTGTGTGGTCAAAAACAGCATCAGGATCCTCTTCTACTATGCTGCCTTCACAGCTGTCTTCAGCAGTCCTGTCGATCCTCCCCTGGTTGCTTAATTTCCCCACGTACGTTTGCGCCTCAGTATTCTCGTAGACCTTCCTGCTAGACTTCTCGATGAGGTAAATTGTGCCCCCAATGACCTCCTGGTAAAGGTCAACATCTTCTTCCTCGTCCTCTTCTTCACCTCCCGTTCCTTTCTCCTCCTTGGCTTCAGCCTCGTTAGGCATATTCACTCTCTTTTCCTCCTCTTCTTCCATCTTCTTCTCTAAATTCACCGGCTCCATTCCCTTCTCAGGTGAAATTTTCACCTTCTTAATGGAGTTGTTGAGGTGTTTTATCTGGTCCACATTGGCCTCAATGTTTTCAATGATTGCAACAGTGTCGCGTTTCTCCTCTTCGTTACTCCGCTTGATCATCTCTGCTGTTTCTAGCGAGTCATCTTCTCCAGCCTTTGCGCCCTCCTCTTTACTGCCCTCCCCCTTCGTGCTGTCCTCCTGTAAATCGTCTCCGGCGGCACAAACACTAGCCCTCCTGACCCCTTCTATTGCAGCCCCCAAGGCATTTCCGACAAATTTTTCAATCTCCCGCTTTCTCCTATCCCCCTCTTCGACCATTCTCTTCTTCTCTTCTACCAGCTCCCTGCTGGCTTTTTTCATGCTCTCTCCCCCCATTCTACAGTGTCCAGGCTTCAGCTGCTCCTGTCCGCTGTTAAGATCCCCAACAACGCTCTTTCTTCCCATGATAGTAACCAAGCCCCTGTAGCCCAAGCTGATGCTCATTTCTCCCCTGCTTGTCTCTAGAAGCTGCTCAAATGTGAAATCAAAGTCCCCAATAACCCCATGGTCCCTGAGTTCCTCTCCCCTGTCGAGATTCGCCCTCAAAACCCACACGCTCAACAGTGCATAACCCCCGGCGTCGTCAACCATAACTTTAGAGTCGAACTCGGGTTCCGTGGATGCAAGCACGACTTCCGTCCTGCCAACTTCTCTGAACTTAGACCCCTCCTCTTTTTGTCCAAAGACGCATACGAAGAAGTTGTTGTCCAGAGGTGTCATGGCGTCATGGCCAAGGTTCCTGGCTGCGAACGAAAGCGTGACACAGTCTTCTAAGGAAGCATCTGTTACGTCCTCGCCGCCGCTGCCAAATCCACCGTCGCCGAATTTGATGGGAGTCGCCAAGTTCTCAAGGATCACACTCCTATTCCTGGCGATAATCTCAGCACCTCCGGGAGTCTTCAAGAGGGCCTCTTCCTCCTCTAACTTTTTCTTCCTATCTTCTTGCTCTCTCGCGTACTTGGCTTCGGCCTCTTCCAACATGACCTTCTTTTGAACCGCCGAGATCTTCTCGATTTCCTCTAATCTTTCAACTGCTTCTTTGTTGGCCTCCACGCACAACTTCTTGATCTTCTCCAGCTCTAACCTTATCCTCCCAACCATACCTTCTCCCTCCATTAGTAAGACATCGCACCTGCCATTTTTGTCCGCCGTCGCCGTTTCAAAAGTCTCCTTCATCTTCCTACTGTACTTCTCCCTTACAGCAACTTCCTTGCTCTTGATCACGTCATGGTCAACCTTGTATTCCTCCACAATCTCTGTGAAATCACTGTCGTTCTCTTTCATGATCTCAACAGTGTCGATGACATTATCCAGCACAGTCGAAATGACGGACCCATGCATTTCCTGGAAGATTTTTTGGGTCTGCGCAGAACTGAAGTTCAACGCTGCCTCGGCTTGCATTGAGACGATCTCGTCGAATTTAGAGCCATACTCGTTGATTACATTTCGGACTGTTTGCTTACAAGTGCTCACGTACTTTTCGTGCCCCGCAAATTTCCCTCGCTCACCCTCTCCGACTTGGAAAGCTTCCAATTTCTCCCTTTCCTCTACCTCCCACCCTCCCTTTTCCCCCCTAGCATCAGCCCAAATCTTCTGTTCCTCAAGATTATTCTGAACCAGCATTTCTCCAACCTGTTCAACGAGCTTCTCCTCTTCCCTCTCGAACTCACCCCTAGCATTTTTGAAGAAGTCTTTTACGTATCGATTGCTCTCTCCTCTTTTCTCAATCGCAATTGCCTCGTTTCTGTCAATATTCTCATTGACTGCCTTGGCGAGCTCGACTGCTACCCCGCTACACCTCACAATTTCTTTGTTCATCTCGCCGGCAAGCACACCTGCGAGCCCGTCAAGCATTTGGCGAAGCCTGGGCATGATCGTCTTTAGGCTTTCGTCGAGCTTTTCTTCCGTCGCTTCTAATTTTTCCATGACTGAGTCGTAGCCCTTCTTGCACTCCTCCCCCGTCTCATGCATGATAATTCCTGGAATTTCGCTAGATATTTTTCTACTCACGGCACTGAAACGGTCCACATCTCCGAACCTGGAAACACAATCTTTCACCTCCTCTTCGACCCTCTCCTTGATGGTTGCCTCAGCAAGTGACATTTTCTGTGCTGCCGCTTCCTGAGCCTCTCGGAGTATCTCTCCAAGCTCTGCAATTGAATTCTGGGAATCCGAATCCAGAGTTCGTACCATTTCTTCCGCCTTCCCCAAAGCTTCAGCACAGATTTCCTTCAACTTCATGGAAATTTTTTCGTTTTCCGCTTCCTCTACATCATCAAACTCCAGCTCTTTGGCAGCGAGGTTAGCATTGTTCGTCTTGACCTCCTTCCTGACGTCCGCCAAAAAACCCTTAAGATAACCCCGAAGCTCCTCGACGTTCTCCTCCTCCTCCTTGGTGATGGTACCTCCTTTGGCGAAGGCAGCTTGGATGACATCTCTTTGGATCCTGGAGTGCTCCACTGACGAGATCCTCCAAACATCCTCACACGACCTCATGAGATCACACACATTTTCGTTAAATCTTTCCGCTACTTTGCCTGCTAGATCTCCAAACGCGGATAGGATAGAAGCCTTGGAGTCGAACACCTCGTCCAGACAGCGAACGATCGAAGATGAGTGAAAAGAAAGAAGTTTGCTCTTTTCCTCATCGGTCCGGGAGTCAAGGGCCTTCCTGCTGTTTGAATTAGTGAGGAGGCAATCTTCCCTACACTTTTCGTAGCGACCACGACGGTCCTCCTCGAAGCTACCGCTCATGTTCAAAAGCAACGCATTGATCGAGTTCATGTTTCGGAACGTCTCGTTGACCGAGAGAGTCATCATCAACTCGGTCCGTATCTCCTCCCTATTGATCCTCTGAGCCGTGGCCTTCGATAGATTCATGGTCTCGCGCATTGCTTTATCTTCTCCAATCCCGCCTTTCTCAAGCCTACTAAAATCCTGTCTCCAAAGTGTTTCCTCCCACCTTCTGAGGATAGCACAAGCTGCAATTTCGCACGCACCACCCTCCAAACTTCGGTAATCCACGAATTCACCCCCTCCATTACCCAGATGACGGAGCTCGTACCGAGCTTTCTCAAGGAGCAGGAGAGAATTCTTATCCTCACCCAAGAAATCACAGAGGCTGATTAAACTCACAGCGTGAGACTGCATAAAAGACCCGTTCACGGAGAAGCTGGACGTCTCTGTGGCACAATCAACCTTCACGGCACCATCAAAGGCGGACACGAACTCGTCCAAATGCCAACCGTTGCCGTGGGCGCACAGGTCTAAGACGTTTTGGGCCGACATGACCTTGAAATCATCAGAGTAAGGGTTGAAACGCTTCATGAGTCCCTTCATCCCTTTAACGCCATCATTACTATTGTCGCTGTTGATCAGGCTCATCAAGGGTTGTATCCCATTGGAAACGTCAGGGAGCTCCGAGAGGGTGGAGTGGTGTACGCATCGGAGGAGGGACTTGACAATGGCCTTGTGCACGTTGCCGGATGCCTTATCAAACATGTAAGCGGGCAGATATTTCCCTCCCCCCACTCTTGCATTCAAACTATTTTCGTCGCCGTCACCGTCACCGTCCCAAGACCCGAATCCGCAGTAGATGCTGTTGACGGACTGCGATATTAAAGCCTGGCAAAGGGATTTCGGGACAGAAGTCTCGGGGGTTTGCATTATAACTCGAAGAAGATTGTTGGCGTCAATACTCTTGGGGGAGCCGCTGTCGTCGTCAGACCGCGCTATTGAAGGAGCCTCAAATCGCAAGAGGGACATCCTTAGTGCCGAGACAATATTAGCAGGGGCAAAGGAGTGAAAGAATTCGTCACCAGAAGATGATAACAAACCACTCGAAAGATAGCAGAAGACAGAGGAGTCATACAATTGTTCGCTCCAAACTTTCTCAAAGAATACCTCCAACGCGTTTCCAAAATCAAAATATCCATCATCACCAGCACCTTCACAAAACATGAGCCTTTCACCCTCAGTTGTAAAACACATGGCGGCCCGATCTAACCTCTCTCCATCTCTCTGTGCAATCATCTTGACGACTTTAGTCATCTTCTTCGCCTCGAGGCTGCAAACTGCACGTATCTTTTGCTCTACCTCCCTCCATCTCTCCCCCCTTTCCCCTTGACTCTCCTTTTCCACCATTCTTACCAGGCCTGCCCGGAACCTTTCAAACCTGCCCAAGACTATACACAGCTCCCTCACATCGAACACGTCGTTCTCCCCCTGGACACGCGATGCAGTCACAGCGCAACACAAGTGATGCTTACTACCGCGATATTCACCCCCGCCTCCGAACATAATTTTGTGCAAGATGTCTGCCATCAACTCTTTCCCAGAGACGAAGTCCCTGCCCTCAAACTCTTCCAACAGCGACTCGGCGTAAGCCATCTCAATAATTTCGTTAGCTTGGTGCTCTTGTCCGTCCACCTGCGTCCATTGTGTGCTATGTCGCTTCATCCTAGTTACCGCAAGGGGCTCGCGAACACGGCAAAGACTGTTTCCAACTGATACCCTCTCTTCAGAGGAGCAAATGTCTAGGACAGAGTCGGAGAGGAGTGCGCACTCAACTTTCCGACCATTCCAGAAACTTACGCAAGAGAGGAGACCAACGCTGTCAATGCAGCTCCTTTCCTTCCCCCCTTTTCCGGTGACAATTTCGTCGCCGCCGCCACCGCCATCGCCGCGATCACTGTGAGGATCAAGCCGCGAGGCGACAGCAAAATCGAAGATAGCATTCTTCTGCCTAACCGAGAAGTCCGTCTGGCTAAAAAGGTGCTGCTTTGTGCTTTTCTCAACTCTCTCTTGTGCCCTGTCCGTGAGTAGTTTTAGCTCGTAAAGCTGCTGCTCTAAGTAGCTTTCGAATTCGGCCTTAATAGTTTGGCAGAGTTCTTGGTTCGTTTGAGCGACGGTATCGTAAAAATCATTGGCTTTAGTGACGAGTGTCCTCATGCGACCGCCCATTACAGTCTCGTAGTTTGTATCGAAGACCTCGCTCGTGGTGAACTCGTTCTCCCAGACAGATTCTTCCGTCAAGCTGTTGTAATAATAGTAGTGCGAGCTGTTTTCGTCAGGGAAACGCGTCCAGGGGGATTTCTCTAAGTATCGGGTTGTTAATAGATCAGTCATTGCAGAGATAACACTGGCAATATGGACGGGGAATACCTCTGCCTTCTGCGTCAACAAAATTGATTCTTCATCCCCCAAGGTGACATTTTCCATGATCACCTCGAAGAGGGCGGAGTTACCGACAGTCACTCCTTTCATGAAAGTGGTGATATCAGATCCGATCGTGCCCATGAGTTGTTGGAATTCCTCATAAAAAAGTTTTGACGCGTCATCTTGCTCCTTGACAAACCTTCTATAGGTCTTTTTGAACTCTTCATGTCTCACATGCACTGATTTGTGTTCATTCATGACATCGGCAAGTAGGCTAGTGAGGACCTTGGCCTCCCCCTCTCTCGAATTTTGGAGGTATCGGCGGAACGCTTCCAGCCGTTGGGACTCTCGAGAAAACTCCTTGACAAACTCGCTGACTTGTCGGGTGTAGTTTGACTCTACACGGAGGGACTCGGCTTCCACAGAAGAAGAAAAGGATGAGCTAATTGAGGCGGTGCGGGAGGACACTCGGGATGCTTCTGCAGATTCTAAAGTTGCGCGACGGCTATTAACAGAGGACGCGAAATTACTAATGGATGCGAGAGAAGTCCTCTTGAAGAGCTGGAGCTTTACTAGATTGTTGAGGTGCTTGACGATGTACGCCTTTTTCCTGTCCGAGAATCGATCCACTGAAGATTTGATTTCCCAAAAGAGCTTTACACGGTCCTGCGGACTGTCGTTGGACTTAGCAGTTACCCTCAACTGACGGCAAATCGCCTCGGATGCTCCCTTTCCCACGCCGCAGGTAACGTTCTTCAGCATCTTGATGTTGGATTTCTCCGAGGAATAGGCAAGGGCAATACGCTCTCCCTCCCCCTTGACTTGACTCTCCCATCGTTGTTTCTCAATCTCACGAAGGTCGTCCTTAACGTTGCGAGCAGCGTCAACCGCAGAAGCGAGCCGGCTCTCTTCTTCCATTACATAGAATTTGGTCAGAGCTGCGGACCCGGCGGAGGACAGCCATAAGTACGCCTCCTCGCGTCTGCTAAAGTGGAGCGTGGCTCGGGCAATCTTAGTGCAGTTAGCAGTGTTGGTAGTGACAGTCTGTAGGGCTTGAAGACCGCGTTTAGAGAGAGCAGTGTCGTTTGCTAAAGAACACCGCATCGCTATTTCGTGCGCAACTTCATCCTTCAGACTTTCGGCTTCAAGTCGGTCGGCGAAGCTCAGGCAGTCATTGACCCTCGCCAGGGCCCCCGCGAGTTCCACGGCCTCGCGTTCAGATACACGGTCCGCCTCTTCCTGCCTCACGATTCTAGTCAACGCGTCGTCGTTCTCCTCCAGGCGGGCAACACGAGCACATTCCTCAGCCCACCAGAGGCTGCAAGCCTCCCCTTCATCTCTAATAAACTCCTTGCGCTTTTTCCATTCTCTCCTTTTAAACTCCTTGACACGACCCTCTTCGATATTGGTAAGGTGCCTGAACCGTAAGATCTCCAAGTCTTCAAAGGCACGGGGACACATCTGAGCCTGCCAGGGGAGACATTTCTGAATCAGACGGTAAGTCTGGGCGATGAGCTCGCTCAGCAGCAGCTCCTCATTAGCAGTTCGATGGGCGGAAATGTCCTCGGGGGAGAACGAGTGTATCGTGTTGGGGAGACGGAGATTCGGAGTTCCAAAAGTTGTATATTCAGAAGAGGGTGATAACGTAAAGGTGTGATTGTTGCTGGGGATATTGCAGCTCGGATTGTTGTTGTTGTTTTTGTTGTTGCTCGAGGGAGGGGTAGACGGTTTCGCTGTAGGTGCTGACGACTTTTTTTTTCTGGCGATAGCCGGAGTCGACCTTGTTGGCGCAGGAGCAGTTTTAGGTCTAGTACCTCCACCGAACTCATCGCCACCACCACCACTCCTACTACTACCAGTACCGCTGAACTTGCTCAACTTAGGTCTCTCCTCATTGAAAAACCGACTCTGAAACATGCTCACCCCAGTCCCCTCATCGAGGAGTCCACCCGAAGGTTTGTTCCTAAGCGTTGCGACGGCTTGGCTGGCGCTCCCAGCCGGAACACTTTCGCCATCAGTCTCGCCTTTATTCGCCTCGGCATCGGCAGTGTTCGGTCTTGAACCAAATGGACCGCTTGCAGTCATGTTGAAACCAACAGGGCTCACAATTTCGACTTCCTTCTTCTCCACCATTGTCTTAAATCGCTGCAGTACGGTCTCTGTATCCTTGATGACACTAAGGTAAAGGCTCCCGGCATCCGAGGAGTCAGGTATGGAAGAAGTTGAGGTGAGGGTCGTCAAAGGAAGGTCCTTGGTCAGAAAATCCTGGATCTCGGAGTAGTGAGAGCACTGAGAACCATCAAAGCAGCGGCATGTACATGAGTCGAAAACCATCCCATTGTTAAATTCTTTCGATTGTTGTTGCTGCTGCTGTTGCTGCTGCTGTTGCTGCTGCTGCTGCTTTGCCTCCTCAGGTGGAGGCGAGTGCTGAAGAGGAGATAGTTTTTTTGGTCGGGAGTGGTTCGCTTGCTTGCCCCGTTTATCTCCATCCCCTCTCCGTTTGGTCGAAGAAGGTGATAGAGGACTTTTCATCCTGTCAGTTGAAGGATAATAATGGTCGGAGTTGGGCTGCAGAGCGAGGCTTTTTCCTCCTGTTTAGACAGAAAAGGTTAACAATATTTACCAGGCCTTAGCCCCAATATAATCGCCTGTGTGACTCTATTAACGCAGCAGGAAAACACAGCAAAACCGGTGTTAAATGCCATTTTTTTTCCCAGGTAGTTGGGGGAACAACCCCGATCCCCGATCCCCGATACCCGATACGCCAATTTGGGATTTGGGCGATTTGACTGATTTTTGGGATTTTCCCTTCGGAATCTGGAAAATAAATGGTTACAACCAGGTAGGTCAAGCAAAAGCATTCCTCTATCTGTCTGTTTTTCTTTATTAGAACAGGCTTGTTGAACGTCAAGATTTCACTTACCAGCGGGAGGGAGAATACTTGGCCAAAATTCATCCAAGAGGAGTTAAACAGGAGATATTTTTGTGCTATTTAGATAAGAAGTAAAGTTTGTACTTGCAGGTGCAATGGCTACGGTAACTCATGTTCCCCATCCACCTGCTCAGTCAAAATCGAGCAAGTCGAGAAACACTCCGGGCAAGGACAGTCGGAGCACCAATGCGAGGAAACTGTTTTGTATTGATGGAGATAGGGATTCAACCCATCTCTTGAGCCACCGTCACTCTGCTGTAGAGGAACTATTCAGCGATAAAGTAACCCCCGATCACGCTAAAGTTAGGGGCGAAACAGATGCGATGGAGGATGGGATTTCACGAAGGAGGAGCTATTTTGATGAGGATCCTGAAAGTATGCCGACATTACCATCTCCAGACATTTTGAGGTCAGGCTTGAAACCGCAGAGGAAGAAGAGCGGAAGTCTCAGTGGTTATGGTACTGAAACCGTCGACGAAACTAACAACCCCAGCGGCAGCAGCACCACCAAACACATGAACGAAGCCAAAAAGGGGCTGCTAAATCGGTATTCAATCGCTAACACCAAGTTGGTGAATAATGATGCCGAGACAGTGCTGAAAAAAAAGCTATCTGTGACGGGCGAGGATGAAGAATTGCGGAATAAAAAATTTGCTTATGGCGGACTTCAAAACCGCCAACAACACCACAGGAGCAGTATCATCGCAGCAAGTGCAAGCTCAATATCTTCTGAATTAGAGCAACAAGAAATCGATGCACTAGCAACTAATCACGAAAACGAACGAAAAAGGAACAAACTTGAGCTCTCCAGTACCAAAATGAAACTTTTGGTGACACACTTACAGGACAACAGCAGCGAGTCGTCTATAATCAACACTTTGGAGGAAATATTATCCCACACAACGACTACCATCTGCTGCGAGAAAGTTGATTTACTGATTGTTGACGTTGCTCGAGGTGTCTTGACTCCAATGTGTCAGGTCATCAATGAACGGAGTAGCATGTATGAGAAGATTTCAATGCTCGGCGAGGAATGCACAGATGGCAGATACTTGACAAATCTGTTGGGCGATGATGACGAAAAGATTTATTTTGGGGAAAACACAATCTGGAGTGAGTTATTAGGGTCTAAGAGGGCTCCCTTTGTAATTGCAGGGGGAAGCAAGGACGACATCAAAGCTTCCCTGGGAAGTTATTTTCAAAAAGTTGTCAAGTGTCTACCCAAGGAGTGCTGTGAGATACGAAATGTCATGGCTGTACCGGTTAGGTGTACCCGAGGAGTGGCTCACAGCGTGGCTATAATGCTCTGTATTAATAAAATGGCCGACTTAGAAGGGTCATCTTTGCCTGTGGGCCATTCCCCGCCGAAGTTCGATGACATCAATGATGTTTCTTTTATCTACCAGCTATCCCAATTCGCGGGAATCGCCTTAGCAAACTTAGAGCTCATCTACCAAGTTGCAAATAAGCAGGACAGATTGAATTCGCTTGTCAGAATCATCACGCAGATGAGCAACGAAAAGAGTGGAGAGATGCTGAAACATCTTTTCCTGGATGCGCAAGCAATCTGTGATGCAGAGACAATGTCGCTGTACACCGTTGATCACGGCAAATCGAACCTGAATTTAGCTTACACTAGCGGAAGTAAGCTCTCGAGTGTGACGAAGATTGACCAAAAATCGCTTCCCGGTATCGTTGCTTGGACCGGCCATACCATGTGCGCCAGTAGGGGCAGTTCGTTCGATAGAATGATGAGGGATGACGAGCACAACATCTTATGTGTTCCAGTTCTGTATAACGACGTCGTCGACGCGGTCATTGTAGCCAGCAACAAGAAGGTAAGTTTAAAATGATTGCTATGCTCATCTGTGAGGAGATGGGCGACATGGACCGAAAGGGGCTTTTTTTGAGAACCATCGCATCTCGACTTGGCTAACTTGTATGCTTCAAAAAATAAATAAATAAAAAAATCGCTTCTTGTCAATCGATTAGGGTACCACGGACTTCACGTTGGACGACATCGACTTGCTCACAATATTGGGCAAGGCCACCGGGGTTCTATTGCACCAGACCAACACGATCAAGGATAAGATGAGTGCTGCGAGGCTAGCCGATGTGAGCGGGAGGCTCATTGAGATGGTGACTAATCCACATAATGGGATTTACTTCATCATCGAGGAAGTGTGCCAGGATGCTATCTTGTTGGTGCCGGCGGTAACTGCCAGCATATATTTTGTTGACCAGGGAAATGATGAGATATGGACCCTAAATCCAAACGACAGGAACAAGCTCATCCGACTTCCGCTAGGGGTAGGAATGGCGGGATATTGCGCGCAAAGCAGGGAAACTGTGGTTGTTGAAGATGCGTACGAGAGCGGCGTTTTTATGAGGACTGTCGACGACGAAGGTGGCTTTAAAACGCAGTCGTGTATTAGCATCCCTATTTTGCAGCACACTGTGGAGAAACAGAAGAGAAGACATTCGAGAAGAACTTTGCCACATCGACGGAAAATGTCAGTTAAAGACAGAACATCCCGGAGAAGAAAGAAGTTTGAGTGGGAGCGAGAGGAAACCATGGGGGCTATCAAACCCATTCAGGATGAGCGGAGAAGAAGCCTGTCCTCCGCGACTAGGCGCAGCACACTTGGGAGCTTATTCAGCCACGACGATTTGCACAGAGAGGCAAGGGATGGGAGCGTGGTTGCAGTATTACAAGTAATCAACAAGACGAACATGAAGGGAGAAGTGATTACTTTCTCAGAGGATGATATAATAATGCTTGAAAACTATTCAAACTGGACTTCTCCAAAAGTGATTTTCTGGTTGAAGGACACCCTAGGCCTTGCTTCAATAGACCTCTTAAAATGGAATTTGACCACTGGAGCATGCCTCGACTAGTTCTTGGAACCTAATGCAGACTAAAAATTGGAACAACTTGGGGTTTCAATTGAGGAAACAAGTAAAATTGTTGAAGCTGTCCAAATTCTGAAA
>ERZ651776.3639-NODE-3639-length-15081-cov-4.613570_pt1 | contig 15081 bp, 15 predicted proteins | sample MGYA00514761_ERZ651776 | MGnify/ENA metagenome assembly ERZ651776 | reverse complement strand
CGACAATCTCAGTCAACCTCTTGCATTTGGCCTTATGAAGTTTCCAATCACCCCTCTGACACTCCCGATTACAATACGCTGCCAATCCACAGCGCCCGCATTTCTGCAGCTTGGTGGGCAGGGTCTCCTCGCCGAGACCGCAGTACCAACAGCAATGGGACTGGGTTCCAGATGCGAGAGAAAGACTGGAGATGTTTGGGGTGGCAATGTTGCTCATTGCAGGGACAGGGAGTTCGGACAAAAAAGATCAGATGACGTCACAATTATTGCGCTGATGAGAAGAGATATTGAGCGTATTTTTGTCCTCGTTAATATTTATTGTCTGTCAAAAATCAGGAGGGTTTTCGGTCACACCGTGGTGCAATAAAAAACGATAAGAGAGAGTGTTCATCAACGTATCAATCTGTCACCTTTGGAACGAAGAAGAACCTCCAGTCGTCCGTGTGAAGAAACTAAGCTAAGCCCTCGCCGCTTTTGAGTTTGAGCACCGTTCTCCACGGGCTGTACGGCCAAACTTGACCGCCCCCCTCCCAAATGTCAGATGATGAATTCGGTAGCTTCGCGGCAGTCGACGCTATCGATCCCACTCCCAATTCTAGTGAATCGAGCATCCCCATCTCGCAACCTGCCCCGCAGCCTAAAGGAGAATCTGAAGATAATGGTTTTGGTTTTGGCGACTTTGGCACTTTCGAGTCATCCGCAATACCAGCCAGTTGTGTAGGAGAGGAGTTGGGTGAAGCTGCTGTCACACCGTCGATGTCTCTTCCGGATACAACAGGGACGGCCGAAAGTGCTGTCGAATCTAGTGATGATGGTTTTGGTGCCTTTGACTCTATTGAAACACCCTTACCTAAATGTTGCCCCTCCGACACTACATCCGATACCACCAATAGCAATACTAGCGCGGCTTCTATATCAACTCCTCCCGAAACCGCCGCTGATACAACACCGACGATTGAGAATGGAATGAAATCTGATGATGGTGTTTGTGCTTCCGATTCAATGGAAACATCTTCCCCTGAAACATCTTCCCCAAACACGCACCAACCTGAGCCCTGCACCAACCCGAATTGCAAATGTCCTGACTGTAGCTGCGGGGCGTCGTGTGGTTGCGGTATCCCCTCCGGTAACTGTTGCGATGAGTGTAGCGAATTTTTGGCATCTCGCAAATCATCTGTCGGAATGCCTCCTCCAACTACGCCGGAAACTCCTTCACTAGGGGCCACGTTTAATACCGCTAGCTTCGACACCGACGTGTCTGACCTCAATGACGATGACATGAAGATTATTGAAGCATTGGCTGTGCGCAGTGTTGGAGGGGATGTTGTTGAGTATTCGTGCGACGTTGACAAAATCGATGCTGATGGGGTAGCCTTTCAGGAGTTTGAAGGGTCAGTTGAGAAGAATCCTAAAGAAGAGGTCCAGCAGCTGTCTGAACCATTGCCTGGGGCAGATGGCCTTGAAAATGTAGATGAAGTTGTGGAAGAATCGAGTAAGCCAAGATCAGATATCAGCGCTCCTCCTGAAAGCAACGACAGCAGTGGCGATGGTATTGCGGATGGCGATGGTATTGCGGATGGCGATGCCGCAGGGAAATTAGCGGACCCCGGTGAAGCTATGACAGCAAACACGGCTGAGGGGCTGCCGCCTTCGTCAACCTCGTCACCACCAGTCATACCTAATGATGATGCAGCAGATTGTGAGAATGATTTTGGCGGCTCTGGTGCGGCAACTACAATAACTGTAGAGCAACAATTATCCACGTCCGAGCTTATTCCGACTGTTACAACTGCGTCATCGTCGGATACGGCGGCTGATGCTAAAGTGAATGATGAAGATGACTTCGGTGATTTTGGCGAAGCCACTACCACCATCACAGAGATACCATCTTCTGCACCTGAGCCACTCCCGACAAGTACAATTCCGCCATCTACAGTTACGGTAGGTGATGATGCGGTAGCTGATGACACGGTAGCCGATGACATGGCAGCTGATGATATCGAGGATGATTTTGGTGACTTTGGTGAGGCTACTACTCAAACGACCACCACAGTGGCGACAGCCGTATCAGTAGCTTCAGCTCCGAATGAAGAGGAGGAGGATTTCGGAGAAGCCACTACCACGGCAACGACTGCAACATCAACTACTCCTGTTGCTGAGAGTGAATATGATGATGACTTTGGAGACTTTGGAGACTTTGGTGAAGCTACTACCGCAACAACTACTACGCCAACTGCCGCTAATGACTTCGGGGATTTCGGCCAAGCCAACATTGCAGTTTCAGCACCTCCTTTAGCAGCAGAACCTCCCCCTTCACCTGAAGGCTTCGGGGATTTTGGAGATTTCTCTCCTTCCCCTACCTCCAATACCGCTAACGCGGAAATCGCCTCATTCGGTGACTTTGGGTCTTTTAATAGTTCTACTCCCCCCCCCACTACCCCAACTTCGGTCACTCCCTCTTCGTCTGCTTTAACCAAATCTCTCCAAAAAATCTTCAAAACCAAAATAGCGATCGTGAAGGAACTTCCTTCTTCCCCTATCCAAAGCTCCCCAAACACCGCTCCTTTCTCTGTTCCGTCTTCGTTCTCTGGCGCCACCCTCCAGTCAATATTAAAGACGACTGCCCCCGAAGGATCTCCCGAGGACGACTTTCAGGACGAAGATGCCGAAAACGATGAATTTATCGCTTCCCTCCCCCCGCCACCAACTAAGGATCTTGATTTTAACAACTCAGGTGTTAGGTGAGTCTAGCCGGATGGGATGCTTATTTTTACATGGCAGAAGGTATTTAAGCACATGCAACTCCTTCGAATTTTTCAACTAATTGTCCCTCCTCGCCTATTTTTTCTGTATTTCACAGCAACAATCGTGCTAGCTCCTCGTTCGATGTATTTGGAAGCACCGCGACCCTCCTCCCATCGACTGTGAACCTTGCTCCTACTGTCGCACCCGCCGTCGCGGCTACCCCAAATATTTCTGAGACAGCATCTGATTTCGCCGGTCTAGACTTTTTCGCTACTACTCCGCCTGGCTCTGAACCACCAACAAAAGTCGTCGGCGGTGACAATGCCATAACGCCTGTGACGCAAGCACTTTCACGGCTCGACGGCGAGTTTGATGCCGAAGTGACCCCCGTCCCTCCACGTGCATCTCCGTCGATCGATTTGATGGCTCAAATTGCGCGCATGAGCGATGCGCCTCCTATGGTTGCTGCAAAAGGCGATACGGCAGAGGCAGAGGCAGAGGCAGAGGCAGAGGCAGAGGCAGAGGCAGAGGCAGAAGATGTGGTGAAAACTTTCCTGGATAAAATTCCAGATCTGTCATTCATGATGAGTGATACACTCAGACTTCCTACCAAGTTGATGAATGCGCCTGAAAGTATGAAAAGCACGATAACCAGTGAGGATTTATTCTCATTCTGAACTGTGTTGTGTTGTGTGACAAAGATATAGTTCCTGTGTGTTAAATAAATGGAAAAATAAATGTTGCAATTGTGCCGTTGTTAATAAATACCTTTAATCAAATAGTCTACTCAGTTTCGGCTGACTTGCCAGAGAGGCTTGGTCATAAACCTGCCGTGAAAACTCTCTGACACAATTCATCACTCGGTGATCTGTATGTTCCATAGATCCAGTCCCACCACATGAAGAGGTGACCAAAATTGTAATTGAAAAAAGCGTGGTGTACGTGATGGTCGGCGGGGGTACCGAGTCCCAGAATGCGGAAAGCTCGGTCCCAAACGTGAACATACTCACAGTGGATCAGGCAGAGCCAATTCGCGTACAGGCTCCCAAAAGCCATATAGCTCCAGACATTGCAATTACGGACGATCTGCGAACAGCCGAGAAGGGGGACAAGAATCATCAATACAGTGTCGGGTCCGCTGCCATTGAAAGCGTCGAAGTACCGAGGGTTGATGAATCGGTGATGCGGCTTGTGGGAGACCTTGTACAACTTTGGGCTTGCAACGTGCTCTATCTGGTGCATGACAAACTGAAGGAAATCGGTCACGACCAGGGACATTGCGACCTCACGCCATCTTATACCGCCCTCAAAGCTATAATATTCTTGAGGAAGAATATTAAACATCCAGGTGACCGAAAGATAGCCGACCATCAGGCCAAATCCCTCAGGCTGGGAGAGGTGTGTGAAGACTCCCTCGGCAAAGCCATACTCACGTTTCTTCAATTGAATGCGGGTGCGCTCATTCGTCTTGTAGTGAAAATACTGGTAAAGGATTGCAAATAACTGCCCCACTCCAACTGCCGTAATTCCCAAGGTAAGGCCTAGTGGATTGGGATAAGAACTATCAGTGCCCCAATACGAAGCAAAGGGGACTGAAAAGTGCGAGTGGTGGAAAGTGGAAGTTCTAGTCAAGAGTAGAGGGAACGACACAATCAACGGCCACACCAGAAGCTGTGAGACATTGCTGGCAACCCCTTTCAAGATCATTTTCGGACTGGATGAAGGGGGGTTTAACCCGACCGGTTATCGTATGATTGCAGCACGCTTAAGAAACTTCCCAAAATGGCGTCTTAGGAGAAACAGAAACTTCAAATTGGCGTCTCAGGAGTTTTAAAGAGCGCTAAGTGCGTATTCAGAAAATCTGGCGAGGAAATAAAAATACATTGTAGGAGTCCACGGCACTACAAATTGTGCTAACTTCTGGTTTATCGATATTTCTTCTGGCCCTTGTGACAATTTCGCGCCCTATTCTTCTAATTATTACCTATTCAGGACGCTCTTGGCTCACCGACACGACTGACACGCTTGGCGGCTTACCTCTTCAGAATGCGTATTTTCTATCTCCTTTTCCCTTTAGCAATTAGTGCCTTTTTGAATCGGCCGCTTCTCCGCCCGCAGCGCCTTCGTTCACTCCACGCCATTGATCCCAACGCCTGGGACGCTCCGAGAGATTTCCCCAAACCAAATGTGGAAAACACTGACAACTATAAGGCAGGAACTCAGCTGAGTGATAAACTGAAAAGCCTCAAATCTCGCAATGATAGGCCTAAGACTGTTGCGATAATCGGCGGCGGTCTTTCAGGACTATCCTGCGCCAAATATTTGTCTGATGCTGGGCACATCCCAACTGTGTATGAGGCTCGAAATGTCCTGGGTGGCAAAGTGAGCGCATGGAAGGATAAGGACGGTGATTGGGTTGAAACAGGATTACAGTAAGTAATAAGCGAAGTGGTGTGATGTGATGCGATGCGATGCGATGTGATGTGATGCGATGCGATGTGATGCGATGTGGTGCGATGCGATGTGGTGCGATGCGATGCGATGCGACCCAATTGCGACCCAATTGCGACGCAATTGCGAAGTGGAATAGACTTGACCCGTGTAGCTGCTACAATTTTCGTATCTTGCCGCCCCGCAGATCAGCTAATAAATAACTTTCGCTAATACCAAATACCCCGAAAAAAAAACAGCATTTTCTTTGGAGCTTATCCGAATATGATGAATCTCTTCGCAGAGTTGGATATCCACGACCGTCTTCAATGGAAGGTTCATAAGATGATTTTTGCGATGCAGCAGCTTCCCGGAGAATTCACAACCTTCGATTTTATTCCAGGCATCCCTGCCCCTTTCAACTTTGGTCTTGCCATCCTTCTAAACACCAAGATGCTGAGTTTGGCAGAGAAGCTTCAAACTGCGCCGCCGCTTATTCCAATGTTGATTGAGGGGCAATCGTTCATCGATGCTCAAGACGAATTGTCTGTGACGGAATTTATGCGCAAGTACGGTATGCCAGAGCGCATCAATGATGAAGTTTTCATTGCAATGGCCAAGGCCCTTGACTTCATCGACCCTGATAAGCTTTCCATGACGGTTGTACTGACCGCCATGAATAGGTTCTTGAATGAGGATAATGGCTTGCAGATGGCCTTCCTGGACGGCAATCAGCCCGATCGCCTGTGCGAACCCATGAAGCAGCATATCGAGAAGAATGGAGGAAAGGTGCACCTTGAGGAGCCCATGAAGGAAATCGTTACGAACGAGGTGAGCTCACAATGCCGTAACTTCATCCATCATCCATAATCCACGTCACAACAACACCCTCGCCTCACACTAAACAAATGAAACTCAGGACGGATCTGTGAAACACCTACTGATGCGCAGTGGTGAGAAGATAGTTGCTGACGAGTACGTCTCAGCGATGCCAGTCGACGTCTTCAAGCGCATGATCCCTGAAAAGTGGTCTACTATGCCGTATTTTCGACAATTTGATAACCTCGAGGGTATCCCTGTAATTAGCTTACACTTGTGGTTCGACAGCAAGCTCTCCGGAATTGACCATCTGTGCTTTAGCCGTTCTCCCCTCCTCTCCGTTTATGCAGATATGAGCCGCTCTTGCAAGGAGTATCGCGATGACGAGCGCTCTGTGCTTCAGCTCGTTTTCGCTCCGTGTTCTCCTCTCGCTGGGGGCAATACCAATTGGATCAGAAAGAGCGATAAAGAAATTATTGACTCGACAATGGGCGAGCTCGCTCGACTTTTCCCCCTTGAAATCGCCAAGGACGATAATTGGCCAGCGACAAAGAATCAGGGGGCAGAAGGGAAGGCAAGGCTCAGAAAATTCACCGTCGTCAAAGTGCCTCGCTCTGTGTACGCTGCTATCCCCGGGCGGAACAAGTATCGCCCCTCGCAGGCCACCCCGATTCCTAATTTTTCTCTCGCTGGCTGTTGGACTTCGCAGAAATTTTTGGGATCAATGGAGGGGGCCGTTTTCGCCGGAAAATTGGCAGCGGAAGCCATTGCGGACCGAACTATTGACGGCATCACAAAGCCTATCAAAGAAGTACAGCAGCACGTCATTTCATCGTGCGAAGGGATTAAGGAGAAGGCACCACCTGGCATTAAGGGAGAGGGGGCGATTGCATTTGGAGGAGGTGCCAGCTTCACGGATGATAACGTTAAGCTTCTCGAGGAGGTTGACTCGGCCCAGTTTGCAAATTGAAAGAGCAGTTTAATACATGAAAGGAAAAGAAATGTTACGTTACTAAACGCATTGCCGGTATTTTAAGGCTACCATTTCATCCAGTGCTTGATGTTTGTTTACTCAGTGCTTTCTGTCTCTCCTAAAATTTCGACCTCCCAGAGCGTTGCCTCTTCCTTGCTCTTTGCGAAAGTGAGCTTCTTCTCATTCCACAGCAGGTAGCTCCCCTTACCCCAACCAGCGCTGCTGACCAAAAACGGCGTTCTTCCTAGATTACCTTCGTCCATCTCGACCTCCTCATTTCTCCCCATCTTATTGCTGCTACAAACTATGTTCCCCAAGAATGATTGTCCGACATATTTGTCGCTTACAGCGTTCTGCAAGCCAAAAGCATTCCCTTGTCGCTTCCATATCTTCCATCGGTTGTTGTCGCGAAGGAGGTGATCGCCGAGGGTAGGGGTCTCGCCGGATATTGTGAGAAAGCGCTGGGACTCCATGTGGCGAATGGTACAGTGAGCAAAAAACTTCGGTTTCTGCGTTGCGAGCGTGCACATGGTGGTGGGTGAGCAAAAGGAATAGTGAAAGGTATTTTTTGGGGGTAGCTTAGGAAATCATGACATTGTGGAACTCACCTCTGCCACCCACGAACTCCTCTGGTTTAATCTCCCCGCTCTCCTCACCACAAGCTTGGTCTTTTCTGTCAGATTATCAGTTTTGTACTCCAGGTTCTCCAAGGCTTTGTTCTGATCAGTCAGAGCCTCGTTTATCGTCATGGAGAGCTTCGTAATTTGCGCAAGTTCAGGGGCGAGGCTTGCGAGGTGTTGCTCTTGCTTTTGTAAATGTATTTGTGCCTCTGAGCTCGCGGAGGACGTTAAAATGCCATTGGTCGATGGGGTGGGTATTACTCGAGTTGCACCTGTCATCAACTCGTTGTTTTTGTTGTTTTTGTTGTCGTTGCTTTTGGTATTGTTGAAGTTGCTGTCATTGGACCTTCTAATGGAAAGCTCAACACGCTTCATTTCCATAGACAGCTCCCCAAATTCCCTCTCTACGCACTCATCCCTCACGCTCCTGCTCAATTTCTCAAGAGTGCTCATTGCACTTACTGCCCTGCATCGGAGCTCTTCGCATATACTTGCCAAGAGATCGCGCTGGTCCACAGGCGCCTGCCGCAGGAGGAGTACATTATTCTTATAGTCGTTTATACACTGGCATGCAGCGTGGGTCGCGGGATGCTTCGTTCTAATCTCCTTGGAGCTCATGTTGAAATGTGAATTGCTGCGGTAAGTGACAAAAATATTAGCGCTTCAGCGTGTCGAACTTCTTTCGTGCTCTGCGCACTCACCTCAAGTCGCCACCTACATCATCTATGCTCCCTGAGCTCTTCATTCGCTCAGCAGTCATCCTCATTCGCACAGCTTCCTGCGATGGCCCACCGGCCTTAATATCAGGTGTGAACATATTGCTGAACCAACCACTCCAAGTCATTCCCTTCAGTATTCTGTTCGATTTGTCTACTAGAAACTTGTTGCTGTCCGCGGTCTCCTCCGCATTTGCAATCTGTTCCCCTTGAACCGCTAGTTTAAGCAGCGTTTCTTGTCCACTCGCCACTGCCTCTGCAGCAGAACGCTGACCTTCAAGATTGCTCTCATCCATTTCATCCCAGCGAGGGTCCGTGGTCCCTGGGTGTGCTCCTTGTATTTGTGCACCATTTTGGGTGCTGAAAAGCTCATTCCGCAAGTCCATGTGTCTTGTTTAGGGTGCTATTTCAGTCCCAGAAAAGAAGAAGAAAAGAACCGGCACGGAGAGTTCTATTTTGCGACCCTTGGTTTGTCAGGGCGAATAAAGTCCTCTGCCCGGCAAAGCCGAATATCCGGCTCGCAGTGCTATAAAATGTTCTCTGTATCTTTTAAATTGTTTAACTGAGCTTGAAAATTGGGCTCACACTCAGCCTTAAAATGGAATTGTGCTCTCTGAAATTAGAGCTCATCAAGAGAATAAGGATAAAACATTCGACTGTGTCCCAAGTATTGTCCGAAGAATTGACGGCGATCTCATTACTATTGCATCTTTATTTCAACCTCATACACGATTTTTCCTAACTTTTGACATGGTCCGCACTTACATCCCCCCAGTTGACAACTCACGCAAGCCGCTAGGCTACGGTGGTTCATACAACCGATCCCCGGCCAAGGTCCCACCGAGTACGTCCCCGATCCCAAAAGAAAGGGGGAATGGACGCGTTTTCCTGGCAAAAAAAAATGCCGCCAACAGTGTGATTGGTGAAGACAGCGATAGCAGCACCAGCAGCAGCGATGGTCCGTTCAATATCTCTCTATCAAGAAAGAATGCAGTTCTAGTTTCGAAAAAGTGGACCGCGAAAGCGAAATCGACAAAGTTGAGAAAGAAATCTGTTCTTGCCTCACCTAAGATTGTGAAGAGGCAGACGGAGAAAAGGGACCAGAAAGAGGTGAGGTGCTGTTGATGTGGCATTGCAGAATGCGCAGAATAATTGTCTCTCACCACCAATGTATGCCGTAGAGAGGGGATGACCGAAGAAAACAACTCGCAGACAAATCTAAAAGCCGGCATTTCAAGAAGATTCTCGACGACTCCTCTTCCTCCCCCTCGCCATCGCCCTCGGTAAACACTTTTGCCACCGCTGGAACAAAGGTTATCGAAACCAACTCTCCTAAAAGCAAAAGCTCCACTGTCGGTGAGGCCATTCTAGTAGACACGCGCACTCCTGAATTCAGGGAGTTTCTTGACGATGCCGCGTTTGGAGTGTACATGGAAGAGGTGAAGAAGTTTATTGAGAGCAACCAAAGGAGGGGGCTTCTCAGGCTGACTGAGGCTGCCGACAAACTCAAGAGAACTGAGTGCATAGAAGATCAGCTAAACCCGAGATCTACGTACGCTCACCTTTCGAACTTGCTGACAAAGCTGGCTACGAAACTACTCAAGGCGACGTCCCCCCAGAAGATCAACGTCACAGTGATCTGCCCGGACTTGAACGTGCTGCACGACAAGGATGCTAATAACCACCAGCTTCCCCTCACACAGTTTGTGAACAGCATGATTACGATTCTACACAGCGAAAGCGTTGGCCGCATTAGATTCGTTATCGTCAGGACAGGTGGAAGCGGGGCCGAGACAATCAGCACGCTACAGCTTATCAACAGTACTATCCGGGAGGTAGACAACGTAGAGTTGGCCGTGAAGGATAACAATTCGATCTCTTTCAATGACCTCCTCCGTCTCCAGCTGGTCGAGCACATTCCCAGCCAACCCGCGTTGATCATCATCAGGCCCGAGAGCAACAGGCTGGGCATTGGAATCGGGATGGATTGTATTGATGAGGGAGCCGGAAACGAAAACGACCAAATTTCGCGCTTCGGTAACCCTAGAGATGGTGACAGTAACGACGATGCTGCTATCAAGATCGACCTAGAACTCTCTCCAACAATATTGATCCCTTCCGGTGACGACTTGGACTGCTCTCTCTCTCCTGCTGTCTTCTCTGCCTCCTTGGAAGGAATACTCTGCCTCGAAATAACTCAGCTTGTCGACGCGAGTAAGATCGATATAGCGCTCATCTACGGCGCTCCTATGGAAGCAAGAGTGAGCAGCAAGAGAGCGCCCGATCTCGCACACTATCAATATTCCCTGAGTGTCATGGAGTATTTGTGCCATTTGCTGAGGACCAATGGAAAGTTGATGATTGTCAAGGCGACAGGGACTCACAGAACCAGCAAGCAGAATGCTAGTCACCATTTCCTCTTCTGTCCTGACGCCTACCGCCCAATAGCCGTCATGAAGCAAATCGCCGTAGGCGTGCAGGTCCTTCGCTCCGACGAAGATCTTGAACCTCCGACCAGCACTAGGACCCCACGGGCACAAGCGCAGGGGCCGTACTCGCTGTACAATGATGACTCTGAAGAAGACTTCAAGTTCATCCTCGAAGACATTTTCAACAAAGTGGATGTAGGAATCTTCAACCCTCAGTTGGCGTGATTATCTAAGTAGTTCAGTTCAGAAAAGGTGCCCTGCCTGAACGACACATAATATCGAGGGAAGAATAAATGAAGAAGAGGATTGTAAACGGGCTGTACACACAGCAACTGTAGAACTAAAAAATTGTAGTATGATGATCAAGAATACATGTTTACGGGGAATCGAAGTAGTTTCTTCATTGTTCTCTTTTATTCGCCTGTGAAACCTGTGTGAAACCTCGCACAAAAATGAGGAAAAAACAAAGAACGCATGTTAGGAGGAGTAGTGTCACATCGTTTCATTGTACAATACACCGCTTGTCATTTGGTTTCCTTGAAACCATAGATACACTTACTTTTTCAAAGATTCGGTGCCCCAAGACACTCCAATATAGAATCAATGAAGTACATCAAAGAGGACCTGATCGATAGCCTTTTGCCCCACGATGAACTTCACGCGGTCCTTCGAACAGCATTTGTGGTTTCTTTGACTCCCGCTACCGTGACTCCCCCGAGGCTGGCCTTGAACGCTCCACTTGGTGTGACACTGATCAAGCCTTGTATGATCCCCATGGATGATACTTTGGTTATGGGAACTAAAATAGTTTCCGTGCGCTCAGATAATAGCAAATATAATGAATCTAACGTACCGTCGACTATCGTGATGATTGACTGTATCACTGGTGCCGTCTCCCACATTCTCCCTGGTGATTTGATAACAGCTCGGCGAACAGCTGGTGCATCAGGTGTGGCAACGGCTGTGATGCACGATAGCGACGGAGGATATTTATACTTGACAGTCTTTGGGGCCGGCATTCAGGGGGAAGAGCACGTCCACACTATGGTGTTGATCCGACCGAAAATCAACCATGTAACCATCGTCAACCGATCTCAGCCTCGTCTGACGGCTCTTCTCGAAAAACTGCGCCAAAGGTATCCCAATGTTGAGTTCTGTGGTATTCTTAATTCGCAACAGGACGAAATCTCCGCCGCCATCTCAAAAAGTGATATTGTTTGCTGCTGTGCTTCGCGAACTCCTGGTTCTGAATCTGGTAAAACTCCTCTCTTCGACGGTTCACTTCTCAAGGCCGGAGCGCATGTGAACTCTGTCGGGAGCTTCACCCCCGACACTCGTGAAATAGACAAGAATATTCTGACGCGCTCGAAAGGGAGGATAACTATAGACGACGATGGGGCACGCTCTGTCGGTGATTTTGTGTTGGAAGGAGTAGAAGGCGCTGAACTTTCAATCCTTGGTAAATACATGAATGAGCAGAAGTGCAATGCTACAACCGATGGTGAAATTGGCGACATTACATTCTTTAAGAGCGTAGGGGTCGGTTGGCTTGATGTCATTGCTGGGAGAGTTGTCATAAACAACGCCAATAAAATGGAAGATAGTTTTGACATCTAGCGCCAACAACATCTAACATCTAATCTAACCCTAAAAAATCTAACATCTACTTACATCCATTTATCAGTATGCGTACTTTCCTCTCTTCGTTTTATTCGTACTATTCTGGTTGCTACTGTTATTGCCTCCACCACCAACACTCTTTGCCCCCCCTCTGCCTGCTGTGTTGCTTCTGTTGCTTCCACTGCTTCCCCTAGCCACACCAACACCACCACCACCACCACCACCACCACCCCCACCCAGCGTAACTTGCGACGGTGAGGCTCCTCGGATGGAATTTTGGGTCATACTGCTGCCACTCCTACCACTACTACTTGAGCCACTACTTTTTGTCCCGTTTGATTGTCCCCTTCCCGAGTATTTGTTGGCCCTCAAAACCTTTCGCTGAGCAGCAGTGTAGTTATAATCTAGGGGATCGAAGTGGTTAACCCTGTAGCGCTCCTTTAATACAACCGCCGCCATGACCATCAAATTGAACAGCATCCACCAGGAATGTGGAATTCCACCATCGGCAGTAAGCAACTCACTCAACTTCCCTGCAAAGTAATACAAGAAAAGGTAGGCAAAGCACAGCACCATTGTGCATATTTGAAGTGGAATACTCTGGCTAAGCTTCAATAACGCCATTCCGAAGTAAAAAGATATTACATATACAACAAATGCAGTGATCATGACGCTGTTCTTGGTCCCAGCGGGGGCTTTGGCGAGGTATCTAAGGGGGAGGAAAAAAGCGGATCCTCCCAAGTGACATATAATTAGGTCCAAGGAGCTGATTCTCCTAGAGAATTCCGTCTGCATCCCGTATTTGAGCTCGATGATGTTCCAAGTATGCCACAGAAATAAAAAGCTCACCCAGGAAGCAAAGAAGAGGCTGTCAAAGTGCAAGTCCGGATCTTCCCAGGAATCCCAAGTTTGGAGTTGCCTATTTCTATCGGACGTGGACATCGCGAGCGATCGATTGTGTGTGTGATGCGGTGGTGGTGGTGGTGCAGAAAAAGTAACAATTATCGTATTTACCGCACACAAACTGTTGTTGTTTTCCCCTTCATATCGAGACTTCTCCAAAATTATTTCGCCCCCACACTGCACCCCACACTTCTATTACATCCTGATCCACGTCTTAACGTCAAACATTCCCTCAATCACAGCTATTTTAATTACTTGGCCCAATTCCCAACACCCAGCACCCTAACCTCTCTTCTCAACAGCCCCTTCCCCACCACAACTCCAAGCCAACACTCCACATAGAATTCCCCAAAATGAGTCGCCCTATCACAATTCGAATCGGGCCGGAGTCTGCGGACATGAGCCGGCCAAAATTCAAGGGGTCCAAAGCGCGCTTTGCACTGGCTGCCAAGGAAGGTAGCCGAAAGACCATCTTCACCATGAAGCCGAACAAGCAATACTTCCTCAATCAGAAGCTACACAATAGCAACGAAAATGAATTTCCGTTCGTGCCAGGTTCATCCTTTAAAGGAGAATGGAAGTCGAATATGAAGAATGGTTTTGGGACTATGACCTACAATAACGGCAACATATATGAGGGCGAATGGGTGGACAACAAGCGAGAGGGGAAAGGGTCGATGTACGTTAAAGACGGGAAGAAGACTCGGAAACAGTACTCAGGGGACTGGGTTGCAGGCAAGATGGAGGGCTTGGGTGTATTTATTAGCGCCAATGGGGACACCTATGAGGGGTCTTGGCTTAACAATAAAAAACATGGCAAAGGTCGGATGATTTACAGCAACGGCGAGGTCTACGAAGGAGAGTGGAGCGAGGGTGAGCGCAGTGGGCGAGGAGTTCTCACAGTCGAGAATGGGGATCGATTTGAGGGAAATTTTAGTGGCGATGCGAAAGAGGGTCCGGGAAAGTTTTTCTACTTCTCCACCAACAAGATGTATGAGGGCGAGTGGGTGAAGGGAACTCCAAAGTGTGGAGAGTTCAAATCTGTTCCCTCTCACCTACAGAAATCCCAATCCAATACCATTGAGACCTTTGAGTTACCGAACCTCACCCTGCAGGATCCACAGTCTGTCCTATCTTCAGCTGTAGCTGAAATCCGCCAAAGTCGTGTGCAGAACGCTTCCAGCCGCGGCGACTCCAGCAATAGCGTTGTTTTCAATGAAGCAGATGTAGAACAGATGAAACTTGCTTTTAATGCATTCGCCACTGACGGCCTGATGGTGGTGAGGGATCTTGGTGATGTTGTCAAAAGCCTTGGAATCATGCTGCAAGAGAATCAGCTCGATATGTTGCTTTCACATCTCGACGCAGAAGATGACGATGAGATCAACTACGCCGAGTTTGTTGACATAATCATGGTTGTAACGGGTGCTGACATGTAAGAGGAAATTAGTGTACCTAACCCTAACGTACGTATAAAAATAATAATGTCTCCGAGAAGTGAATAATTTTGCCTGCCATATATAATATAGGGGGTCGTCCCTTGTATAGCGATTTTATTCTTGTTGGAACTCTCTCTCTCTCAAAGTTCAGCACTATTTAAACATTGGTACAAATCCACCTCTTGTCAGTATCTTGCCTCGCTCACTCTCTTCTCTCTCTCTCTCTCTCTCTCGCTTCTCAGATGAGCTCCGAGAGGAGCGCAGAGGAGGAGAGGAGAAGAGGATGAGATGAGAGGAGGATCTGAGGCGAGGAGGAGAAGAGGAGAGGATGAGAGGAAGAGAGGAGGAGAAAGAGGAGGAGAGGAGGAGAGGAGGAGAGGAGGAGAG
>ERZ651776.3629-NODE-3629-length-15126-cov-11.058609_pt1 | contig 15126 bp, 11 predicted proteins | sample MGYA00514761_ERZ651776 | MGnify/ENA metagenome assembly ERZ651776 | reverse complement strand
CATCTTTTTTCGGCCACTATTCCAAATTGTCTTTCATATGATCCAGCATATGCCTATGAGCTGGCGGTAATTTTTCAGCACGGCATTCAAAAAATGTTTGTAGATTTAGAAAATTACTACTACTACATTACTGTAACCAATGAGAACTATGAGCAGCCTGCTAAGCCTGAGGGTTCTGAGGGGGGCATTATAAAAGGAATGTATCAGCTCATTGAAAATAAAGATCACCAAGTCATTTTACTTGGCTCTGGATCAATCTTAAACGAGTCTGTTAAAGCAGTAGAGATTTTAAGCTCTATTGGGATTGCGGCAGAGGTATGGAGCGCCACTAGCTTTAACATGCTACGAAAAGATGGGATGGAGAAAGAACGTTTCAATGAGTTAAATCCAACCGCCAAACAAAAGAAAACCTATGTAGAGGAATGTTTGCCAAGTTCAGATACACCTGTGATTGCGGCAACTGATTATATGAGAGCTTATCCCGAGCAAATTAGAGGTTTTATTAAAGCGCCTTATTACACTCTTGGAACTGATGGTTATGGAAGAAGTGATTCAAGGCAGAAACTTAGAGAATTTTTTGAAGTAGATGCAAACAATATAGCGCGAATGGCGATTTACTCTCTTTTTAGAAAAGGAGATATAAGTAAAAAAGAAATTACATCTTTTTATAAAAAACTAAAGGTTGACCCAAGCAAACCAAATCCTTGGGAAGTTTAATGACTAAAAAGATTATTAACATTCCAGATCTAGGTGAAGCTGAAGATGTTGAAGTAATTGAAATTTGCGTCAAAGCAGGTGATCAAGTTGATTCAGAAGATCCAATCATTGTTTTAGAGTCTGATAAAGCTGCAATGGAAATCCCAGCTTCTGTAGTTGGTAAAGTTATTTCTATTGAAGTATCAGTTGGTGATACCGTTAGTTCAGGCTCGCCTTTTTTGCAAATCGAAACTACAGACCAAGAAGCTCTGCATGAGAAAGAAAATACTTCAGAGCAAAAGGCTATGGAAAATCAAATTATCTCTGAAAGAGTGGAAGAGATTGAATCCAAACCACCATTAATCAACGAACAGCAAAATACTCCCACCTTAAATAGTAAAAATATCTACGCAGGACCTGCGGTTCGAAAGCTTGCAAGAGAATTTGGCATCGATTTATCGCTTGTTACTCCAAGCGGCCCAAAGAAGAGAATAGTAAAAGAAGATTTGCATGTATTTGTAAAATTTCAACTTTCTTCTGCCAACAAAAGCAATAGCTTTGAGTTTACACAGCCTGATATTGATTATTCAAAATGGGGTTCAATCAAAGAAGAAAAGCTTTCTAAGTTTCAGAAGTCTTCTCTGGCTAATCTTCATACATCTTGGATTAATATCCCGCATGTTACTCAACATGATGAATGCGATTTAACAATATTGCTTGATATCAGAGCTCAATTATGCAAAAAGCATAAAGTTAAAATATCTCCATTAGCTTTTATTGCAAAAATTACAACTGCAATTCTATACGAGTTCCCATTACTCAATAGTTCTTTAGATTCAAACTTAGAAAATATTATTTTAAAAGATTATGTCAATCTAGGTATTGCCATAGATACGCCTGAGGGATTAATTGTGCCAAATGTAAAAAATGCCCAATTAAAATCAATTGTAGATATTTCATCAGAGATCAACGAATTAGCCGAGGCTGCGAAAAAAAGAAAATTAAATATTGCTGACTTAAAAGGAGCATCTTTTAGCATCAGTTCTCTAGGAGCAATTGGTGGGAAATTCTTCACACCAATAATTAATCCTCCAGAAGTAGCTATCTTAGGAATTTCGAAGAGTTATGAGAAGGTTATTTCATCAAAAGCTGGCTTTGAAGGCAGAAGCTTTTTACCAATTTCTCTGAGTTATGATCATCGCGCAATAAATGGAGTCTATGCAGTACAATTTACCAGTCAACTGGGAGAAGCTTTGTCTGATAGAAGATTAATTGAAAAGAGTTTTAAATGATAGATCAGAATTTTAAAAATGGATGTGTACTTATTGTAGGAGGCAGCGGAGGCATCGGTTCATTGTGTGCTGAAGAATTTTCTAATTCAGGCGCAAAGGTTGCCATTACCTATTTCAAAAATGAACAGGCCGCTATTAACCTAGCAAATGAAATTGATGCTGATGTAAATATCTATCAACTAGATAACAGCAATTCTAAATCTGTAGAGGACACCTTTAAGCAAGTTGTGAAAGATTTCGGATCGATTAACACATTAGTGAATGCAGCTGGATTTGATATTCCGCAAAAATTTATTAGTGAAATTGATATTGAATTGTGGAGAGAGGTCATTGATGCTGATATTAATGGTTTTTTTAACCTTGTTAAGTTTGGATTGCCATACCTTAGAGAGTCACAAGGTTCTATAGTTTTCATTAGCTCGGCTGGATTATTTAAATATCCTCCGGGCGATATTCTTTCTGTCGCACCAAAGGCAACTATTGAGCATGTCTTGAAAGGTATTGCAAAAGAAGAAGGAAAAAATGGTGTCAGAGCAAACTCAATTGCTCTTGGAGTAATAGATACCGGGATTTTTCATAGATTAAGAGAAGAAAATAATACTTTCTTTGATGAAGCCTGGCATGAGGCTGTTATGAATACACTTGCCATAAAGAGATTCGGGCTACCTAAAGAAGTTGCAGATACAGCGGTTTTTTTAGCCTCAAGCAAAGGAGGCTACATCACCGGTCATTGCATTCCGGTTGATGGTGGTTACCATTTGTAAGTACTAGACAAAATAATCTGTATTTTCTACCCCGAGTTGCATAGCTCCATAGTTTCTTGAAAAACTTACAGGATTGTTAGCAACATGCGCTCTAGAGGTATGAACATCTAAGAATATTTTTTGAATGTCACTGCCTGCAAATACTGCACCACCGCCAGCATTGGAAAAAAGTGTATCAACAACTTCTAGACACTTTTCTATTACCAAAGAAGCATCGTATCTAAATTTTACTCTTTCAATCATGGGGATGCCTCCCTGATTACCGGCTTGATCAACCATAACATCGTAATTTCTGAACATCACAGTTTCTAATGCGTCTAACTTTGCAGATGCTTCGGCAACAATTGATTGAGTATGAGTATCGCCGGCTAATTTAGAAGGGTCGCTTGAAGCTTTATTATTAGCTCCTTCTATGAAAAGTTCTAACATTTTTTTTGTAGCACCAATTGCTGGGGTAGATACAGCTCTAACAAATAACTGACCCCATGGTATTTTGTATAGGTCATTCTTGTTTACTGCATAGCCTGGATTGGTGAGGTTAAAACCATCGGATTGCTTATGGGTTCGATATTCTGGAACAAAAACATCATTAACATGAATATCTTGACTGCCAGTAGCCTTCAAGCCCATTGAGTACCATGTATCTTTTATCTCATAATCACTTTTTGGAATTAAGAAGGTTCTATATTCTGGCGCACCTCCTTCAGGCGGAAAAATTAAACCACCCAGTAATGCCCAATCACAATGCTCAGATCCACTAGACCATTGCCAATGACCTGAGAACTTGAATCCTCCTTCAACAGGGGTAACTTGTCCCATTGGCGCATATGAGGATGAAACCAAGGTGTTGTCGTCTTCACCCCAAACCTCTTGCTGAGCTTTATCATCGTATAATGCTAGTTGAAATGGATGGATGCCAACGACACCCAAAACCCATGCAGTAGACATACACCCTTGGGCAACTCTCAGTTGCACTTCTGAAAAGGTGTGGGGGTCTAGCTCATACCCGCCGTATTGCTTAGGTTGTAGAATTTTAAAAAATCCAGCATCTTTCATATCTTGGATAGTTTCTTTTGGAATTCTTCTATCAGCGTTAGCAGATTCTGACCTTTCCTTAAGAATAGGAATGAGATCCTCAGCCTTTTTGATCAATTCGTTATGGAGATCAAGATTGGTTCTTTCTTTAATTGTAGCTACTAATGTCATTTTTCACCTCTAAATTTGATGAAATATAATGATTCCATTAATACTTTATAGATTCAACATAATAATTCATATTTTTAATAATTATTTTTACGATTTATGTATTATATATATATTTTATATAAGAAATTAAGACTTAAAAATGTAGATCTATAAATTTTTGTTTGAATGCCTCTATACTTATTCGATGTCTAATATAAGTGTTCATTGCAAAGCTGGTAAATTTACTGGCACTGTTAGTGGCAATATTAATTTTTTTTATGGTATTCCATATGCAAAGCCCTTGAATCAAGAAACACAGTGGCAGGCTCCAGAAAAAATTGATTCCGAAATATCCTTTGAAGCTACTCAGAAAGGGTTTAGTGCGCCTCAAACAATTTATGGAACTTCATTTTTAACAGATCCAAACATGCCTGATGAATCAATAGATTGCCTATCTTTAAACATTGCATCAAAAAATATCAATGGAAACATGCCAGTAATGATCTGGATTCATGGTGGAGCATATATCACCGGTTCGTCTAATTCAGTCGTATATGATCTAGATTCCCTTCCTCTGCACGAAATTGTATTAGTTACTATTAATTATCGCTTGGGGCCATTTGGATTTCTTAAACTTGATGAGATATCAAATGGCAAAATTCAATCTACAGGTAATGAAGGTCTCATGGATCAAAAGCTTGCAATAGAGTGGGTGAAAGAAAATATTGCAGAGTTTGGTGGCGATCCAGACAATATAACTCTTTTTGGAGAATCTGCTGGAGCTTGGAGCGTTGCATTGCAATCTTCAATTAGCCCTCACGGCAATTTATTTTCAAAAGCTATATGTCAAAGTGGGGGCATGAATGCTTACTTTGATCAAGAGAGAGGAAATCAATGGGGTGAGTTATTCTTAAAAACTGCTAATGATAGCGGACTGAAAATTAAGGATTTATTATCTGTAGATCATAAGCAGATAACTTCACTTGCCTCTAAGATGAAACATACGATGATTGCTCATGGAAAATGGCTTTCACCGGAAGTAGGATTTGCCCCAATTGCAGATGGTAATTTTTTACCATCAGATCCTATGAAAAATTTTCAAGATTCACCAATCAAGTTAATAGTTGGAACAACTGCTGATGAATACAGGCTTTGGTCTGAGTTTGAGCCGTATTATAAAAATCTAAGCAAAGATGATTTTTATAAGAGGCTTAATAAAATATTTCAAATAGAAGCTGTAAATACAATTGCAGACAATTATTTATCCAAGAATCCTTCACAGGATAAATTTAAGGATGCATTATCTAATATCATGACTGATTGGACATTTGGGATTCATGCGCTGGCTTTACTTGAGCAGCATAAAGACAATTCTTATGGCTACTTATTTGATGAGCCTAGCCCTGTTTTAGGTGGCAAATTAGGTGCCTATCATGCAAGTGAGCTGCCATATGTTTTTGGCTCAGCATTAAAAGATATTTTTAAAGATTTTTGTTCTCAGGATGCTCAAAAAATTTCAAATTTTTTCCAAATATCTTGGACTCAGTTTGCAAAAACTGGTTCGCCTTCTTCGGATTTAATTGACTGGGATACTTACAAAGTCAATCAATCAATTGCGTTTATAAATTCTGCCCCTAAAATTAAAACTATTCAAAATAAAGAAAGGATAAAATTGCTTTATGAATCAAAGAAAAACTACTAAGCATTTATTAATCACTACCTTATGTCTATTTCTTTTGGGGTCATGCATTAGTCCCATTCAGCAAAGCAACTCTTTGACGATTGCTACCTCATCTGGAGTCACTCAAGGAATATTAAATAAAAAAGTTATTACCTGGGAGGACATTCCTTACGCAATCCCTCCAACTGGAGATCTTCGCTGGAAGGCACCTAGAGCATTAGTTTCTCCCGAATTAAACATTGAACCTAAAGAGGGGAATGGTTGTTTGCAGGAGGCTAGTATTTATGCAGGAATACAAGGGGAAGGAATAGTTGGACAAGAGGACTGTTTATACTTGGATATAAAAGCTCCTGTAAATAATTTAAATAGAAGACTTCCAGTCATGTTTTGGATCCATGGTGGCGGAAATACATCTGGAGTTAAGGATTACTATGATTTTTCAGAACTAATTCGCGAGCATCAGGTACTTGTTGTCACAATTAATTATCGTTTAGGTCCAATGGGTTGGTTTACTCACCCTGCAATTCAAGGACTTCAAAGTGGAATTGATAAAACTTCTAATTTTGGAACTCTTGATATTATAGAGGCACTAAAATGGGTAAAAACTAATATCCAAAGTTTTGGAGGAGATCCTAAAAATATTACAATTTTTGGAGAGTCTGCTGGAGGAAATAATGTGTTGTCTCTTCTGGCTTCACCCATGGGAGGTGATCTTTTTCATAAAGCTATTTCTCAATCAGGCTATACAACAAGTTTTACAAAAGAAGAAGCAATCGGAATAAATCAAAAAGGAATCATTATAAATCAATTGGGATCTGATCCAGTTCTATCAAAACACGATCTATCAGGATATGGAGGTATTAAAAACTTATTCAATTCAAATCCAATAAAATACGGAGAAGAATATCAGCGTTATTTGAGGTCTCTTGATGGAAAAGCTCTTTTAGAAACTTATGAAAAAATTTCTCAAGATACCTATGATCGACTGCCACTTCTTACCAGAGACGGAATAGTTACTCATATTAATGGAGTAAGCGCAGGACTGGCTGCTTCTCAAAAGAAAAATAGCATTCCAGTTATTGCAGGATCAAATAAGGATGAACTATCGCTTTGGCTTGGATCTAATAGATACTTTGTCAATGCATCATATCCCTTCACAAAACTTGTGCCTGTTCCAAAAATTGAATTTAAAAAAGAGGGTTTATATAAATTATGGGTTAAAACTCGCTCGCAGGGTTGGAAGCTAAGAGGTGTAGATGAACCCTTAATGGAGCTTGAAAAAGCTGGATTTAATTCATTGTATGCATACAGATTTGATTGGGATGATCAAGCATCTTCATATTTTGCAGATTTCCCTAATTTAATTGGAGCAGCTCACGGCTTCGAGATTTCTTTTATAACTGGAGATTATAGATTTGGACCAATTGGACGTTATGTTTATCCAAAAGGAGATCTAAGAAATCAAATGCAGGAAACCATGATGAATGCTTGGGCTTCATTTGCAAAAACAGGCATTCCAAATACTGGTAAAGACCCTCAATGGAAAAAATTTAATTCAAAAGACAGAGCATTCATGAAACTTGATTCTGATAAGTATTTATCTTTAGATAAGGAAATGCTGTCTCTTGAATTTATCCTAGATAATTTAAGATTATCGCCTGAGGGAACACTGTTAGAAAAATGTTTGTTAGCAGAAGAAACTTTTTTTAATATTGGGGATCCTCTTGAAGATGAATTTAATAAATGGAATGAAGGTGCTTGCAAACAATTTGATATGGATTTTGAGAGAAAAAAAATAGAAACTGATTTAATTGAAGAATACGGTTCAGCAACTGTTTATTAATGAACTCAATTGCAAAGATATTTTTTTTAGCAGGCCTTGTGGTAATTTTTATATCAAGCTGCGGATCTGATGTAGATCCTGGAATAATAGAGGGACCCCCTCGTTCTAGCGAAGCAATATATCAACAAGATTTAAAATTTTTTCAGACTAAGGAAAGTTTATTGGGAGTTGATTCAGGTGATACATCCCAAATTCTTTTTGGGGATTTGCATGTTCATACGACCTATTCTATAGATGCATTTACTCTTGAGTTACCGATGATGGGTCTTCAGGGCGCACATGATAGCTCAATGGCCTGTGATTTTGCCAGATATTGTGCAAATCTAGATTTCTTTAGTTTTAACGATCATGCTGAGGGTCTTACTCCAGATCATTGGCGTGAACAAAAGAAAATTATTCAACAATGTAATATCTCAAATGAAGATTCTGTAACCAATGATTTAGTTGTGTTTCCGGGATGGGAATGGACGCAAATTGGGACTACCAAAGAAAATCATTGGGGTCATAGAAATGTTATTTTTAAAGATATTCAAAACCTTCCTGCAAGACCAATTGGTTCTAGAACCCCTGGTTCTGGATTGGGAGTTTTTGATACTACTGAACAAGCTGTAAGTGCACGATGGTTGGATGTATTTAATTTTAAGCGTTATTCAGATTTAAAATGGCTCCTCAATGAGGTTAGGAATATACCCTATTGCGAGGAGGGCGTTGCTTCTCAAGATCTTCCTCTTGATTGTTATGAATATGCGAAAACACCCAGAGATTTATTTTCTAAGTTAGATGAATGGAATCTAGATAGCATTGTCATTCCTCACGGACAATCATGGGGCTATCATGTCCCATTGGGAACCTCATGGGATAATCGCTTGAATCATGAAGGTCATGATCCAAGCAAACAAATCCTTCTAGAAATTATGTCTGGGCATGGAAACAGTGAAGAATATAGAGACATTACTTCGGTTAATTTCCTTCAAGACAATACAATGAGCTGCCCTGAGCCAACTGAGGATTTTCTTCCATGTTGTTGGCAAGCTGGTGAAATGCAGAAAAAACGCTGTGATGGACTGACAGCTGATGAGTGCGATGCAAGAGTTGAGCTAGCAAAACAATATACTTTAGCTGGAGGGCCTTATACCAATATGGTTTTTCCTGAGGCCAAGCCAGAGGAATGGTTGAGCTGCGACCAATGTACTGATTGCTTTAAGCCAGCATTTAACTATAGACCTAAACAATCTGCTCAATATGCTTTAGCTATTTCAAATTTTGAAAAATCTCAAGAATCTCCACAAAGATATAATTTTGGCTTTATAGCCTCAACAGATGATCATACTGCAAGACCAGGAACAGGTTATAAGCAATATGAAAGACGAAAGATGACTTTTGCTACTGGTGTTAAATCAAAAATGTGGGAGTATCAGTATGAAGCTGAAGATCCAAGCTTCCCTGAAGTTCCAAAAATTATGCCCGGCGAAAGTCAGCCTGATAGCGAGAGAGTTTCTAGTTTTGTATATCCAGGCGGAATTTTAGCTGTGCACTCTAAGGGTAGGGGCAAGGATGAGATTTGGGCAGCTCTAAAAAATAAAAATGTTTATGGCACAAGTGGTCCCAGGATTTTGCTTTGGTTTGATTTGATAAATTCTCCTGAAGGCCAAGTTCCAATGGGCTCTGAAATTACAATGAGTCAAAATCCAAGATTTATTGTAAGAGCTGCAGGCAGCTTCAAGCAAAAACCAGGTTGCTCAAAAGAATCAATAGATTCTCTCTCAGTAGAGAGGCTAGACTATCTTTGCGCAGGTGAATGTAATAATCCAAGCAATGAAAGGAATATTATTGAGAGAATTGAAGTTATCAAGATAACCCCTCAAACATATGCTGGAGAGGCAATAAGCCCTTTAATTCAAGATGTTTGGAAAGTTTTTCCATGCAATAGTCAGGAATGCAACATTCAATTTTCAGATGAGGATTATTTGCGTGATAGTATTTATTATGTGAGAGCAATCCAAGAACCAACTCCCGCGATAAATGGTACAAAGCCCTCAAAAGAGAATGGATACAGGTTGTGCAAGGGGAGCTATAGAACAAATCTGAATGATGATTGTTTGGGAGATATAAACGAAAGAGCATGGTCCTCGCCCATATATATTAATAAACCCTAGCCAGCTTCTATTTTTATTTTATTTGCCTCAGATCTTTTAATTTTAATCAACTCTGCAATTTTAAAATATAAGTTTTCTTCGTAAGGATCAATTTTCTTGTCCGCAGCAACTAATTTCCACAATAGATTCATTAATTTTAATTTTTCAGATTTTTCATAAGTTTGATTAATTTCCTTTACTGTTGGATATATTGAAGTGGAGTGTTCAGTCTCATCTATAATTTTCTTAATAATTGATGATACAGAAGAGCTATCCTCTGAAGATTCTTGAGCTCTTTTTTTAATGATTGCTAATTCGGATTTGTCTAAGCTGCCATCACTTATCGCAATTTCAAACATCAATCTCAAGGCAAGGTCAGAGTTAGACCCTGACTTTTCAACTTGATCAATACGTTTTTGAAAAAATTTTCTAATCATTGAATTTTAAATTTTTGAAGAAGATATACTTTTGGATAATTAAAAAAAGTTGCAAGCAAAATAACAAGATCTAATCTTACTGTTCGATATTTTATATAAATGCTATCAATTTCTGCAAGTTTTATTGGATCACTCATATCATAGCCAAGAACTTGAGCTAAACCACTTATGCCTGGCTTGATAGCAAATATATTTTTTCTGGATCTTGCATTAAATAGCTCTGTCTGATTGGGAAGCCCAGGTCGTGGCCCAACGAGATTTAAATCTCCCTTAATTACATTGATAAGCTGAGGAAATTCATCAAGTTTCACTTTTCTGATAATTCCTCCAGTCTTTAGAGTAAAATTTTTCCCTAAAATGTGTGTTGCATCTTGAGGAGAGTTTTTCTGCATCGTTCGAATCTTATAAATGCTAAATGGCTTTTTATCTATGCCAATGCGTTCTTGCTTAAATAAAATTGGGAGCCCGTCCTCTATGAAAAGAAATATTGAGGCAACCACAAGCATGGGCAGCACTATCAGTAGCCCAATTAAGCAAATGATATTTCTAAAAGCTATTATGATCATTGTCTTGCAGTTAAAATATAATATGGAAATTATAAGATGATTATAGCTGTAACAGGAGCAAGTGGCTCTATTGGGATTGAGTTAATACCTTTTTTAGAAAGCTTGGGGCACACTGTAATTAAGATTTCATCATCAAGACCAAGTGATAACAGCTTGAGCTATACATTTAATCAGCTTGCAGACAAAGAAATTCAATCTAAAGTAGATTTATTTATTCATTTAGCCTCTTTAAATGCAAATATAAATTCAAAGAACTTTAATGAAGAGATAGGCTTAACCAAAAAAGTACTTTCATCTCTTCCTTCGCTGGGTTGCTCCAAGTTAATATTTTTTAGTTCTGCTAAAGTATATGGAGATAATTGTTTCTCAGAAAATATTTTTACTGAATTTTCTGACCTTAACCCTGAAGATATTTATGGCATCGCAAAAAAGAAATGTGAAGACCTCATTTTTCAAGAATCCTCAATTAATTCATTAATATTCAGATTGCCACCCTTAATAAATTACTCAACTTCAAATTTAGGCAAATTATTAACTCTTGCAAGAAAAAATTTACCTATACCAACTTTTAAAGCAGGCTTTCACAATCAAAGAAGTTTTATTTCAATGGTAAATATCCAGACAATCATGAGTTTTATAACTAAGGATATTAGCTTTATAAAGCAACATGAAATATACAATATTTCTGATGATGGCTTCATTTCCGTAAATGATTTAGTAAAAATTCATAAAAGAAACTTTCTAATTGTTTTTCCAGATTTTCTTTTTAACTTTTGCATTAAGATTTCTTTTTTAAAAACGCCACTTAAGAAATTATTTGGTAATTTTGCATTGGACAATTCAAAACTGAAAAGTGAGATGGATGTTACACTCACAAGTACCAAAGATGCGTTATTATCAATAAATCAATGAATTCATTCGTAAACACATTACATACGTTGGGAAGAAACTCAAAACTTGTAATTATGCTTGTTAATGACTTGTTGTTAGCTATGGTTTGCTGGTTAGTTTTTGGCCCACCAATGGCGACAGTCATAGCGTCAGAATTTTCTACTGGAATTTTAAAAATTTTTTATACAGAGTGGGTGTCTTTTTTTATTCCAATTGCCTTCTCGCTTTCCTACCTATATTTTTTTGGCTTTTACAGATCTTTAATTAAATTTTTTGATTCTAAGGACTCTATATTTATGAGTCTTATTGGAGCTATGATTTTTGGGTATTCTTGGTCAATTATGCATGTGTATCAGTTTCAGCTGGTTTCGACCACATTTCTTTCAGTTGCAATTCTTCAAGGAACATTACTTGGAGCAGTTTTTTATGCTTTTTTAAATATATCTAGAGATATTGCAAAATATATTTTATATCCTTACAACACAAATAAAGATGCAACTCCTGTTGTTATCTATGGCGCTGGAGCTACTGGGAATGAGTTATTTCAATCATTATTATTGGATCCATCAAAGAGACTCATTGCCTTTTTTGATGATTCAAAGAACCTTCAAGATAGGCAGATCAATAATATCCCTATAATTGGATCATTCAAGAAATTAGAAATTTTAAAAAAGCAAAATCCATCTTTAGAGATTCTATTAGCTGTTCCAAACTTGCATACCGATGAAAGAAGACAAATTATCTCAAAACTTGAGCGTATTAAAGTAGCTGTGAGGACAGTCCCTTCATTTCATGAGTTGATATCAGATCAAAAGAAAATGACTGATATTCAAAATCTTTCTTTAGATGATTTGCTTCCAAGAGCCAGAGTTGCTGAGGATATAATTGATAATGCCTCCGATAAGACTCTTTTCATTTCAGGCGCTGGAGGATCCATTGGATCAGAGATTGCTAGACAGCTTTTGAAGCACAGCCCAATGAGATTAATTTTATTTGATGTATCTGAATTTAATTTATTTAATATTGAGAGACAATGCATAGCAATAAAAACAGCGCGGAATTTATCAACTGAAGTTATCCCAATTCTGGGTGACATAAGAGACAAAAAGAATTTAGGATATTTATTTAAAAAATTTCAAGTGAACCATGTTTATCATGCAGCAGCATACAAACATGTTCCACTAGTTGAGGCTTCAAATAATATTACCAAAGCTTGTGAAAACAATATTATTGGAACATATAACCTTGCTCTAATTGCTATTGAGCATGATATTGACTCATTTGTAATGATTTCCACTGATAAAGCTGTAAGACCATCTAACATTATGGGTGCCTCTAAAAGAATGTCAGAGATGATCATTCAATCACTTAATTCTTCTACCAATAAGACTAAATTTTGCATGGTGAGATTTGGCAATGTGATTAATTCCTCTGGATCTGTAATACCATTATTTTTAGATCAGATTGCAAAAGGCGGCCCAATAACGCTTACCGATAAAGAAGTTACAAGATATTTTATGACCATACCAGAAGCATCTAATCTTGTTTTGCAAGCAGCTCAAATGTCAGAAGGTGGCGAGGTTTTTATTCTTGATATGGGAGATCAGGTGAAAATTTATGATCTAGCGAAGAAACTGATTCACCTTTCAGGAAGAAATATTGCTTCTGAACCTGGAGGCGCTGGAATTGAAATTATTGAGGTTGGATTACGTCCAGGCGAAAAAATGTTTGAAGAATTGTTGATATCTGGGGAGCAGGAATCAACAATAAATGCAAAGATTTTTAAATCCAGAGAGGGCTTTCCTCCATTGAAAGATATGGAATTGATGGTTGCAGAAATTCAGAATGCAATCGATTTAGATTTAAAAGATGATCTGATAAATATTTTTAAACAACATGTAGAGGGCTATAGCTATGAAAAATTATAATTTGTTATTTTGTTTTTTATTTTTTTCATTAAATATTTTTTCTGAATCTCTCTCTCATTTGCAAATTGATGATGGGTTTAAAATTTCAATTTTTGCTAACAATATAGATTCACCCCGTCAATTAGCCGAAGGTTCTGATGGGAGGATATATGTAGGATCAAGAAGCTCAGGAAAAATTTATGCAATCAGAGATACAGATAAGAATGGAGTTGCTGATGAAAAAGTTTTGATTGCCGAGGACCTTACTTACGCAACTGGAGTAAGCATGCATGAGGGGCATTTATATTTTTCAGAAATTGATAAGATTTGGAGAGTTGAGGATGTTGCCCAACAGTTAAATAAAAGTAATAACTCTAAACCAATTAAAACATTAGTTACAGATAACCTGCCATCTGATAAATGGCATGGTTGGAAATGGATTAAGCATGATGAAGAAGGAAACCTGTATACCAATGTTGGCGCCCCATGCAATGTTTGTGAATCAGAGGATAAGAGATTTGCAACTATTCTGCGTTTAAAAAATAATTCTTGGGAGTATGTTGCAAGAGGCGTTAGAAACTCTGTTGGTTTTGATTTTCATCCAATTTCTCAAAAACTATATTTTACTGATAATGGAAGAGATTGGCTGGGTGATGACTCTCCCTCATGTGAGTTAAATAAAGTAGAGTCAGATGGAGCATTTTTTGGATTTCCTTATAAGCATGCAAAAAATATTCTTGATCCAGATTTTGGTAAATTGAATCCAGGTTTCTCATTTATTGATCCCATAGCAGAGCTTGGAGCTCACGTTGCGCCAACCGGCATGACTTTTTATAACAAAGAAATGTTTAAAGAGTTTCAAAATAACATATTTATTACCCTTCATGGTTCTTGGAATAGGTCATCTAAGGTTGGGTATAAAGTTATAAGAGTCGAATTGGATAATGAGGGCAATGTTTATTCAATTAATGACTTTATAACTGGATGGCTTAAAGAAGAAAGGGTTATTGGCAGACCATCATCACCTTTTGTGATGAGCGATGGAAGTATTTTAATAGCGGATGATAAAGCAAATGTTATATATCGAGTTACAAATCAAGGTTAATAATGATAAAGGCTATTGCTAGTTATGGTGTTGATCGATAGTTTTGTTACGCACCAAACTAATTTTTAAGCTTCATTAGATCTTATGCTAGAGATAAATTTTTAAATGATTGATTTTAACCAGTCTTTGCAAATCGCCAAATCAGCTGCATTGCTTGCTGGAGAATTTTTGCTAAAAGCTCAGGGAGGCGATCTCAAAATTTTATTAAATCAAGGTCGAGACCTTAAGCTGCAACTTGATATTGACACTGAGAAAATTATAAAAGATTACATATCATCTCATAGCAATTATTCGATCCTAGGAGAAGAGACTGGCCTCAGTGATAAATTGGGTGAATTCTTCTGGGTTATTGACCCTCTTGATGGAACATCAAATTTTTTAAGAGGCATTCCAATCAGTTGCGTTTCTATTGCATTAATGCGTGAATTAGAACCTGTCTTAGGAGTAATTTATGATTTTAATCATAAGGAGCTTTACTTTGGACACAAGGGATCTAAAGCTTTTATAAATGATCAAGAAATTCAGGTTTCGTCATTATCTTTAAAAAATGAATCTACTTTAGTTACCGGCATACCAGCAAAAAATAATTATTCTGATGATGAGTTCAATCAATTGATATCAACT
>ERZ651776.3627-NODE-3627-length-15133-cov-3.745749_pt1 | contig 15133 bp, 5 predicted proteins | sample MGYA00514761_ERZ651776 | MGnify/ENA metagenome assembly ERZ651776 | reverse complement strand
AGATAAGTCTTGGTTAAAGGATTCAGCTCCTTGAAACATATATTCCATTGATGTCACATTTGAAGTATCCCAGTCACAAAAAATTCCCAGATATAAGAAGCTATATACACCAAAACAAAAGGCAATATGTAAATATAATAGAACGTTTTGTCTGTTACTAAAATCTGAAGGTAATCTGAATTGGTAGAATAGTATCCCAGCTTTTCAGTAGAGAGATCGTAAATGAGCCCTATAAAAATTATAGCAGTATAAAGCAAGAGGATGATTCTTAGGGGCCAATACAATTGAGGTCTAAGATATGAAAAGCCAAAGTAACACGGAATTTTTTTCAAGATACTAATTTGATATCACTCAAAAATACAAAAACTAAATTCAACTGAAGTACTTTGATTTTCAATCAACTTTAAGGCTTTGTTTTTTAATTTAAACCGTGATTTTAAGAAAAACGCTAATTAAAATTAAACTAGTGCGAAAATATTTTGTCTATTTATGAAAACAAAACTCATGAACACACTTTTAAGATTTCTTGCCGTACTCGCGGTATTCTCCCAACTTAGCATTTCTTGTCAATCAGAAACCAAAGAAAAATCAGAAATTACAATTGGATTACAAACCTATTCTTTCAGGACTATGGAAGATCAAAGTCCAATGGCTATTCTAAATTATATTAAACAATCAGGAATAAAAAACGTAGAATTAATGGGTAATCATGCTGAACCATTTGCTGGTGCACCCGAAAGTTCCATGTCTGATCCGGTCAAATTAGCGGTAATAATTAAGCAATACAGAAAAGAAAGCTTGACTGAGGAGGAAAAGATAATAGCGGAAGAAATTGCCAAAGAAAGATTAGAGTTCAACAAAGAGGTAGAAGAATGGAGAAAAAATGTTGACTTTAAAAAGTTTGAAGAACTTAAGCGGTTATATGATGAGGCTGGAGTTTCCATTTATGCGTTTAAGCCACGAGTGTTTGGTAAAAATAATACAGATGAAGATATTCGTTATGGTATGCGCGCTGCTAAAGCACTTGGTGCAAATCATGTTACACTAGAACATCCAGAGGATGATGAACATACGGCTAGATTAGCTAAAATTGCTGAAGAGGAAAATATACTAATTGGATATCACGGTCATGAGCAACAAACTCCAACACTTTGGAATACTGCAATGAGTCAATCAGATGCAAATCGGATGAATCTTGATTTCGGTCACTACATTGCAGCAGAAAATAAAAACCCACTTGACATCATCAAAACTAAACACGAAAAGATCGTGAGTATGCATCTGAAAGATCGTAAAAAAAGAAGTAATGGAGGAGATAATTTAGTGTGGGGCCAAGGCGATACTCCCATTCAAGAGGTTTTAAAACTAATTCAGGACAATGGATATGACTTTCCAGTAACTATAGAGTTGGAATATAAAATTCCAGAAGGATCGGATGCTGTGGAGGAAGTGAAAAATTGTGTCGCATACATTAAAAGTGTGCTTTAATTTCAATCCCTTTCAAAAATTAAGAGGCTGGTACAGGTTTCAAACAAAAATTTAATCAACTACTATTAAATGATAATGAACTCATGAAAAATCATAAAAAAAATTTTCCAATCGATTCTCGAAGAGACTTTATTAAAAAGGCAGCTTCTGCTTCACTATTTTCTATAGTTCCAAGCAGTACACTAACTAGCTTAGGATACCAATCACCTAACGACATGGTCAACATTGCTGCAATTGGAGTTGGAAACAGAGGGGGTCAAGTAATAGGGAATATTGCTACTCCGGATGTTATTGTTGAACGTGCTAGAATGGGAGGTTTTTTAAGACAGCCCTATGGAGGAATTCAACCTGAAAGAAGTCCATATAACAGAGGTCAAGCTACAGAGCCAAAATCTTTTAAACACGCAAATATTTATGCTATCTGTGATGTAGACCATGAATATGCAGGACATATCATCAAGGGATATCCTAAAGCCAAAACTTATTACGATTACAGAGAAATGATCGATAACGATAAGAACATCGATGCCGTAGTAATTGCAACACCTGATCATACACATGCCGTTATTTCATCCTATGCGATGAAAGCAGGTAAGCATGTATATGTAGAGAAGCCAATGACAAAAACCATTTACGAAGCCAGGTTTTTAAGAGATTTAGCTAGAACGACAGGTGTAATCACCCAGGTTGGAAATCAGGGACACAATGTTGAAGGAACGATGCAAACGGTGGAATATATTCAATCGGGTATGATCGGTGACGTAAGTGAGGTGCATTTATGGTCCAATCGTCCTGTTTGGAAACAAGGCTATTTTAGTCGCCCTGAAGGAATTCAGGTTCCAAAAAATTTAAACTATGACCTCTGGTTAGGCCCCGCTCAATTCAAACCTTATCATCCAGATATTTTGCATTTTGCTTGGAGAGGACTTTGGGATTATGGTACAGGTGCCATGGGAGATATGGGCGCACATACTTTCGACGCTCCAATTTGGGCATTAGATCTTGGTATGCCTACCAAAATTCAGGCGACAACAACACCTTTCAACGACGACTATATTCCTGTATCAGAAAGTGTAACATATGAATTTGAAGCTCGCGGTAATAAACCTCCTGTAAAAGTAACTTGGTCTGATGGTGGAATAAAACCTTCACGACCCTCTGAGCTAGAACCTAATCGTGGCTTAAGAGAAGCACTTTACATAGGTACTAAAGGAAAGCTAATGCACGGAACTCATGGGGCTATACCCGAATTAATTCCTGAAAATCCCGAGAATACACCCAAAAAATGGCTCCCCAGACCGAGTAGCGTGTATCTGGATTTTGTAGAAGCAATAAAAGAGAATCGCCCAGCGGCTAATAATTTTGAAGTAGCTGCCAAAGTAACCGAAGTGATGCTTTTAACAAATATTGCTGTTGCTGCACAAAAACTCGATATCACTTTAGAGTATGATGCTGCAAACATGAAAATAACGAATTGTGATGCCGCTAATGATTATTTCCACTACGAGTATCGTAAAGGTTGGGAATTGTAAATTATTTGACGAATCAATTAAAACTCCAAAACAACTTCAACTCGAGTTCAATCTAGATTTGAAGTTGTTTTTGTTTGAAAAAGACAAATATTAATTTGCTTCAATTTTCACTAATAATACACTGTGCGCAGGAATTTCTAATTGGAGTTGATCCTTTTTAATATAATATTCAGTAAACATTTTGATTCCAACTTTATGAGGCGCATCAAATGTGTTGTGATCCTGAATTTCTGGTGAATGAATCGCCTCAATAGAAACCTTATTGTATTTTATATCTTCAAGAGGAATAGATACTGCATGTGCCTTTTGACTATCAATATTTACAAGTGAAATATGGATATCCCCAGACGTGTTTTGTGAAGCAGAAACACTCAAGGCTGGTAAAGATTGTCCTTCAAAAGAAAATTGGGGTGTTTTAAAATTTAAGGGGATTAACATTGCATCTTGATGTACTGCATACATTTTCATCACATGATAAGTAGGGGTTAAAATTAGCTTTTCTCCTTCAGTTAAAATTACAGCTTGAAGGACATTAACAGCCTGGGCCAAGTTGGCCATCGTTACCCGCTGTGCGTGATTATTAAAAATATTAAGTGTCATTCCTGCGATCATCGCATCACGGATTGTATTTTGCTGATATAAAAAACCAGGGTTTGTTCCCGGTTCAACATTATACCACCCCCCCCATTCATCCACTATAAGGTCAATTTTACGTTCTGGATCATATTCGTCCATTATAGCAACATGTTTGGTTATATATTCATCCATCATGTGGGCTCTTTGCATGGTTTGAAAATATTGTTTTTCACTAAAATCTGCAGCTGGGCCTTTGTTTCCCCAGTCAATAACAGAATAAGAATGAAGTGCGACAGCTTCAATTAAATTTTTAGGTATATTTTTCATTAATACTTCAGTCCAACGGTAATCTCCATCACTCGCGCCAGAAGCTACCCGATATAATTTTTGAGAATTACTCCAATCTGTCATGTATGTTGCATATTGTCGGTATAGATCAGTGTAGTATTCCGCAGTCATGTGACCCCCACATCCCCAAGCTTCATTTCCTAACCCCCAGTATCGGACATCCCATGGCTTTTTACGTCCGTTTTTTCGGCGTAAATCTGCCATTGGACTCACTCCATCATGATTTACATATTGTAACCAATCTGCGAATTCACGAACTGTTCCACTTCCTATATTCCCAGAAATATATGGTTCGGTTTCCAATACCTCACAAAGATTTAAAAAATCATGGGTGCCAAAACTGTTATCTTCTGTAACACCTCCCCACCACTGATTTACAATAGTCGGACGATCTTGTTTAGGACCTACACCGTCTTTCCAATGATAAGTATCTGCAAAGCATCCCCCTGGCCAGCGCAGATTTGGAATTTTCATCTCTTTTAAAGCACTAATTATATCTGTTCTAACACCATTAAGATTCGGTATTTCACTCTCTTCTCCAACATAAAAACCACCGTATATACAGCGCCCAAGATGCTCTGCAAAATGACCGTAAATATGCTTGCTAATTTGGATATCTGAAGACCCTAGTTGTAATTTAATTTCGGTTTGAGCATTAACAACAAAACAAAGTGACAGAGTAATTAAAATTGCTTTACTTTTCATATTAGTTCTTTTATATTTTAAACTAATCTAATTAATATTTAGCTTTCACTAAAGGGTTAATGTATCAAATATCTATTCTTAATTTCTTGTGACAGGGGTAAATGTAAAAAAAGATTCATTGAACAATTTGAAATTTACTTCTAATCTTTAGTAGTCAAAACCAAACAGAATTGAAAAAATGAACAGCTTATCGTTCTATAGATTATGAAGTGAAAACAACCTAAAAAAAATATAATACTGAACGTCAAAAAAAAAATCCGCAACTTCATGTTAAACAATTAGTTACGGAAATTAAGAGTAGCGAGGGCAGAATCGATTGGTACGCTAAAAGCGTTTTTGATAGAACAAACATGAGTATATTTGTAAATCAAAATCCAACCTAATGAAAAATATCTATTTGTATTTCTTTTTGTTTTTTTCTTTAGCAACTAAAGCTCAAAATGGCTTTAACTACCAATCGATTTTTAAGGATGCTAATGGAGCTGTAATTACTAATACATCAATCGTTTTAAGATTGAGTATTATATATAATTCCTCATCTGGAACGATCATTTACGTTGAAACTCATTCTTTAACTACACCTGCCGATGGTGTGGTTAATCTTGTTATTGGATCTGGAACAGCGACTACAGGAAATTTTTCAGATGTAGATTGGAGTAAAACCGTTATCTATCTTAAAAGAGAATTAGATGCTTCAGCATCTGGCACCTACATAGATATGGGTACATCATTATTAAACGGCGTCCCCAAGGCGAATTATTCATTAGCTACTCAAGGAATATCCTACAGGAGTAATACGGTTTCAATTACAAATTTAAATGTCACTAATACGATAACTGCTACCGCTTTTGTCGGAGACGGTTCTGGTCTAACAAATATATCAAATTCACTTTTAGATAGTAATAATACTGTAGCTATTGGTGGAGTTGTTTCTGCGACCAATTCAGTAGCTGTTGGATATCAAGCTTTGAATTCAAATACTACAGGGGAAAGAAATGTAGCTAATGGTTATGAAAGTTTATTATCAAATACTACAGGCTCCTACAATGCTGGATTTGGACCCACAACATTAAGATACAATACAACAGGAACTAGAAACATTGCAATTGGTTCAGATGCCAGTGCTAACAACACTATTGGAGGGTACAACGTATCTATGGGAGTTGGTGCACTAAGAGACAATGTTGCAGGGAATTATTCGATTGCTATTGGATATCAATCTATGATGTACGCAAACAATGCATCTTCAGGATTTAGTCCAGCAAATACAGCGATTGGGTTTGAAGCATTGATGGGCTCTTCAACTGCAGCTAATAATACTGGACAGGATAATACTGCTTTAGGATTTAAGTCTTTGCGTAATAATACCACTGGGTCAAGAAATATTGCAATTGGTAGCCATGCTCTAAATAGTAATACTACAGGGATGGAAAACAGTACATTAGGACAGAATACCCTTTATAATAATACTTCTGGAAAACAAAATACTGCAATAGGACAAGAGGCACTAAAAGGGAATACTTCTGGAGATGAAAATACTGCAGTTGGTCGAATGTCACTTATTGCTAATACTACAGGAGAAGGTAATACTGCTCTTGGAGCTTATGCTCTGGATGCTAATACCACTGGATCAAGGAACACAACTTTAGGTGAGCAATCTGATGTCGGTGCTAATAATTTAACAAATGCAACTGCTATTGGATCTGAGGCAATAGTTTCTGCTTCTAATTCAATTCAATTAGGAGACACAAATGTAACCCTCGTTCAAACCTCTGGTACTATTTCAGCTACTGGGGCTAATATATCTGGAACAGTAACAGCCACTAAGTTTTCTGGAGATGGTTCAGGGTTAACTGGAATTTCTGGTCCAACATATAAATCATCAATGGTTTTACAAGACTCGTCTTCTGCTGCTGCTGACTCTCAAATAGATCTTCCTGGCCTGAGTTTTAGATGGAAAAAAAATAGTAGCGGCGTAGGTAAGTTAGAGGTTAGGGCAGAATCAGGCAATGCTCCTCAAGCTCTTATATTCTATTTTAGTTACCATACTAATGGTAATGATACTATTAATTTTAGGCCAGACACTACAAGCGCATCTTCAAGCTCTTGGAATGCAGTTGATGATTCATGGGGTACTACTTTACCATCAATAACAGGATATTATGCAGTTTATGAATTTGATTTTAGTGTATATCCCTTAAATACAAGTGGAAATCATTTCGGAAGAACATACAATGTAAAACTTTTTCTTGGGGGCTGGGGTGGTGTCCACATGAGAGCCTTTTACCAATAAAGTTTGTGTAACATTAAATTTAAAAATTGAAAAGAATTCTGTACTTATTTATTCTGCTGGGCTTTAACCTAGTTTATGCACAAACAGAAACCTTTGTTATTTCTCCTGGTGGACAAGTTTCAAATACTGTTATAGATAATATTGGGCAAACAGTAACGACTTCTGCTCTCTCTGGCGGTCTGACACTTTCAGAGGGTTTTCTTTATAATTTCGACTTTACCACCCCCACGGTCATCCTCACCGATACAGACTCAAATAATCTTGTTTCCAATTCAGATGTAGTAACATTTACAGCAAATTTCTCTGAATCAATGGCACTTTCACCGACAATATCTATCAATGAAGTCGACCAAGCTTTAGATTTTTATATTGGAGATTATTCAAGTAATCAAATAGGCCTTAACGTACAAAATGGACGATTTGATAACCTTACAAGAAACTCAAGTAATCTAGTTGGATATACATTTGAAGTTATTTCAACAGGAGTCACCTATACATTAACTAAAATGAATAGTCAATCTCAGAGTTGGGTATATTTTGAAACGAGTCCAGAATATACTCCCGGTTCCTCAAGTGGTGATGGAACAACACCAGTTGTTTTGAAAGGGAAAACTTTAGTAAATAATTCCCATATGAGTCCTGTCTCTGGTAATAATTCAAACAAAAACTGGAATTATAGTTATACTACATCTTCTGTATTGAACAAAATAAATGTAAAAGTAAGTGGTCAAGATCTTGCGGGAAATAGTTACTCAGGAACTGAAAGTATTACATTAAGTGTAGATAATGTTAACCCCTTACTTGATAGTTTTAGCTTATCAATTAGTGATTATATAATTAATAGTTCTGAAACTGTAACGTTTACAGCGTTGTTTTCAGAAGAAATGACATCAAGTCCAGGGGTAAATATTAATGGTATTTCTCCTTTAAATTATAATGAAGTCATAACCATGACTTACAAAAGTACAAACAGCTCAAATGGTCAGTCAACCTGGGAATACGGATGGTCTCCACCAAATTCTCTAACATCAGGGACCGTATCAATATCCTTGTCGGGGGAAGACCTTGTAGGGAATCCATATAATGCCAGAGTTGAAAACGTAATAGTCTTAAATAACAAAAGGTTAATTATTGATAACGTTAAACCTACTGTTAGCCTTTCTTCAACCACCAGCTATACTGCAGTTGCCCAATCAAATAACATAACTATAACTGCTCAATTTAGCGAACCCATGACTATTTCTCCTACAATAAGTATTGCAGGCCAGGTTTCTAATTCATCAATGTCTTTAGTATCAACAAATACTATAATAAGAAAAGAAGCTTCTCTTACTTTAAGTGATTATGGGTATAATATGATTGCTGTAGGGAGTAATGATTGGGATACAATTCTTGGTGCTAATGCTTCTTCTGGAGATTTATTGAATTATTTTTTAGAAATTAATGGTGTTGATTATCAGATAATAGAAATCAAAAGTGGAGATTATGACACCTCTACTTTTTGGTGGTATTTTGCAACATCTCCCGAGTATACTCCTGGGTATTCTTTTGATGGTACTGAAAAATTTGTAATAAAATCTCCGAATTACCAAACTGAATTGTCAAACTGGCAATATTCTTGGACTGTTTCATCAACTTCTAGCTCACCTACTGTTTCTGTTTCAGGGACAGATATAGCAGGTAATTCAGTTTCAGGCACAACCAGTTTAAATTTTATTTTGGATAATCAAAGGCCATTTATTGTTTCATCTACAATTTCAAACAGTCTTGGGCAAGGACAAATAAGTGCGACAGAAACTAACACTATAATAGTTGAGTTTAATGAAATTATAGATGCAAATAGTTTTACTACCTCAGATGTCACAATTTTACCTGATGGGATCTTTACACTTGTAGAAAACAACTCTTCAAACGGTAAAATATTTGATGGTTATTTGACTTCAAATGGTAATTATTCTGGCATAGTTACTATAACTCTTGCTGATGGAGTAGTCAATGATTTGGCAGGTAATACAAATACAGCGTCTTCTACAACCTTTCAATTTGATAATGTTGGACCTACAGTAAGCCTTTCAAGTTCTGATAATGATAATATTATGTCAGCATCAACTAGTGTAACAATTACAGCTACTTTTTCTGAAGCTATGAGCGTCACCCCAACAATATCGTTAACTGGTATAGGTTCGAATCTAAATATGTCAATAGGCAGTAATAATAAAATATGGACATATCTTTTGAATCCAACTTCTTCCATTTCATCTACAACTGCTATTGTTGCAGGTACAGATTTACTTGGAAACCAATATTCCGGATCAGATAGTTTAACTATAACTATTGATAACTCTATATATCAAATTTCAGCCTCCTCTATCAGTGAAAATAATTTAAATATTAGTTTAACTTTTAGCGAGGAAGTATTTACGGATTTCTTAAACGGATCTGGAGTCAATGCGTTAAATGTTTCAGATTTTTTAATATCTCAATCAGGAGGTTCAGGATCAGTATTGACTAGCTCAAATCCATCTAGTATTTCAATATCTGGGAATACATATAATTTATCAATACCTCTTTCAGGATATGCAGCAGGTACTGAAACTTTAACTATTACAATCGCTGAAAATAATATTTATGATAAAGTTGGTAATTCAACTGCTTTAACCAAAGATTTTAGCTTAAATAATAATTTATTGTTAGAATATGATATTACTAATACAAACTCTTATAACGGGCAGCCTACATCAAATACGAATAAAATTGTAAATGATTTAAGTGGGAATGGTTATGATGGTGAAATTGTTGGTACAAGTGATGTTTATTTTGATTCAAATGAAAACGCATTGTTCTTCAATGGGAATGAAGAAAAAGATGGAAAAGGATTAGCAATATCTGGACTTAATTACGTAAGTGGTGATTCAGATAAGATTGAAGAACTTACAATATTTACAAGAATTAAAGTTCCTTCGACAGCTATATCTAGAAATGATAATGATCAAAGAATTATATTTTCTTTTGATAGATCCTCAGTTTTCCGTTTTTCAATTGGTTCTGATTTTAATCAATCAGCAGAAGGAAAATTGGCTTTTCATTTTACAAATTCTGATGCAACTTTTGATACTCATGCAGAAAATACGAGTGATTTAAGAGACAATCAGTGGCACAATGTTGCTGTCACTTTTAAAGCAAACCAAGCAGGAGGATTAAAATATTACGTTGATGGAAATTTAGTTTATACTCATTCTGGAAGTTTTGCTCCCATATCAAATCAAAGTGCTAATGAAACACCAAGGTTTGGATATGTGGGAAATGGAAGTGAGGCAGATTCGTTTAAAGGGAATACTGGACCAGATGATTTATTTTATGGATACATTCAAAAAATAAAATACTACAATAAGGTTCTATCAGCATCTCAGTTAAATGGACTAGACACTAATCCCCCAACTGTTACTTTAACCGATAATATGATGGATCATTATGTAAATGGTTCAGATACTGTGAGAATAATTTCAACATTTAATGAAGCAATGTCTTCATCTCCGAAAATATCAATAAGTGGACAAGTAAGTAATTCTTCAATGACTGCTTCTACTACTTCAGTATGGTATTATGATTGGGATGTTCCAAACTCATTTAATGGTGAAATAACAGCTACTGTAACTGGAACAGATTTAGCTGGGAATGGTTATAGTGGTACTGAAAGCATGACATACAAAATAGACAACCTCAATCCAACATTAGTTAGTTTTACGGATAACAATTCGGACAACTATGTCAATAGTACTAATAATATAACTTTAATAGCAAATTTTTCTGAGTCAATGGCTTCAACCCCAACTTTATCCATTAGTGGTCTAGTTACTAATACTTCAATGACAGTATCAGCTTCTACAAACTCTACAACTTGGACTTACCAATGGGATGTCCCGTCAGTAAGTGATGGAACTTATTTTGCTACCGTTTCAGGAACAGATATATCTGGTAATTCATTCACTGGAACAGACAGCCTGACTTATTCTATAGACAATATAGCTCCTTTAATACAAAGTGTTACTGTTACTGATACAAATAGTAAAATCTTATTATCATATAGTGAGCCAATACAACTTTATGATCCAACCTATTTTACTTCAAATTTTAGTGTTACAAAATCAGGAGGCACTGCTACGTTAAGCTACACTGGATATTCTTTCAGTACTACAGATAGTAATACCATCATTTTGAATATTTCGGTAACTGGAGAGCCAACGGGTGACGAACTTCTTGAAGTAGGTCCCGCAGGGGCAAGTACACTTATTGATAAAGCTGGAAATTATGCAATGGACTATTCTGATAGCAGTCAAACTTCCAATACAGTTTATCTTACCAATAGCCCACCCAAGTTTGCTTCAATCTCGGCGAGTTCAAACAACACCAGTATAACGCTTGTCTTTAGTGAAGCCGTAGCCGCAAGCTCAGATGCCTCAAATACACTCTCCAACACAGACTTTACACTTGCTATTAGTGGAGGTAGCGGGGTATTAAATTCTGCTACTCCTTTGACTCTAACTAAAACAAACAGTACTACTTTTGTACTGACAACTTCCTTTGCAATTCAGCCAGATGGTTCTGAAGTACTCACTGTGACTCCTATTAGCACAGCAGTTTTTGATCTGAAGGGTGAGCAAATCAATTTAACTCAAACCCAAAGCAACAAGGTACAATTAAATGATCAAGCTGGACCTTCCATTACAGGTGCTACCATAGATTCTCAAAACCGCTATGTAGATATTTCCTTTAGTGAAGGAGTTTATGCTACCGCATCACCTACTTCGGCAGTAACAAGCTCAAGTTTCACCCTTTCTCAAAGTTCTGGTCCTAGCTATGGAATGACCATTAGTAGCATTACAACGACGGCAGGAGCCAATTTATCAGGTGGTGAAACAACACTTCGATTTAATCTTGGATCCACAGTTAAACCTACTGGGCAAGAAGTGTTTGCTATTACAACTGCAGCTTCTTCTTCGGTGGTTGATGTGGCAGGCAATAGCATGACCATTAGCCAAACCAATAACACATTCCAACTTAAACCACCTACCTCTGGCGGGGTTTCTACTGAAAAGTCAACAATCGCTCTAGCTCCTATAACTCTTATCGGTAATAGAATCAATACAGCAGTTATTACGGTACAAGCCAAAGATAGTTTGGGGCAAAACTTTTTAGAAGGGGGGTACCAAGTACAAATTTTTAGTCCACAAGGTGATCTTACTACAACTGATAATCAAAATGGAACTTATTCTGCTAATTACGTTCCTGAGGTTCCCACTGGAGAGAGCGAACAAATCACATTTGGTTATCGAGTGGCAGAGGCAACTGGAACAGCTACTGCTATACTAACTGTCCATAGGGATGATGACGGGGACGGGGTGTTCAATATTGTTGATGAATGCCCTGGTACGGAAGCAGGACTGGAAGTTGATGCTACGGGCTGTGCATTGAATCAAATTGATAGTGATAACGATGGGGTCTTTGATGATATTGATGAGTGTCCAGATACGCCCGCAACAGAAATAAATAATGTTCGGGGAACCCCTACTTTCGGTGAATTAATTCCTACGGTAGTAGATGAGTTTGGTTGTGGAGCCTCACAGCGAGATACGGATGGGGATGGCATAGTAGATACCGAAGACAATTGTATAGATACCGTAAACCCAGACCAAGCGGATAAAGACGCAGACGGTATAGGTGATGTTTGTGATACGGACAACCCACTACCCGAAATAACAACAACTGAAATTAAATTTGTACAACTTCCACAAAATGGAACCACCGTTGGAAAAATTGAAGCAACAGATCCTGATGGAGAGGTCTTGACCTTTTCTCAGGCAGGCGATAACTTTATAACTTTTCTTTCTGTTGCCTCAGATGGTTCTATTACAGTCAGTTCAGGAGCACTATTAACTTTTGATTCAATTTACAACGGTGCACCTCTTGGTTTTACTGTGAGTGATGGTGAAAATGAAGTTACGGGTTCCGTTAAAATCGTTATTGAAGATGCTCCACGTCCTCCAGAAATCTCAATTATTACTCTTGAGGTAAGTGAAGATGCAGAAGTAGGAACTATCGTGGGCTTTGTAGAGGCAAAAGATCCTATGGGTGGGCAGATTGTAAATATTAATTTAGAAGGTGATGGGTTTATTGAACTCGTTGATGGTGCTCTTAAATCTACTCAAGAACTGGATTACGAAACAAATACAGCTCACCCCTTTACGATTACTGCTCAAGCCTCAGACAGAACAGACGGTCCTGGACTGACTGGGTCAAAATCAGAATCCATTCGCGTATCAGACATTCCTAATACTACCTACACCGGTCGTTTCTTTATTTCAATCTTTAATGTATCCGACGAAAAATTGGGCGCCAAGGTAGATCATAGAAGATACTTTAATCCTCACAATAAAAATGTAGGAAAATGGAAAGTTAGAAAGAAAATAAAAGGAGGAGCTGATGCAGAAAAGTTTACCATCAGAACCCGAATCAAAGATGAGGTGGAAGAAAAAAACGGAGATCCTGTAGCTGAACAAACCGAAGATTATTTGGATTTTATAGACCCCCCTGATTTTGAAAATCCAGGAGATGCCAATAAAGACAATATTTACGAAGTTGAGATAGAATATACAAATACAGAGGATGGGGCTCCTGAGGTACCCATAGTTGTAACGCAAACAAATCTTCAAGTTCCAGAAGGTAAAACAACAGCTATAGAATTACAATCTCAACCAGTACTTCCAACGGATGACAACGATGGAGATGGTATAGTTGATATCTTAGACAACAGTCCGCTTGTCTCTAATCCAGATCAATCCGATGAAGATGGGGATGGTGTAGGAGATGTAACAGACGATTCAGACCATGATGGCGTTTGGAATCCCTTTGACACTTGTCCAGACACTGCTCTTGGAGAACTTGTTGATCTAGATGGTTGTTTAATTTACTTCTTACCTGCCAATAACTTCTCAATCTCAAAAACAGAGAAATGTGCAGGCGAGAATAGTATTAACCTATCCGTATTAGACGACTCAGTAACCTATAATGTAAAGGTTAGTGAAGGGGCTAACTTCTCTGATTCATTTACAGGAACTAATTGGAGTATAGATGGGCTCTCTGGTGGAGTTTATAAAATATGTATTACTGTTGATGGTGTAAGTCCTTTAGAATTTGAACGATGCTTTGAAATTACTATTGTGGATCCAGACCCACTTGTTGTAAGTAGTTTTTATAATAAGCTAGATCAAACAGTGAGTTTTGATTTAAGTGGAGGGACGACCTATCAAATTACCCAAAATGGTAAAACTATTCAGACAACTAGCAGTAAGTATACTGTTCAGTTAGAAAAAGGAATCAATAATATTTCTATCTCAACGGGTATAGAATGTCAAGGCTTATTTGAAAACAAGTATCTAAACTCACATGAAGTGAAATATGTTCCTAACCCATTTAAAGAACAATTACAGCTCTTTATAGGAGGTAAAGACAATTTAGTTGAAATAGGCGTTTATTCTTCTAACGGTCAGCTTGTCGACTACCAGACAGTTTCCTTGTCTTTTGGTATGCGCAATTATACATTAAATACCACAGCATTTAAACCAGGAGTTTATATCATCAGGATTAATGGTCAAACTCTTGATCAATCAATACAAGTCATCAAAGAATAATCATGAAAAAAAATGTATTTCTTATTGGAGGTTTTATTATAATACTAAATAGTTGTGCTCAAGATCCAATTCCTTTAGAACCAGGAGTTGCTTCATTACTGAGTCCAGCAAATAATGAAACTTGTTTAGATGGCACTTCATTAAATGATACACAAAGTAATGTTTCCTTTAGTTGGTCTGCTGCTAGCGATGCAATATCCTATGAAGTTGTTATATCTAATTTACTAACCCAATCCTCACAAACCTATACTCCACCTTCTAACCAAACAACAATTGCACTTACAAAAGCTGAACCATACAGCTGGATTGTAAAAAGTATTGGCGAAGAAGGCTCTACTCCTTCCGAGAGTGAGCAGTGGAAGTTTTATTTAGCAGGAGATGCCGTTACTAATTATGCCCCTTTTCCTTCGGAGCTTATCTCACCTCGATCTGGTGCAAATATTACACCTGATATAAATAATCTAGTAATATTAAACTGGAATGGTTCAGATGTTGATGCAGAT
>ERZ651776.3626-NODE-3626-length-15138-cov-4.947945_pt1 | contig 15138 bp, 9 predicted proteins | sample MGYA00514761_ERZ651776 | MGnify/ENA metagenome assembly ERZ651776 | reverse complement strand
CCTAACACTTCACACAAATTTCAATATGTATCCTACCAAACCTATCACTCCATTACCCCCGGATGCATTCATTTTTTGCAGAAATAGACCAAACTCTAGCGGACTAGAGTTGTCTGTAGGAAAGCAAGCAAGAGCAGTTGCATTCTTCTCGGCCTCAGTTCCATTAGCTTCATTCACTGCTCGATTATATTTTCCAAAAAGTCGTAGAATTAATTTCCGCAAAGTGACGCATTTGTAGCGGTCACGAAGATAGAGCTCAACTGAGTCAAATCCAGCAGAATTTGCCGCGCTCGTCAAAGAGTCGCACGTGTAAAATACACGATCGCCCAGCTGTGTGAGCCCGTCCGGGAGCGCCACGCTCGTCAGGGAGGAGCACCCCAAAAACACTGCTTCGCCCAGCTGTGTGAGCCCGTCCGGGAGCGCCACGCTCGTCAGGGAGGAGCACCAGGCAAACACTGCTTCGCCCAGCTGCCTGAGTCCGTCAGGGAGCGACACGCTCGTCAGGGAGGAGCAATCGAAAAACACACGATCGCCCAGCTGTGTGAGCCCGTCCGGGAGCGTCACGCTCGTCAGAGAGGAGCAATCGAAAAACACATAATCGCCCAGCTGTGTGAGCCCGTCCGGGAGCGTCACGCTCGTCAGAGAGGAGCAATCGAGAAACACACGATCGCCCAGCTGTGTGAGCCCGTCCGGGAGCGCCACGCTCGTCAGGGAGGAGCACTCGATAAACACATAATCGCCCAGCTGCGTGAGCCCATCCGGGAGCGACACGCTCGTCAGGGAGGAGCACTCTCCAAACGCACCATGGCCCAGCTGTGTGAGCCCGTCCGGGAGCGCAACGCTCGTCAGGGAGGAGCAATCGTAAAACACATAATTGCCCAGCTGCGTGAGCCCGTCTGGGAGCACCACGCTCGTCAGGGAGGAGCACTCCCAAAACACTTTATCGCCCAGCTGCGTGAGCCCATCCGGGAGCGCCACGCTTGCAAGGGAGGAGCATCCGGCAAACACATGATCACCCAGCTGCGTGAGCCCGTCCGGGAGTGCCACGCTCGTCAGGGAGGAGCACTCTTTAAATACAGCTTTGCCCAGTTGCGTGAGATTGTTGGGCAAAGTCACGGATGTCAGGGAGGTGCACAAAGCAAATGCTTCATCGCCCAGTTGCTTGAGACTGTCGGGCAACGCCACGGACGTCAGGGAGGTGCACCAACCAAACACACGCCTTCCCAGCTGTGTTAGTTTTGTACATCCCTTGAGATTGACTCGGAGGAGAGATTTACATCCAAAGAGGGGGGGCTCTTTTTGGTTGTCTTGGTCAAGATTCAGATCCACGATGTACTCAATATTGTTGTCCCTGATAATGAGAATGACAGTTCCTATGCCTAAGGAAACTTCCCTCAATCTTCTGCCAAGGGCACCAGAGAGCTGATAATCCACATCCGTATCAATGACAATTTCGAGGGGGTATATAGATGCATCAAAGGTGGACATGGTTCATTGAGAAACTTGAAACTGAGTGCTGCAGACAGTTATGCTGGTTCGGGGAGAAGTTCGGATTTATTTCGAGAGAGAGAGGATTATTTGAGTGTTGGGATTTTGGGTTATTTGTTTGTCCCTAATAGACTATTTCGCTTGACTCTCACTTTCACCTATCCAATTGCTGATCTAGCTACCAAATACATTATTAAAGAATTTGGTTTCTTTAGCACCCTTCCTTTATCCGCCCTGAACCAACTTGATCGTCTTGTGCTGGAGCGGGTGCTTTTGAGGTTGTTGGTAGCGCCGGCTACACTTAAGTATCGCATCGTAGAAATAGATGTCGGCGCTGAAGTTCTTCCGCACTTTCCTGCTGTCCATTGTAGGTATCTGGATAATTGCTAGTTTCCTCCTCTTCAACCTGCATGCAATTGAGGAGAAGTATGATTCGAAGATGGTAACCGATGGGCTGTCCGGGCTGCATAACCCTTTTACGAGGCAGGCGGAAGTCATAAGTGAGGTAGAGAGCAACTCGGGTGGTGCCTCAAATGGTAACCACCATCCGCTTCAGAAGAAGAAAAGCAGGAGGGAAAAGGAGAAGAAAATGGACTTTGAGGAGTTCAATTTTTTTAAGCAGGAGCATCCGGAGCTAGCTGACGATCCGATGAAGCTTCTCGCCGCTTTCCAGTCCTCCAGGCGCTCCCAGAAGCGAGAGCGTGAGCCCCACGTCCACATCCAGAACCTCGAGTCTCATCCCATTCGACAAGACCAAGTCGGCGGCGAAGAGAATGAGAATGAGAATGAGAATGAGAATGAGAATGTGGATGAGAATGAGAATGTGGATGGAGAAGGGAGTGATGGTAGAGATAATGAGAGCGGAAAGTCGAGAAAGGGTCATAAAAAGGGAAAGAACATTCTAGAAAACGCAGTTACAATGCGGGATGTTGAAAAGCACGACCAAGCGAACAACTTAGAAGAGGGAGGTTTTAGGCAACCGAACAAGATCGATTACATAAGTCTGGCGAAAATGTTTTCTAACACAAAAGGTTCTATCTCGGATGGTGACGGTGGTTTTGGTGGAGGTGAAAATGGCACTGGAGTGTCGTTTGATAAAGAAGCCTTTGACCGAGAGGTTCAAGCACAAGAAGACGCGAAGCACCTCCAGTGTGGGGAAGGTATGCGGGTCTACAAGGTCGGGCGTCGGCATGACTTTCAAGGCAGTATTAGTGATGGGTTGGATGTGCTGAAATTGTGCAAGCGTAGGAGGGACAACCACGATCTTAAGTATGACTTTTACTGGGATAAGCAGTTCGATGACAATGAATATTCTCGATACCTGAGCGGTGAGATTGCTGATGGTGCCGTTGTCAGCAGCATCCCTGGATTTCGCGATACAATCGGTATCAAGCCTAGTCTAGCAAGACTGCACAGGGCGTGCATCAAGATGCATCACAACAACCAAAACCTTTGCTCGTTCACAAAGCGAGCGTTCAATTTTCACCGTCATTATAAGACGCTGAACGTAGAAGCGGGGATTCCTGAATTTACAAATTTTGCGATGCAGCTCGGGCAAGTTGAGGAATCTCAGCGCGTCTGGCCACAGCTTTGGGTATTTAAGCCCCAGCTCTCGTTCCTCGGAGACGGGGTCCATCTCCTCAAGGTCAAGGAGGAAGACGTCAAGGATCGAAAGGGGCTGGCGCAGTGGGCGCACAAAACCTTTCCCGATGGGAAATGGACTGTTCAAGAGTACATCCGCAATCCTTTGACGTATCAGAATAGAAAATTTGATTTGCGCGTCTGGTCAGTCGTCACTAGCATTGATCCTCTTAGAGTATATATGCTCGACCATGCCATGCCCAAGGTCTCGACGCTGGAATATAGTTCAGATGTCTCGCGCATGAATCAGATGTGCATGCACATTAAGATGCCCCTCGGTCCGGGCTGCTTGGCGGATAATTTAGTTGACCCGTACCCTAGAGAAACGGGCGGGTCTCAGTGGACCAAGGATCTAAATTGGGGCGAAGAGTATGAGGAAGGGGAACTTACCTGGGAACAAGATGTCTGGCCGCAGATTGAGGATCAAACGAACATTGCCGTCATCGCAGGACTGCCAATGTGCAAGGAACGCGAAGCCGATATCTTTCCTACGGACGAGCAAAAGCATCGCTACAACAGGTTCGTTTTCTTATCACCTGATTATGGGGTCGACAAGAGCGGCAAAGTTTTCATGGAGGAAATGAATACAAACGGCTTCATGATCGGTGACACATATGATGAGTTCTACCGTGAGCAGGAGAGTACGATTTCGGCTTTGAGAATGCTCGGGGCTGATGCCTATCCAGACAGCTGGAAGTATAATACGCGTGCAGACACTGTTATCGACGCATTTTGTTCGCAGAGCAAGGCAGACTGCGAAATGAGTCGAGGGAGAAAGGAATTGCGTGCTCTGATTGACGAGGAGCTCCACAGTACTCGCTGGGAGCGAATATTCCCGCCGAAGGAAAATCACTTCAAGAATCAAGATGAACTTCAGAGATTCTGGGATAAATACAGCGGCGTACTCTACAAAGATCCAAAGGAGGGGAGCAGACGCAAGCAGGAACTGATGCAGCCCACCGAACTGGATTTACTCACATGGGAATTCATTTTCTGGCGTCAAAAGAATATTGCTGATGTGAAAAATATGAGCAACGATGAGAAAGCGAAACTGAAGGATAATCACCCCCTGCTTTTCGATATCAATAAGCTCTCTAAATACAGCGCCAATGACGAGAAGGAACTTCTCTCGCGGAAGCACAGTAAGCGACTGCGACCTTGGATGTTTGAAACTTAATGGACAAGCTTCTTTCTGATTAAAAATCGTTCTTCTTCTTCTTGAGTATATTCTCTTTAGGTTGTTTCTTTCGCATTGGTAAAGGATTATGCCAGGTTTCGTCTTTGCAACAGTTTGAACACTTTGATTCAACTCACTTCGGGTGTGGCAAAACCTTATCAGTGGTCATTCTATTTGAACTGAACAGAACCTTGACATAATGACATGATATGAGACATGACACCACTGCACTGCAGTATATCTCTGTTTTTACTACGTCTTCCATTGGCTCTTCGATCTTCGATCAAACCGATCAAACCTCCGATCGTCGTTTTTGAGCGAAGTTTTCTGTCAGCCTGCTACAACTGTTTTTCATCTTTTAACATCGGATTAAAGCGTTTTTGCTTTGACAATAGATTGCATTGCGCAAGACATCAAGTTTAAAGGGATAATTCCACTTTGTCACTCCTAAAAAACACAAACGTCCTCCCTGGCAAATTACAAACGGTTGTTAAAGAATTCACCACCTGGGCATATTAAGCCACACGAAAGATGCCAAACTCCCCAAGTCTGGCCTCAGACTCTCAGCGGTCCTCCAAGATTTCTGCTCTGCTCAGCCGAGTCAACCAACGGACCAACAACCCCCCGAATGATATTAACCTCGATACCAACAATCTTGACTCAGCGTCTGTGACCTCGTCTGTCTCGCATTTTACCTCCTCGTCGTCCGTTAATACTAGTAGTGACGGTGTTGAAGAGATTTACAGGGATGATGAAGAGGAGCGTCATAATGAATCAATAATGTCCTCTGCAATTTCCAACTCGATCGACGACAAGGAGAATTCTAACAATCACAACCACCGGTCGAAGCGCCAGAAGAACTTGGTTGCCGATTCTGCATCGATCGGGAGCAAGCGAAAGTTGAGCGGTGCCCCAGTTCTTGCTGCTACACCCACAACTCTTCCTCTCTCTCAACGAAAAGATTCCAGGTCTTCAGCGACGACACCTCCCAAACCACCCCCTGTGACTGAAAAGAATGCGAGAAATAAGTCCAAGAGCCCACTAAAGCTCGCGTCCATATCCCTCCCTGAACTTCAAAATCGCTTCCGAACCCTTGTATCAGAGCGAGGATCCCTCGTGACAGACCTAGAGTCGACCCACCGTCAGCTCGAAGAAATCCGACGCGAGAAATCCAAGCTAATGCAGCGCTCGTCGAAGGAGCGGAACGCTCTTAATTCTCGAATTCGAAAGTTGGAAAGCGAGAAAGACAGCTTGCTAAAGATGGTCGAAAAGAGGGACGAAGAGATCAAGTCGCTGACGAAGCTGACGACTCAACAGAGTCAGGTCATTGAAAACCAGAAGATTGAGATCAGCACCCTCTCTCAAAAGGTCCACCTCGTTCAGAAACGCACCCGCGAGATCATCACTGCCGAGCGATCGAATTCGTACACTCAATTACAGCGCGCGGAGCACCGCGCAAACGTGAGCGTGGAGAGAAGCGATTTTTCGCGGGCCAAGTTCGAGGAGGAACGGAAGAACTGGGACGAGAAAGCGGCAGAGAGTGAGAACGCTCTTGAGGTGAGCGACTACAGTAATGACTATGGGAATCACGAAGATTCCGGAAGGTGAGATGTGAATTTTGCATCTAAAACTAACCTCCCCCCCCCCCCCCCCCCCCCTTGTTGCTCCTCTTTTCAAATTCCGAAATCGCATCGCAGGTCAGCGTCCAAAAATGTATCACTCTTGAGAATGACGTAAACGTACTAAAGGAGCGAGAGAAAAACCTAGAGGAAAGGGTAAAGGCAGCGAATGAGATGGAAAATAGATGCAGACATGATCTCAACGACCGAATGAAACGGCAGTTACACGCTGAGAGCTACGCGCAGAAGTGCAAGAGCGAGATGGAACGATTTAGGGCTGTTATAGATAGCATGAAACGTGAGAAGGAAGTGATCGTCAGCAGCTACAAGGAGACCCTTGAGAAGGAAAGGGAGAGAGTCGCCCACGCAGAGGAGCATCTCAAAACGAACATGCGAGATCTTGGCAAGGTCCGTGAATCGCTCACAAAGGATGTAATTTTGCTGGGAGGAGAAAAAGACCAAATGGTTTGCGAAATTGAGGCAATAAAGGACCGACTTGACAACGAGGCGCAGCGCTGCCACGGCTTAGAGCAAGAGCTTTTCGAGGCACGAACGGCACTTGCTAAGTCGAACAAGTCCCTCGTGGAGGTTGGAAATATTATGAATCCACCTCGTGACGAAGAGAAAATTATGCAGATGATGCAATCCCGAAAGATGGGAGACGGAAAGGGACAACAAGTCTTGCACGCTGTCGCCCTCAGGGATCATAATGACGCCGCTTGTTTAGAGGAGCAGAAGATAATCAATTTGAGACTGCACAATGCAAACTTCGATAAAACCGAGAAGGCAGTGCAAGTTGAAATCATCGAGAAGGAGAGGGAGAGAGGAGAAGTAGCGGCGGAGGTTGAGAGCGACGGCGAAATCGATGCAATTTCTGAGGCTGAGGTTGAGGCTGAGGCAGAAGAAAACGATTTGGATGATCCTGCAACTATTAAAAATGCTCGCAAATATAAAAAAGAGCTGCAACGTGCAGTTCACAGGGTGCACAAAATGGAACGACAAATCCAACAGTTAAAGACAGAGCGAGATAAGGCGGTTGCTGTCGTTGCTGCATCTACCTATACTCGAGAGGGCACAGCTACGAACATGCAAGCGCCCGCAAAAGCTGACGAGGTTTCGGCTAAGTCAGTCTACGTCGTCTCGTCGGAGACTTTGTCGACCCCCGCCGATCCCACCCACAACCTCTCCTCCACCAAACTGCCGCCCACTAATCAAAATACCCAGCAAATCACTTTTTTGAAAACAAAACTTGCTGCGGTCGAGAAAGAACGTGACAGTGCCTTGATCAAATTGGACGAACTTCAAAACTCACTCTTTGAACATGAATTCGAGAAAGAGGCCAAGTCGAACAACATTTTGAAGTTGTCTCAGGAGATTGAGCGACTCAAAGTGAGGCACAGCGAGACTGTCGCCTCCCTAAAGACCAAAATGGTTGATCAGCAGAAACAGGGCGATGAAGCTCGCATTCAGCTGAGCCAGGTACAAAACGAGAACAAGGATTTGTGTCGAGAGGTGGAGGAGAGGGATGTGCGAATCGATTCCTTAATCGCCGGCGGGGCAGAGCAGTTAAAACTTGCCAACCAAAACAGCACCAACAAAAACGACGTAAGTAGCTTCAGCAACATCAGCAACATCAGTGCCAAATCGGATAATCACAACGCGGCAAACAAAATCGGGAATGAAAATGGAACCAAGGTGAATCAACTTCTGGTCGATGAGCTGAAGGTAGAGATCGAAACCCTTAAAAGTGCTCTGGAGGAGAGATCCTCAAGTGCTGAAGCCACCCTGAAGCAGATGGACACCACGGCGGCTTCGCTGTCTTCAGCTCTGGAGATTGAGCGACAGCGGAACAGAACTTTGATGGCTAATGTTGCCGCTGCGACGACTCAGCAGACCGTGAATATGAACGCAATCACCAGCAGTGCCAACGCCGCCACCAGTCAGGTGTCGCATGATCCGCAACCTTTCGTGGCAGAAACGCTCGAGGTAATGCGTGAAAAGATAAGGGAGGAAGGCGAAAAAATAAAGAGGCTCTCTCAATCCTTGCGTCAAGCCTTGCAATCAGAAAGCCATGTGAAAAGGCAACTTTCGAGCCTCATCGGGAAATACAAGTCGCTAGAAGAGAACTACAGGGCCCTGAAGGGGAGGAAGCGAGACGATATTCCGCCAAACCTCAAGAGTGCAGTGGCTGAAATCGGGGCTTTGAAGGAGCGTATTGCAGGGTCAAGGGAAATTTGGGAGACGGAACGCGCTGGCCTTGTGAAGAGAATCCAGGAACAGGCGCTTTCAATCCACAAACTGGGTGCTTCTGCACCCTCTCATCAACACCACCATCAACACCAGCAACAGCAACAGCATCAACACCAGCAACAGCAACAGCAACAAAAGGTCCCTTTTAACGATCTGAGCAATTTCAGTGGAATGGGCAACGATCTCAGCTACGTCAGCGAGAACGCCAACTCTTTTGACAACAGCATTACACTGACGGAACTTCGCCAAAAGCATGCAGTGATCACTCCCATGGTTGACCGCAACAAGAACCCGAAACAAATTTCCCTCGATGAGAGCGAACGCCTTCTCGCGGAGAATAGCAAACTCTTGGACCAGCTGACGGCCGCAATCGCCAATGTATAACAAATTGTAAATGAGTAAACTACTTATGCTAAAAAAAAACTTGCCAAATAGCACTGCCGACGTTGTTGCTACTTATGTATCTCCATAAACGCTGCTTGCCGCTTGCTGCCTCGAAAACTCGAGGATTAAATATAGTCAAAGTCACTCTGTAATAGCCCTGCTGTCAATGAGTCGTTGCTATCGATCATGGGGACGTTTTGCTCCAGTTTATACTTGAATGTGTGCATATGCGTCCTGACTTTAAGAGTATACGAAGAACCCGTCTGCGATGGGACGAAGATGTTGCTGTTACCCTCGACCCACTTTCTCTTCTTCTGAAAAACGCAGAGATCGTTCACATACACCTTCTTGGCACCCGTAAAGGTGTCGTGGACTATTCTGATGGTCTCAGAAGGATTAGGAGTGAATGCAGAAACCTTTTCAAAACTAAAGCTTCGTTTTCTTGCTCCCATTCTCTTTAAACAAGTAAAGTGTCAACTTTGAAATTCTTCTATGCAAGAAAATCTAACTACTGTGGATGAATTGGAGAAATAATAGGATTTTTAATTGAATGAATCGGTCAATGTGTGTGCGTTAGCTCGATTAGTCCATGTTTTAGTCGGAGAACGGTCGTCAAAAAGAACAAAAAACACATGCAGAACTCCCGATGACTCCAATTCTAAGAAAATCAAAATCTCATAGCACCATTCCACGCCTTACTACCCAATTTGCTCTGCGGCGCGTCTTTCGATTGCTCTGAAACTTGCATTTGAAACACCTTTTTCGAAAATTCCTCTTACCTCAGATTTCTAAAAAACTTTTACCTTGTTGTAACTGAGCAAAATCGGGGGGCCCTTTCAGCCCACAGCCCTCAGCCGACCATTGAAAATTGGATGGGGAAAACGCAACCAACCAAAACCCTTTCTCTACCCATCAACCAAATATATTGAATGCCGGCATATGTGCCACCCCATATGCGAGGATCCTCCTCGTCTGCAGCTCCCCCTAAAACATCTTCTGCTACAGCCAACCCAAAAACTGGCAGTCAGGCTCCCGTTGTCAGCCAACCTCGTACTGGCAGCTTGAGCAGTGCACCAGCCGCTAACAGCACTGTCGGACAGAGCGACAGAGGGGCTGCATCGTCCCTGTCTACAAACAGCCGATGGAGTGAATCCTCTACGACGCCTTCAGTCGGCGGTCGTGACAGCTCAACGTCGTATGGCCGTTCTTCGTACAGCGGGGGGGGGGGTTACGGTGCGCGCACAAATTCGCGCGGCTTCCACGGAGAAATGAACCCAAACTCACGTCTTGAGCGCACTCTTTTCAACCAGGAGATCACGCAGCAGACGGGAATTAATTTTGACCAATATGACAAAATCCCAGTGGAGGTTTCTGGCAACGATGTGCCGGATCCCATCGAGACTTATACTGCTGAAACCATAGGCGAGGACCTCTTCCGCAATACGCAACTGTGTAAATATACCAAGCCGACGCCTGTCCAAAAATATTCAATTCCTATCTGCAATGCTGGGCGTGATTTGATGGCCTGTGCCCAAACTGGCAGTGGCAAGACAGCCGGTTTTTTGTTCCCCACCATTATGATAATGATTAAGAGGGGTGGTCAAGATGCGCTGGATGCCGCTGCGAACTTCGGCGGTGGCGGTGGCGGCGGCTACGGAAAGGCGCGCAAGAACTTCCCCACGGCCCTAATTCTTGCCCCTACTCGGGAACTTGCCATCCAGATCTTCGACGAGGCTCAGAAATTCACGTACGCGACCGGTATCGCTCCCGTGTGCGTGTACGGGGGTGCTGACGTTCGCCAGCAGCTCCGCGATATTGAGCGTGGCTGTGACCTGCTCGTGGCTACCCCGGGCCGTTTGGTGGACTTGATCGAGCGCGGTCGCATCTCTCTTGCCGCCTGCAAGTTCCTGGTCCTCGATGAGGCCGACCGAATGTTAGACATGGGATTCGAACCGCAGATTCGCCGCATTGTGGAGCAAGAGGATATGCCCACGAGCGAGACTCGCCAGACGATGATGTTCAGCGCCACTTTCCCTCGCGAAATTCAGATGCTTGCCTCCGACTTCATGGCAGACTACGTTTACCTCACGGTCGGCCGCGTCGGCTCTGCGTGCAAGGACGTGACTCAGAGCGTGCAGTACGTTGAGAACAATGAAAAGCTCGAAACGGTCATGAAATTTTTGAGCACCATCACCGAGGGTCTTATTCTGGTGTTTGTGGAGACCAAGAGAAGCTGCGACTTCATCGAGCACCGGCTGTGCGACGAGGGCTTCCCCGCGTGCAGTATCCACGGCGACAAGAGTCAAAGAGAGAGGGAGGATGCGCTCAAGAGCTTCAAGCAGGGCCGAACGCCTGTCATGGTTGCCACTGACGTTGCTTCCCGTGGACTTGACATCCCAAATGTCACCCAGGTGGTGAATTACGACTTGCCAGGCAACATCGACGATTACGTCCACCGTATCGGCCGAACTGGTCGCGTGGGAAATACAGGAGCGGCCCTCTCGTTCGTGAATGAGAGGAATGGAAACATAATCCGCGAGCTCCACGATCTACTCAAGGAGAATACTCAAGAGATCCCTGCTTGGCTTGAGAGCATGCAAATGTCTTCTCGGGGATCTTATGGCGGGGGGTCGAGAGGCGGAAATAGTCGCGGAGGCGGTGGCGGGGGAGGGGGCAGGTATAGCAGCAGGGATTACCGCGACAAGAGCAGTTTCAACAGTTCGAGAGGTGGCGGCGGCGGCGGCGGTGGAGGCGGTGGCGGTGGCGGAGGTGGATCAAGAGGTGGAGGGGGGTACGGTGGTGGAGGGTACCAATCACGGGGGAGTAGTGGTGGAGGAGGCAGTAGTTTTGGCGACGCATGGTAATTTGATGGAGCTACGAAGGAGCTACGAACGAACAAGCTATGAACGAAGGAACGAAAAGAACGAAGGGATAACATTGTCCGATTTTTGCATTAGAAGAAGACACTTACACACGACACACGCACACCAACACACACTTTAATGCCAAAAGAACGAAGTTTTTTTAAGCTTTTTACGAAAAAAATACGTTTTAGGAGATACCGTTAGGGTTAGCCGTCACACTGTTCCACATTTATTATTACAGTAATATTGCATGAGCATGAGCATGAGCATGAGCATGAGCATGAGCATGACAGAAAGAAAAAAGTGATAAGAAATTCACAGATTCACAACCGAATCGCTAGCAGCTGAGTGAATGACTGTAGCCTCGTAAAATGAAACAGCTGAGTGAATGAATGCAGTTTTCGTGAATGACAGCAGCCTCGCTCTTCAAGTGCTGTCATTCAGCGCTACGCATGTCACAGCATTTGTGTGCCCTGTGTACTGCCTCACCACCTCTCCCGTTCGCAGGTTGAACAGCCGGGCGCAGTGGTCGCTGCTTGCTGTTACTAGATAGTTTGAGTCTGCAGAGAATACCGCGTCCCACACCCACCTCTGGTGCTGTGATAAGGTCTGCTCTAAACGCCATGTATTTGTCTCAAACAGCCGTGCTGTCCCATCGCTCCCAGTTGTAACCAAACTTTGGCAATCTGGGCTTATCCGCGCCTTTATGCAATATCCAGACTCGTGGGCAAAAAATCTGCGTAGAGAGAGTCCTCCTCATTAGCCAATTGAGTCTTGATAATTGCAGTTCCTGCACTTCCCCCTTACCTAGTAACCTCCTTAAATTTCATGCTAGTCTCAGGGTTCCAAACAAAAATCTCCGCCTTTTGGTTCGCTGCTACTACAATCTGACCATCGTCACTAATATCGACGCTCCTGATCGCATTGTCAGCATCAGGAACAAGCTCGTTAACGCAGGAAGAGCTTCCTAAATCCCATACCCGGACGTTGCCATTTTGGTCACCAGAAATTAACTGATTTGAAATTGGATGGATTAATCATCACTAGTCTATCTATGGCAAAGTTGTTTTCATTATCGGCCATTCTGAAACACTGCCTTTTCTCGCATCGCAGCTACTCACCTCGCACTGGTTAGGGTGAAGAGCCACGCTATTCACCTCGCACCCGCAACTAAAAGACCTTTGAAATCCAGGGCTTCTCAAATCCCAAATTTTCACCGTCCCATCCTCACTCCCAGTAAACATCCATCTACCCTCCCGCTGGAAACCCAGCCCAGTCACGCTCCCAGTGTGTCCCTCGCAAGTCAAGACTGGGCTATGATTAGTAGAATTAATCTCAAACAATCTCACTAATGGGTTGCCAGCAGCTGCCACAAATTGTTTGTCTGGAGTAATTGACAAACAATTCACTTGTGAGTCCGGAAAGCGAAGAGTTCGCGAGCAAATTCCTGAAGGGGCCTCCCAGAACCGAATCTTATGATCGTACTGATTTGATTTGGTTTGGTTTGATTTAATGATGGGGGCGAGCAAGAGGGGGAGGGAATGAAACTTGTTAGGGATGTGATTCAGAGAGCAGAGACTGTTTATATATTTAGGAAAGAGGGCACGCAACATATTGCACAGCGGTCGTTTTAAGGACCAACCACGAAAATTGCGCAACAGCGACGGAGGGGGGGGGACGATTCTCGCCGATATGACAACAGACTGTCGCCGAAAAGTCCGCATTGACGAAATAACTGCACCACCACAATCACCGTCAGCGTCTACAATCCATACCAAAAACCTCCAGGCCAGAACCCCAGCACAAGCAAAGGCAGTCAGTTTTCCATCACAATATGAAGCGGGTGAAGCAGTGCACAAGTCAAATTGCCACTTGGGGGGGTGGGAGGATGCAATTTCTGGATCCTCAAAATAGGCAATTGATACGTACCCCTGCACTGCAAAGAATCACGCTCATGGCCTACACACACTGTTACTATTGTTCGTTCGCTGTTGGGTGGTGACTTAATTCAACTGAATCGTGAATTAGACCTCACTAGGAAAACGTGTACGGGGACAGAGACGAAGAGAGGGAAAAAGTTCTTTTTCTACTCCTTGCTGACTCTTTGGCGCCTTTTATATGCGCCTGTCCCGCCTCCTTCTCTCTTCGAGATCTGAACCCCTTTTGAATTTTATTGAAAGACGTTTGGGAGTGTGCACCTCCTTTCTGCCGAAAAAAAGACTGCATCAAACAGAGGAATTGACCACTAACGCCGATTGGGTTGACTAAATCCAATTAATCCCATGCTTGTCAAACTGAAGGTTTCCATTGGAGGTCAACCTCAGCCCGCCATCACGCTCCTCCTCGATGAGATAACTGTCCCAAAGACAGTCGAGAATTTCACAACACACCTTCGGGAGAAGCGGTATAACAATTCCTCGTTTCACCGGGTGATAAAGGGCTTCATGGTGCAGGGGGGTGACTTTGAAAGCGGCGATGGCAAAGGCGGCAGCAGTATTTGGGGCGGAAAATTCGCTGATGAGGTGAGATTTTAGGAGAGGAGAGGAGAGGAGTTAAATAGGTGCTGCTGGTGAGGTGTATATGCTTGATGTTAACTTTCTCTTCCTCTTCTCGCGCCCCCAATCTTTTTTTTGTAGAACTTCAAACTAAAACATGATAAGCAGCATGTCATTGCTATGGCAAACAGTGGCCCTAACACAAATGGTAGCCAGTTTTATATCACGTTAAAAGACACACCCCACCTTAACGGAAAGCACGTTGTTTTTGGTGAAGTGGTGGGAGGCGAAGCTACTGTGTTGAAAATGGGGGAAGTGGAGTGCGAGGATTCGAATGGGAAACCGATTGTTTTTGAGAAAGTCACTCTAGATTCGGGAGAAATCCTCGGGGAGGAGCATAGAGAAGATGGGGAGAAGGAGAGGAAGAAAGTGGAGGGTAACGACGACGCCGCCAATAGTGGTGATAGCGACAGTGAAAGCAACGAGAAGAAGAAAAGGAAGAAGCATTCCAAGAAGGTGAGACTCCTCCCCCCTATCAAATCCTAGCCCACCCTAAATCCTGTCTGCTCGGCTAGACTTGCTCTACTACACTGCTAATTTCAATTCTTCTCTATTGCCGCCCCACTACCGAAGAAATCGAAGAAGAAACATAGAAAAAAAGAGAAAAAGTCAAAATCAAAGAAGAAATCGAAAAAGAGGAAACACAGCTCATCATCTTCCTCTTCTTCTGAGGAAGAAGACGAAGAAGACGAGGTTCGGCGAAGCGCAATCACGGGCAAGAAGCTAAAAATGAAACTTGACAGAGATGATGATGATCTGGTGAGGGAGCAGAATCGGAGACAGCTGTTGCATTTCTTGAATTCTTGAATGGTTTGGAGATTGAAAAAAGCGTAGCATTTAAAAAAACGACAATGAGACGAATTTGGCCAAAATGAAACTTTTCTTCCAGGAGCAGTTTTGATCGGTGATCTGGTCGTCGGTAAGTTAATGAGAACTGCTCAATCCACAGCAAATGCAGCGATGAACAATTAGTAGAAATTTTACATTTTCAGAGCAGAGGCAAAAATCCATAACTGATTATTAAATATACTCCAAGATATTCATAGAATAAACTCAATAGACTCAAGTCGTTCCTTATATTTAACAGGAATTTCAATATGTATCCTACCAGACCCTGAACTCCATTTTTACCCCCGGAAGCATTCATCGTTTGCAGAAAA
>ERZ651776.3625-NODE-3625-length-15141-cov-5.731545_pt1 | contig 15141 bp, 30 predicted proteins | sample MGYA00514761_ERZ651776 | MGnify/ENA metagenome assembly ERZ651776 | reverse complement strand
ATATATTATTTAATTTTAATTAGATGTATTATCCAAGCACCTATATCAACTTCATACCATTTTTCGCCGTGGTTATATGAATAAGGTCGTTTATGATGATTGTTATGTAATGTTTCGCCGAAAAAAAGTATCGCCCATAGCCAATTGTTAGTACTATCGTCTCTAGTATCGTATGTTCTGTACGAACCCCACCAGTCTGGTTTATGTCCTATGTAGTTATTAATGTTACTCATTACTCCACAAATAATCATTGGAAACCAATGTAAAAATACCATTAAATAAAATCCACCAATTAAATACAAAAATAAACTCCAGGCTACTATTACACCAAAATAATATTTATGTAAGAACATATGATACCTGTCATGAATTAAATATTTCATTGTCCACCTAACTTTACTTATATCTAAATCGTACTCTAAAGCAAACACTTTTAGTCCTGTATGTCTAGGACTATGTGGATCTTTTTCAGTATCTGCATACTTGTGATGATTCATGTGAGTCGCTACCCAAGCAATACTGCTTCCGGTATTGCTAAATGTGCCTAGTAATGTTCCTAGCTTTGTAATCCACGAATGGGTTTTATATGATTTGTGGGTAAGATTACGGTGAAAAGTTACACTTATCCCTAATCCTATATAAAGAGAGTATCCTAGAATTGGAAGCAACACTGTTCCTAAACTTAGTCCATTTAAATAATACCCATACACTGTACCAATTAATGAAACTAATAGTACTAACTGTGAGACTAGTATATTGCTTTTTAACCAATGCATAATTTAGTTCTCCTTAGAAGTACCTACAGGCTTTTTTGTATTAGTACCTAACACAGCTAATTGCGATCGTCTCCTCAAGAGCAGTAAAGTGTTGGTTTTGTTTAGTATAGTAGGGGATTACAGAGCCTTCCTGTCCCTCAATACTCCCTAGTGCTAGAATTAAATTTCCACTATAGTCGCTATTGCAGATACGAGTTCTTATAACTTCGCCTTCCAAAACGTGAAAGTAGTCGTACCTATAAGGAATTGAATGTTTTGCACCAGAAGCTCCAACTTGAGCATCTAACTCACTTTTCGGAAGAATGCAGAAAGTTACACATCCATTATCATTCAATCTCTTATGAGGTACTCGAGGAAGTCGAGGATATCCGTCTGACCATGAAGAAGTAAAATCAGCCTCTAAAGAAACAGAATGCCAATCACTTTCTCCTGTTGCTATAAAGGAGGATGTAGTAGTTCCTGAGATCATGGCAGAAAACCAGTTTGTAATTAAGAAGTTATATGCGTCTGCTCCTCTCGGCCACTCATCAAGCGGGCAATCATTCGAAGATTCTACAGAAACTTCTGGAATTCCCGCCTGCATAAAAGAATTTTCACCTTCTCGAACAATTTCTCCTCCGTCTCTCCAAGTATTTCTCATAATATAAAGATGGCTATGAAAAGTGTTATCAATTTCTGTACGAACAAAGGTATAGTGTTGGGCAGGTAAGCCTTTAGGAAGATCTTCTACACGGTGAGAAGAATCAAAGTGGGATTCGAAAACAGTTTCAAAATTCATAATAGCTCTCCTTTTAACAACCAATTATACTAATAGAGAACAAAAATGTCAAGATATTTTTTTCAGAAGGTATAGCGAACTTCAGTCTCAATCTTAGTCTTCGCAGAGCCAGTGTCTTTAGTCTCTAGTTTACCTTTGACGGTTACACCATCGAACTTGAACTTGTATCCGGCTTCATAACTATGGCCCTTCGTCATGGGCCCAATCTCAAAATAAAAATTATTCTTTGCCTTATACCCGAGACGTAAGTGATTAGTAGTCTTTGTATGGCTCCACTCTTTCAGCTCGTACTCATTCTTGTACTCAACATAAGGTGCAGCTTTAATGTCTAAACTTAAAAACATAAACACCGATCCTATAAATACGAGGGCCACAAGTGTTTCTTTCCAATTCTTCTTCATGTTATATCTCCAGAGGCTTTGTGAACTTTTTTCACAGGGGATATTATAACATAGTTTTGTTAAGGTTTTATAAAGATTTGTTTAAGAATTAAAAAAGGGGCCGAAGCCCCTTTGTCATTAGAAACGATAGGATAGTTTCGCTTGATAATGTCGCGGCAGTTCGGGGAGAACAACCGTAGTACCAAATAGGTCTGGGAAGTTTGCTCGGAAGTAACGCTCATCAGTAACGTTCTTCGCTGCAACAATGACAGACCAGTCTTCGGCGTCATAGCTCATGCTAAGATTGACCAAGGTGTATGCTGGAAGAGTAACTGCAAAAGACTGACCGGATGCAACCGCGTCTACATCAACTACGCTACCGCTGACAGCAAATCCATCACCAAAGTCGTAGGTGCCTGTTACAGACATGATGGTTTCTGGCATACCGGCTCGAACGCCTTTCGAAGGTGCAACATCAATCAAACCACCAACTTGACCGCCCCACAATAGAGTTGGGTCGATTAAAGGCAAATCCGCTTGACCTAGAAACGAGAACTCATTCCCAGCCGCGATAGTTGCCAACATCAGTGCTTGCATGTTGCTATAGCCCATCGTCATCAAGAACTTGTCCGTTACAGCCCAACGCAACTCAAACTCCGTACCATCTGTCTTCACAGCCTGGTTTACAGTGATTGACTGTGCATTGAAGTCTGTGCGCTCCATTTCATAGGAAGACAACGCGAAGTAAAGACGATCGTCTAGAAAGCTTCCTTTCACCCCGTATTCCATCAGCTCTGACGAGCCAAAAGCATTGCCTGTAAATACGTTACCTACTTGTACTTCCGCCCCCTGACCCGCAATGACAGTGCTCTGCTCCGATAGGGTTACATAAGGTACGAGACCGATTGGAGTTGCCCAGCTTAACGAACCTGACCACGATACACCACTAGGCTCATCTGAAGCAGTATTTACCGCAACGTCCACTCCACCTTCGGAAGATGTGAAAGCTGAGTCTGACTGCGTGAAGCCTTCAGGAGTTGTACTTGTCATATCAATTACATCATAACGTGCACCCAGAAGAAGTGAAAGCCCCGAAGCATGTGCAAAGTCTACCATTACCCCGAAACCTAGGTCAGTATAATCCCCAACATAATATTCGCTATAGTCGCTACCACTTCGAGTTGCCAGTAGTCTTCTATCAAGAGCCGTTGAAGGCCCCGTCAAGTCACGTCGGCTAAAGTATTCGTTATAGTAGTCATCACCATGAGTAAACTCAGTTCGTCGAATCGAAGGAGAAATCTGTACTGAAGTCGTCATTGATGACCCGTCAAACACACCCGACAGAATTAACTGATCTTCAATGACCGATGCGTCATGAAACTGAGAAAACCCGTAAGCGTTCTCATTCAGGTTCTCATAGCTTTCGTAGAATAACTTATTCGTCAAAGTCCAAGAACCAAGAGCCATATCAACGTCGAAGTACAGAGTTGACACTTTATTCTCTAAGGTGTCATCCGCAGCGATAAGTGTTGAAGACATTGGCAGAATCGCAGTTCCAACGTTCTCTAAGGCCATATTCGAAGAAGTGTAGTCATAACCGAAAGAAGCGTCTGACAGAGTAGCGAGATCCATCTCTTGTTGCCCGAAGAAGGCATAGAGAGCAAAAGGATTGATATTGCCTGCATAGTACTCATCGTGAGAGATAAAGCCGTCTCCAGATGTATCGAGTGGAGTAGGAGTACCGGTGATATAAGTACCTGTGTCAATGAGGTCTTGAGTCAAACGGTTCCAGCCAGCGTTTTGGCTACCCTGATAGTCGTGAAGCATACCACCGAACTGAATTCTTACATTGTCGCTAAAATCCATATCGAATGATGCTTGAACGAGTGATTGATTGACGCCAGGAGCATTTGTGTAGAAGCTACCAGAATGTTCAACTTCTCCATAGAGGTAGTAGCCAGTAGGCTTTCCACTGATTGCTGCGGGGCCACCAACTTCGGCAGTAAGAACATTACGATCCCAGCTTCCACCAGAGTAGGAAATCTCTCCGATGCGCTCGGGAATGTAGCTGCCTGTCTCTTCGATACGGGCGGACTTGGGATTGAAGTTGAGGTAACCACCAATCTTACTCGGACCCATGATAGGTGACGCGGGTCCACGAACGATGTCTACTCGGTCAGAGGCTCCAATCGGGGTAGGATAGTTGCCGGGGTTATCGAGGCGTCGAATACCTCGAAAGTATGTCTCACCTGCAGTACCACGTACATCAAGTGAGCCTGCGACACCGAAGAACGATTGTGTGAAAGTTCCAGGTGCTAGAACAACGAGTTCGTCGATATCCTGCATATTGAAACGGTCCATCATTTCTTCGGAGATTGTAGAAGCGCTTCGGGGTGTGTCTAGAATAGACTTCTCGAAGCCGAAGACGGATTCTACGCGTTCGCCGGGAAGTGACCCGAGATCTCCTTTGACGACGACTTCTTCCATATCGGCGTGTGCCAATGAACTTAGTAGCAATAGCGGGATTGCCTTTCTTAACATAGTAACTCCTTTAGTTTTCTTAGAAATATTTCTCTGGTTTTTGGATTTATGTGGGATTTATGTGGATTTGGGAAAATTCATCTTTTCTCAAGAATGTTATTATAATTGAATTAATTAAAAATGTCAAGAAGTATTTTTGGCCTTGGTCAATTGTGGTTGCTGTATGGCTTGTTATAGCACCTTTTTTGCTTATTAAATTCTTAAAGTTGTACGTGAAGGGGGGCCTGCGCGCGACCATTATCACTGAGTCTTATAACCGCCCCCGCCTACTATCATTCACAATGATGTAGCAAAAAGTTGGCACGGTCTATGCATAGAGGGCGCGCACCACAATGGTGCAACGCTGCACCACTATAGGGCGCGCGTAACCTATTGATATTGTTAGAGTTTTTCTAAATTACTATCATATTGATTGTAATCGTGCTCTATTGTGGTGCACAGGCAGCCTAAAATAAGGCTCTATCCTGGGCAGGCGCGCGTAACCTATTGATTTATAAGGGAAAGAAAAAGTTGGCATGACTCCTGCATATATATAGGTAGACAAGAAAAAAAGAAGGATAAAAAGCATGACAAAATACACACTCTGGAGTGAGGTGCAACGCGCGGATTTCTTGCCAGAAGACGGCAAGAGCTATCGCAAGATCGGGCAATATGTTGTTGCCTGTTCGTTCGATGCTATCGATGCGGCCGCGGCCGCTGGCTACAATGTCAAGGCAGGCGATAAAATATCGCTGGCTAACGGCTTCGAGATTTCGCTATGAATCAGAACTATGCGGATCAATGTATTTATGATGCTGTGGCATTTTATGCTGCGGATGAAACGGCAACGGATGAAATGATTTCTGCCAAGGCCCAAGAGCTTTTTGAAATGGAGCGCCCAGAATATGATGCATGATCGCTTCATGCTCGCACTTTTTGGCACGATAATTGCCTTAGCAATTATCATGCCACTTGCAGGGTTACTCCTGCTTAACCTTATACCTTAAGCGCATATCGTTATGCTATTTCGGTATATAAAAAGACTGGACATTTACAGAAAAACCTGTAAAATCCTACCCATGCAATCAAGCATTAACAACAAAAGGAAAGACATTATGTCAAACTATACTCCGGTTATCCTCGCAGAAATGCAATCGCAAGATTCTTTCGATTATGATTCTGCCTCTGCTTTCGCTTCGGCTCACGGCCTCAGCGTTCGCTCGGTTATATCCAAGGTCAAGCACCTCGGTATTTCCTATACGCCAAAGGCTAAGGTTGTCTCAACTGCTGGCCCGCGTATCACTAAAGCTGATTTGGTTGACGCTATCGCCCGCGCTATGGCGCTCGATGTTGATTCGATTCGCGGCCTTGATAAAGCTGATGCGAAGGCGCTTCGCACTCTGCTGGAACACATCGCATGAAGGTTGCGGCCTTCAGCGGTTGGATTGGCGCGGCTTGTATGAGCTGCGCCCCATTCATCATAGATACGCCAGCGGGTAAGGCGCTGGCAATTGTAGGGCTTGGACTCTTAACGATACAGGCCATTTGCAACCGGACAATAAATCTGGTATGCTTAAACCTCATTTCAATATTAGGATTTTCTTATGCACTTTATATTTGATTTAGATGAAACGGTTATCGACTCAAGCCACCGGCAAGGTGAAACGCTTGACGAATGGATAGCCTTAAACACTCGGGACAATATCCTAAAAGATACGCTTTTACCTCTGGCCGACCAGATGAAAGCGGCCTATCACAACGGGGACGTTGTGACGGTTTGCACTAGCAGGGTATTATCTGCTCACGATTTTGAAAGCTTCCGATTACTCGGTTTGCGCTTCGATAACCTACTGGCTCGCACTTTGCTCGATGGCAATGAAAACCCAGGATCTCTAAAATTGAGATTGTTGCAAGGCATGGCGAAACGTCAAAATATATCATGGCGGCAATTTTGCCGAACTGCTATCATGTTCGACGATAACGCCGATGTTAAAGAAACTCTAAACAAAAACGGGCTAAGATGTTTTTGCCCGATAAACTACAATTCACGCAATAAAAAGGCCGCTTAATTATGAAACACTATTATCTTATTGTTGACACGGAAACGACCCGCCGAAATACGGTTGCCGATTTTGGCGCTGTTTTGGTCACTCGCAAGGGCGAAATTGTCGAGCAATTCGGCGCGATGGTTTTGGGCGAATTCGGCAAAAAGCCGTTATTCTTTGACCCTTCCGCCTCTGATTCGGCTTTTTGGTCAGAGCAATCTGCCAAGCGCCGCGCTAAGGCTTACGATGCAATGCTAGAATCTGGTCAGCGCTCAATATCCTCACCGGCGCTTATCAATCTCTGGCTGGCTGGCATCAACGCACGATATGCCCCCGTTTTGACGGCTTACAATATCGCTTTCGATTTTGGCAAATGCTCGAATACCGGCATCAATCTAGGGATTTTTTCTCAGCGTTTTTGTCTCATGAAAGCGGCAAAAAAGCACATTGGCACATTAGCGGAATATCACGATTTTTGCCATGATAATCGCTTTTTGACTCCTGCATTGCGACAGCCTAGCATGACCGCCGACACGATGGCGAAATTCATTCTTGGCTGGGAATTGCAAGACGAACCCCACACTGCACTCGAAGATGCGCGGGATTATGAAAACCCGATTCTGCAACGACTGCTGCAAGACTTGACCCGCGCGAAATTATTGGAGGCTGGCAAATGAAAACGAAAATTTTAGCACTTGCTTTTAAACTTTATATTGCCTATTCCATTACCGCCGACTTTCTGCTAATATGTGGCATTATCTACTTAATTATAGGAGCTTAACAATAATGAATCAAATTGAGACTTTACAGGCTGAGTTAAATGAGATTGTCGAAGGGCTAACGGGACCGGTTGCGGTCCTGTTAGAAGGGCGCGACACTGCCGGAAAATCTAGCACGATCCGCGAGGCTACGCATTATCTGCCCATGAATCGGTTTTCTGTCCATTTGAGCAAAAAGCCTAGCAAGCGCACCATGAAAAATTGGCTTTCTTATTGGGCGCATAAAATGCCACGCGGGAATCAGATTGTTTTTTATGATCGTTCATGGTATAGCCGCGCGATGGTTCAGCGCTTGAATGGCTGGTGCTCACCTAAGCAATACGACAATTTTATCAAATCGCACAAAATCTGGGAACGTGACCAGAATGTCACCATGATAAAAATGTGGTTATCGATTACTGAAGATGAACAGCACCGGCGAATTGAAAAGCGCAAAAAATCACCCTTGACATACTGGAAATTTTCGCCCAATGATGAACGCGCGCTTTCCTATTATGATGAGATGACCACGCTTAAAAATGCTTGTATCGATGACGACTGGATTCATGTTGATTACAATAATAAAAAGACTGGTATTGAGAATTTTTTACGAGAATTAATATTCGCATTAGGAGAAAAATAATGGACCCAATTAAAGATTATATTAATCTTCCCGAAAATGAAAAAGACAACCCTACTTTTTGGGGTGAATGCGTCCAATGGTTAAAAGACGGTAAACCTGGATTTGAAGGTAGTTGCATCACTAACGCAAATTGGCGGAACAATCTCCGCCCTGCTACTCTTAAAGCTTATAACCACACCTGCGCATGGTGTGGGTTTACGGCAAATTCTCGCATGGGGTGTGATCATGTTATGACTAGGAAAGAAGGTGGCGGCAATGCTCTACACAATTTGCAAATTCTTTGCGGATCTTGCAATTCCAGAAAACAAGCGGTATCGCTTCCTAGACTTGACCCTTGGCCCTACCCTACCACCAACGATATGCCCAAGGTTTATATGACTAGACGCGAAGAGCTTTCCGCGATATGCCAGCAAATTCGTAGGGAGATGCAGGGGGTGGAGTTTACCCCGTAGCTCTCAGGTGTTTCACATGAAACACTCTTGCCAAAAATTTCTTGAAAAAAAGCTTGACTTCTTGAAATTTTTGGCGCGCGGGCGCCAGTGCGAAAGTGAAGTGGAAAACCTATGTGGCGCAGAAGCGATAGAAAACATGTGTGCGGGAATGAGTAGTCTCTCACAGGCTTGAGCTGCTTTACATTGACTTTTTTGGCGCGGGCGCGCCCATTATAGTGCGAAAGCGATGGCATGTCAAGAGTTTTTTAGGGTTATCGCATAAATAAATCAATGCGGTAGTCTCCGACAGCGCCAAAGTGTCAAAGTGATAAAGCGATAGCGCAGGCTGCGCCGATTATAGTGCCAAAGTGATGGCATGTCAAGTCTTTTTTACCTCCTCCATGTGAAAAACTTTCTTTGGTCTTCCACCAAGAAAGTTGTTGACATCCCAGCCACGGGCCCGTATAATTACCCCATCAAGACAAGAAAACAAACACAAAAAGGAAAAAATTATATGACAGCTTACACCGACAAGATGGTACTCGACATGACTTCCACTGGCTCTTTTACTTATGAGACCGCTTCGGCTTTCGCCGACCTGCACGGCCTTTCTGTACGCAGTGTGATTTCGAAAGTTAAAAACCTTGGCCTGCCTTATACGCCCAAAGAAGTTGTAAAATCAACGTCCGGGCCTCGCATTACCAAGGCGGACATTGTGCGACTCATCGCAGACGCTTCAGGTGCAGACCCAGAAGCCCTGGCGGGGTTGGACAAAGCCGATGCAGGCTCACTCCGAGCGCTGCTCGCAGCTCTCCCGAGCTAATCCGAGTTATAAGCCGAGAAGCCCCGCTTAGGGGCTTTTTTGTGACAAATTTTCGGTAATTAGAGGAAAATTTTACTTGATTTTTGCAGCTTGCGAGCCCGCCCCGGATAAAATTTGTGTAAATTTACTGTAGTCCGGGCAAAAAATAGTTTGACATACTTAACTCTACCCCGTATAATATGCTCATACAAAAAAGGAAAAGACCAAATGATTATTCACATTATTTTAGACCCAGAGCAAATGGAAGTAGTATTTATGACGCCTTCGAACGTAGCTTTTAACAAACACATCGCTGGTTTAAGAGATGAAATGATTGCAGACGACATGATTGAAGAAGACGGCGATTATAGTGATGCTGACCTCCTAGAAATGTATGGTAACTGGTACTACGATTGTTATAACACTGACCTTTCAGATGGTTGGGAAGAAGGTAATCGATAATGGAAGATAAGGCTTTTAACGAGCTACTGGAGAGTGTAAAAGAGATGGACGATATGATTATGGATGCTAATGAATTAAGATATAGGTTTACAAAATTAGCCGAGAGCTATAGCCACTTTTATGTATTAAACGCGTTATTAGCAATGATGACACAAGACCAATTAAAGGAGTATTATGACTATTTTAATCAATTACATCCAGCATATTATGACGAAGATGGAAACGAAATTCAATGATTATTACTGGGTAGAAGCATTAGAAGTTGTAGGAATAGTAACCGTTATAGGGAGTATTTTATATGGAGTATAAACAGGAATTGCAGGTAATGTTTTGGAAAGGGGCAGTTACGGGATATCTTTTCGGTATCTTTATGTTACTAGCTATTCATAGGGCATTCTCATGAGTTATTGGAATTATAGAGTAGTAAATAAGGATGGATATTTAGGAATACACGAGTGCCATTACGATGATGACGGACAAGTACAGTACCTAACTGAAAATGCGGTAGATGTTATAGGTGATGATGTTGAAGAGGTAAAGTGGGTACTACATCACATGGAAGCAAATTTAGCGTTACCAGTTATTGATTATGAAACAATGAAGGAGATCTAGAATGACAAAGATGGAAATAGCAAGAACTACAATCAACATGGTGAGTCAATACTTTGACCTCGATGTGAAGGTGAAGCTCGTTCCATCGCACGACGTTCAGCCTGACTACAATGCTTACTGCACAGAGGTCTGTGAAGGTGAGTATGAAATCAATGTAAACCCTAACTTTGTACTTAACTGTGAAGAAGAAGAGTGGGTGCAGATTATTGCACACGAGATGGTTCATGTAAAGCAACATGAAAACGATGGGCTTTCGTTAGAGGTGAGAGCCCATTACTTTCGTGGGACTTGGTATGACCCAGAGGACGACTATTGGTTTAATCCCTGGGAGATAGAAGCTAGAGGCTATGAAGCAGCCTTCTGGGCAATGTACGCAAACAATTGGAGTAAATTTGTATGATTTGTGAAAACAGAGTTTATTATGTCGTGCCTAGTAATGGTTACGATTATAGAGAAGTATCGGTTGCCTGTGGGCGAACAGATTATTATGGTCAGCAGAGGTTTTGTGATGACTGTGAGGCTAACCCTGCTGATGTCGAAAACGCAGCAGCAGACAATGCTTGGCTGAAAAGTGCTGGCTGGGGAGAAATGTGAGTAATATGGAACATTTAAAGAAGTTCAGTGCAGACATAAAAGATACATTTAAAGCACGAAAAGTATATGAAGCAAGATGGGTTTGGTATCACACCATTCTAGCAGTAGAGCTTCTTATCATTATTTTCGTGCTCTTAGGAATATTGGTGAAAATATGATGATAAATGAACCAGACTTCTGGAAAGTAGTAGTTATACTAATTGGAATTGGATATTTAATTGGAGGTTATGTATGAGTGAAGTAGAAGAATTGCGAGCTGAAATTGCGCGATTAAAAGAACAGCAACAGGAAGACAAACTAACGATTGGCTTCGGTAATAAAGGCAATGTAAAAGTTGGTGGCAAAGCATTAGGTCAACGGTTTCCTGTGACGTTGTATGCCCCGTCGTGGCTTAAAGTATTAGACCAAGCTGATGAGATTCGTCAGTTCATTGAAGACAACAAAGATCAGCTTACTTGGGAGCGATAGTATGAAAAAACCAAATAATTGGAAAGAGTATGTAGACGTAATTGTAATCATGATGGTTATATTTCTAATGGTGGAGCACGTAGGATGAAAGTATTTTTAGATGTGTTACCTGATGGCAAGTTGTATGGATTCCCGAAGCAATTGCCTGACGAATTAGTTAAGAAGTTTGGCGGAAGTGATTATGGATTGAAGCCCGGCTGGAGAAAGTGGGCAACTGAACAAGGTTATCCTGGGGTTGATGGAAAGAATGTTCAGTGGATGCACTACTATGAACGATGAGCAAATGCTTGACGCTCTAGTAAAGAGGCAACAAAGTGCCTTGGCACTCTCTGATGAGAGGGTGCGAAGGCTTTTAATATTATTACTACAAAAAGTGAGGCAACGATGAGAAATAAAGTATTTGTTCTAGTGGAAAGTGGTACTCCTAACGGTGGTGTGAAGGGTGTATATAGTCAGTTTGAAGTTGCTACAAAGATGGCAAACGCTATGAAAACATTAGAAGATTCTAATGCCACCTATAAAATTCACCCAGTTGACTTAGACTTTATTGACTTTGAGCTTATCGGTAGAGCGATTTTTAAAAAAATGCTTGACAACCCACGCGATTATGTAGTATAATGAGTACCATGACTGTCATTCAATTCCCAGAAAGCCCTCGCCTCAAGCGGGGCCGTTACTTGCTAGATTTAGCCGAAAGTAAGATGGCTACTATAGATAAGTTGCACGAAGAAATGGAAGCAGTCATGTTGGAGTTTACAGCTCTACAGGTGTCCATGGCTCCCGTAGAGATGAGTAAACTATTGGATCAACCTTACCAGATGGAGATTGATTTTGTATACTAAAGAGCAAGTAGATTTTATGCTAGAAACTTACAGCGGGGCCGAAGACAAGCAACTCGTCATAGACGATATCGCTATAGCTCTAAGCAAGAGCCGTCGTTCGGTTATCGGAAAGTTATCAAGGCTTGGAGTCTATGAGAAGAAAGTGTATCTCACGAAACGAGGTGAAAACCCCGTAACGAAACAGGAGCTAGTACACTTACTAAGTACGAAAATGAAGCTAGACTTAGAAAGATTGGAAGGGCTTGACAAAGCCCCGAAAGAAGTTCTAAGGTATATGCTAGAATCTTCGTGCTGATTGGAATTTCATTCCAATGTTAGAGATGATATGTGTTGCCCTAGCGGTTTACTTCGAAGCCCGAGGTGAATCGCTAGAAGGCCAACGTGCCGTAGCTTCAGTGGTGTGGAATCGTCGCAATGACGAGAGATGGCCCAACCATACCTGTGAAGTAGTAGCTCAGAAAGGTCAGTTTGAAAGCTGGCCTCTTATAAAAGCTGAATTTCCTAGACTCTATGGAGCCGAATATTTAGACCTCCCACCAAATGAGAGTATGAAAACTGCTCTTGCCCATGCGTCATATACAGCAGAGACGCCAACCACACCAGCATTGTTTTTCGCTCAAGCGGGGCTGTTAAACTACAAAGAGCTAGAAATAATAGGGAATCACGTTTTTTATACCACACACGATTGACATTTCATGCTTTAAATGTCAGAAACGACTAGCAAAATGTCAGCAGCAGCGCTTTTTCCCACTCCAGCGGGGCCGGGGCACGTCTATCGACTAGAGAAAACTTTTCCATGGACGTAAAAATCAGTACAAATCTTCCTTAAATTTACAGTAATCTCTTAGTTTTCCAGTAAAAAGGGAGTGTAAATTTAATGAATATAACTCGACCCTTAAACTTAAAAGACCGCATAGCCTACTTGGTTGAAGTAGAAACATGCGGTCTTCGTGGTTGATTCGTACATCTGTTTACAAAAATTGCTTACAGATGAATGTAAAGTGTTTACGTAATCTCTCGATACACTCTTCTAAATATCTTTCGTAGTATTACTCTTCCGCCCCAGACTGCTTACGCGCTAGGGGCGGAGGTAATAATCAAACGATATAAGAAGAACCTTCGAGATTACGTTTGGAGAAGAAGAAGTTGTTGTATTGGCTTCTGCGGGGTCTCATCATGCTTCACATAATATTTAATTATAATAGCAGACAGATAACAAAATGTCAAGATCTTTTTTTCTCATCTATAAGGGATTGCTGCACAGCCTTGAGAAATTCATCAAAGCCTTTTTCATCCTCCAACATAAGTGCGATTGCTAAATCTTTTTCTTTGCGTGCTTCTTTGATTTTGTCAGAAAAAGAAAGCCCCACTACTGCGGGGCCTCATCGTACGTCTCTCTTGCTAACTCATTCGCTAAATCACTCTGCTCCTTACTAGCGGGAGGAACGAAGAACACACCTTTCGGAAGCCTTCCAGTGTCGTCCCAAACATACCAAGCATAGTCAGTAGCATCAGTTCCTCGCCCCGTGAAGGACGGTCGCTTCGACAATACATGCAATGCCGTAGGAGTATTCTCCTTCCACCACTCATGACGCCCAATACTACCAAGAAAGTTAATTCTTAGTAGCATGAGGCAAGTATTACTATGTGCTAGTGAATGATCGATAAACTCCTTAGCGATACTAAAGGGAGGATTTGTAAGAATCAGATCCGTACCTTCATTCCATTGAAAGAAATCTTTATCCTCAGTAATCTCACTGTAGGTGCAGGTTAAACCGCACTCCTCTTCGAGAAAGTACTGAATGCGACCATCTCCTCGACAAGGCTCGTGAGCGTTCTCGAAGAGTGACCAATCTATTTCTAGATTCTCATAACACCACGGCGGAGTGGCGTAAAAATCTGTGGCGTTAAGCCGCAGCCCTGTTTTTTGTCTTGACATGAATTGTTCCTAGCTTTGTTTGTTTATTGGAGAGTAGTGTACCATCGTAATTATAGAAACTATACTCGTCCCCGTATTCTCCTGTGCGAATAATTACATAGGCTCGACCAGGTCTATTGTAGTCTGGTCCCACCCTAATATCAGCGATTCTCCCCCCTTCACGAAATTTAAAAACTTCATTCTTATCTTGTATTGCTTTAAATTCCCCCTGAAGTTCGATATCTGGGTTTTGTTGCTTAAATATTTCCAAGACTTTTTTTGCTTTTTCTCCTCCATCCCCTCTCCACTCCTCTCCAGAAGATAACTCTTCTCCTACCCAGACAGTATGATACGTTTCTACACAATTTTCTTGCGTACCTTTTTTATTTCTTTTGTATGTTGTTATTTCTCTTTTAAGTTTTGGGTTTGGAACACTTCCTGGATTTACCCAAGTAAAGTTATTTTCTATATACTTGGCTCTTTCTTTTCCAGGCATTAGAATAATGTCTTCTCTACACAGCTTTCGCATGTTTTCATAGTAATTTTCGATTTCTTCTTTATCTTCGCTAGTGCAGCAAGCATGTGGAACCTTAGTTCCAAAAGCTCTTCCAAATGCTTGCCACTTCAAAGCTCTGTGTGCTTTACTAGGTCTATTAAACATTATAAAATTAGAGTCAAAACTGCTACTCATTCCTATACTAAGTCCTCCAACTAAGTGAGGTGAATCTTCCTTAAACTTTTGGTTAAATTGTCTATACTCAGGCACATGGCGAACCAACCAAGAATGAAAATCATTTCTTGTATGAATATTAACCATCATAGTGGGATACTGTAATAGGAAATCAATAAATTCTGTTGGGGGACGCTCGCCATTTTTATAGGCTTCTCTCACTTTATTGAAAAAGTCTTGGCTCCTTGTATGCCATACAAAATCCTCGAAGGTTTTCATATTCTCATACGGTGATATGATCGTAGCCTTATCAAAAGTTATATAAGGTGCCATAAGGACGTCATGAGCAGATGCAGCGTAGGTTGCGAGATAATCTGCAAACCCTCTTTTAATCATGATTTGAAGCCAATTATCTCTCTGAGCCTCTTTCTTAGACTCCGAC
>ERZ651776.3614-NODE-3614-length-15188-cov-12.918602_pt1 | contig 15188 bp, 20 predicted proteins | sample MGYA00514761_ERZ651776 | MGnify/ENA metagenome assembly ERZ651776 | reverse complement strand
GCTTGAGTAGGCACATCGCAGAATGTGCTGATATATTTCGTGTGTCTGCTGGTTGCTGATTTACCAAAATACAATCTCTGAACGACCAATAACCCTATTCGGGTAATCCTGATAGTCTCTGTTGTGAGGGAGAAGACCTTGTGGCCAATATCTACCTAGAATAAGGGACTTAAGCTACCCACTAAGGTTACTTACTCTCTCTTATATATAGTAGGTAGATTGTTCCTTCTGTTTACTAATACGATTTAGTTATTCTCGACTATCAACCAACTGATAGCTGTGGAGCCTTGAAGCCCTTACTTTGATAAGCTGAATAGAAGGCTTCCTTGGCATCGTCTACGTTACCTTCTGGCACAATCAGACAGTCGTGTATCGACAAGCAACCTATGCCCTTGTCCAACAGAAAGTTCATCGCACTGATGATGATACCACTCTCTGTAAGCATGATGTCTAAACCAAAATCTTTGCGGATGTTCAGAAGTGAGGGGTATGTCTCAGAGAGTGCCTCAGCGTATTCCTTCCATTGCTGACCTCCGATTAAAGACGCCGTCTTACCATCTTCGGTGAAGCTCTTAGGCCAAGACTTTCGTTCCAAGCTCACTCCATTGATTACCGCTTGAACCACCTTCTTCGTCAGGTCCCGCTTGAGGCCCGACAATGCACCGTAGTTATATAAGTCATCACTATCTGGTAGCTCAAAACCAATGTAGTAATCTTCTGCCAGCAATCGTAATCCAGAAGCGTGTACATCTACCTCTGTGGTAGCTTCGCCGTCGATTAAAGTCTTCTGCCTACACCCTTTGCGCTTGCTGGGTAACTCAAACGTCTGAGGGTAACTCCGTCCATGTGTTAGCCAAAAGTTACCATTCTTTTGAGGGCGGTTTGTATAGATGCGGTGATACTGAACCTCGACGAACTCATCTTTCTTGCCAAACGGGAACAGGGTGAAGTCGTGATTGGTCAGCTTTTCGTTAAGGTCTGCCATAACTGGAAAAAGGTACTTTGCGTTCCAAGCCTTCTGCTTAGCATTAGCCATAAGCTCAACATCAATAGGCGCTTTCTCTAGGTCAGTATTACCAAGCCGTATCTCGACATCAGGGGGATACCACGACAATTCATAAACTTTGAATGGCTCAAGCGTACGCATTGGTGATTGCTTCGGGGCCTGAAAACGAAGTTGTCGATGCTTTACCCTTTTACCAACTGGTTCAAGCCAGCCCATTTTCCTAAGAGCAGATACTGTCTGGCTCATCGCATCATAGTTAATGGGCCACTTCCTGATGTCGTAACTGGCTTTGTTAAGATCAGTATGAACGGTCCAGTCATTATCCTGAGTTGCAGCCCAAAGTAGGCTACAGAACGCATTGAACCTGTTCTTTACAGCGTCTGCCCTTTTAGGCGGTTTAGCCCAATCAATTTGTATGAACATTCGATAGGCTGGCTCATAAGCACTGCTTGTTTCGGGGATGAAGTATCTTGGGACGGCGAACGTACCGTCTGAAGCAGTTGCTACATCCTCTAAAACTTTAAGTGTGTCGGTCATCAAATAACATTCCAAGCCGTCGGTATCGGCGTTACGTTGGCCCAAAGAAGTCGAAGATTTGCATTAGTCTTGTCGTGGAGCATACTTGCACAATGTCGAGAGAAAACCAAACAACCAATCTACATCACTTCATCACCAAGAAGATGAGGATGTCGCATATCTATCAGCCTGTGATGATTAAAACCCTGCTGCAAAGCGGTGGGGAGGCTACGACAGAAGAGATTGCCACTAGCCTATTGGCTTACGACCAATCTCAAGTTGAGTACTACTCACTTCGCACCAAGGCTATGGTTGGCAAAGTCCTGACCAACAATGGTGTAGTTGAGCCAATCAAAGATGGCCGTCAGATCAAAGGTTATCGCCTTACTGAAACAACCCACACAGAGGACCAGAGGGCCATCTTACAGGCCATGTGTGATGAAGCTATTGCTGATTACATAAGCAAGCGTGGTGAAGCCATATGGGGCCATAGAGGGCCAGACAGTGGCTACGTTTCAGGCAGTGTCCGCTACAACGTACTCAAACGTGCAAAACATCGTTGTGAGCTATGTGGAGGGCATGAGGATCAGGTCGCCCTTCATGTCGATCATATCATCCCAAGGTCGAAGGGAGGTTCTGACGACATCAGCAACTTCCAAGCTCTATGCGTGACCTGCAACACAAACAAGCGCGATACTGATGATACGGACTTTAGAGGTATCCTAGATAGCTACAGTGACCGTGAAGCCGACTGCATCTTCTGTGAGCTAGGCGCTGGGCGTATCATTGCTGAGAATGAGCTTTGCTTTGCTATCAAGGATGCCTTCCCTGTTACCGAGCATCACACTCTTGTCATCCCTAAGAGACACATAGCTGATTACTTCGATCTACATCAGCCTGAACGTAATGCCATTGAGGCAATGCTGCATGAACAAAGACAGTCTATCCTTGAGCAAGATAACAAGGTCACAGGCTTCAATGTCGGGATCAATGCAGGAGCCTCAGCAGGTCAGACCGTGTTCCACGTACACGTGCACTTGATCCCAAGGCGTGATGGTGATGTCGTTAACCCCAGTGGTGGGGTGCGTGGAGTTATCCCAAGTAAGCAAGGGTACTAGGCTGTATCTTTAGCAGTTGCTTTTAAAAGGCCTTCTACGTTTGCTCCAAAGTCTATTCGGATTCTTTCTGCAACAATTTCACCTGTAAAAACCGCTGTTGAAGCTAAAATTACATCTACAGCAGCTATGGTGCCGTTCAAATAGCCTTCTACTGTGACAGACCTTGCTCGCACGTTACCGTCCACATTGCCTGTACCTGTCACTACGAGTACATCTACAGTTAAATCACCTGTAATCCTCCCGCCAAACTCTACTGTACCGTCACTTTGCCAATCGCCTTGGATAACTATGCCATCATGTAATAGTGATCGACGTTGTCTAGGTTCCTTGGAGAAACTGCTTGCAGGTGTAAGGCCTTCGGTTGTTGGTTTGGAAAACATATTTGATACCATGTGCCATTTGAGCGTTTTATCTGAGTATTCTAACAAAGATATTCCTGACAACAACCTATCAAGAATAAAAAGAAAATATAGCAGATACACTAGAAGCTACCACCTAAATAACTATTCTCCCATTACTCAGGGAAATAAAGATTTGTCGTACCAACCTCCGCATCTCACCCACGATCACGCCGCAAACACAGAGGAGTTATCCCAAGCAAGCAAGGGTATTAGGCTAGGGGCGCTGGGCTTGATTGAGGCAGGGGCTATTTACCCCAACTCTCCAGTTTCTCTGCCTTAATGATCTCTTGCTGTAGGTAAGCTAATGGATTGCCGTCACCATAGCCCTCAGCGACAGTTCTCTTGCCGTTACCTAGGATAGCATACTGAAGTTCCATAGGTGTTCTCAAGGCTCTGAGCTTGTCCTTCATGGAGTGTCTGGTTGAGTACGGCACACAGGTCTTATCTGCCTTCAGTCCCATCTTATCGTTTACTATCTTCCGGAGAGTTGCAGAGATTGCATCCATTCCTCCGTCTCTACCATACTTTGGGAATAAAGGAGCGTCTGGATTGGCGGTATCAATACTGGAAACATAGGCTCTGAGGCTGTCCAGAAGGTCTCCAACAACTGGCACATCTCTCACTGAGTTCTTATTTTTCAATGTCCTAATTCTGTTATAACGAAACTGAATGTACGGAACATTGGTATCGAAGATGAGGTCTCTAATCAGTAGGCCAGCAGGTTCCATCGTGCGACAACCAATCTGGATCATCAGTTGACCAATAAGAGAAGCCTGAGGATTTATCTTGAGCAGATTTCTCTTGTAGTTGGCAATTTCATTGGGGGTCATTGGCCTACGCTTATTACCTCTGTCCTCCGAGGTTAGATCATCGGCGTTCTTTTGTACGGTACCTGTCAGTCCAGTCCAAGGGTTAGTCATGCTGAGTTCGTATTCTTTGATAGCGGAGTTAAAGATTGCGCTAAGGGTATTTATTCCTCTGGAGAGAGTATCATCTGCCCATGTTGGATTAGCTGCCATAAGCGCATCCTTGTGTCGTCTGGCCTTTTGTCGGTTAATCTCAGTGATTGGGGTATCTAGTGGCGCTAAGGCTCTAATTGCTCTGTAAGCTTTTCCTTCATGCTTCTTCTGATTGTGGGGGGTCCGCTTCTTATCTTCAGCATTGATAGTGAGATAGGTCTCAGTAGCTTCTTGAAGGGTAGGGACCATAGACAGACCTTTTTCCCCAGTGAGTAAATTATATGCTTGGTACCAAGGGTTGCTCTCATCAGTTTCATATTCGGCATCCCAACCACCACGATCATTGGGTGTATGATTCACCTCAGTAACGCCCGGTAGAACATTGTGCCAAATATCTTTCCACTCATCTTGCGTCTTAAAGAACCTCAGAGCTTCCTCTTTGGTCTTGGGTATCTGTTGTGGGTGTATGCCTTCTTTAACTAGTATCTCTCTGGCTGCTTCCATCACTTGCCGATTAGGGAGCGTCTTGCCAGATATTTGTTTTCTTAACTGAGCAGCTTTCTCATCAAACTTTGTATTCACGACAGCGGCACGTCTAAGGGCTTCAGGGTGGCTCTTCGTCTTCAATGACATCTTCTGTTCCAGTTTGCCCCAGATGCCTCGTAGCTCCTGTGGTATCCTGCGTCTATATCTATAGATGCCACGGCTTTTTGATTTGCTTATGTAACCCGCAACCGACATTTGTGTACCACTTATATTAAATGCGTGTACCACTTTTGTGGACTATATCATTTTAATGCAAGTGTTTATTGGTTTACTATATCAAAATTAGAGTCCGGCCGCGGGTACCACCAGAGCAATATGCCTCTGATAGGCGAGTGGAAGAGCCTCCGTGTTTCACGCGGCATTGGTCCAACCTGCGGGCAATAGATCCATGCCGCGCGACTTCCCTGACCGGCAAGCCTATGCCCACCATAGGGGTTCGGGTTCTTTGGTTTTGTGAATATTAAAGGTCCGAAGCTGCTCCAACAGCCACTCCATGCGGTCAGCGTCGTCTGTAAGATAGGGCTTTGCCAGTGCGACAATATCGGCAGCTGGCGTGCGGAATTCTGTGGTCCAAGCGGCCAGGTTAAACAAGATCGGAACAAAGGAGATGCCGGCTTCCGTCAGGTAATAGGGTTTCTTTTGTGCATGACGCTCGGACGTGCCGATTTCCAGCAGGTTGAGATCAAGCATCAATTTCAATCGAGAAGACAAGGACCCTGAAGAAATATTCTCTCTATTGTTCTTCAGGATATCGTTAAATGTACGTCGATTAAACAATGCAATATCACGAATGATAATCGGAATCCATTTATCGCCGAGCAGATGAGCCGCAAGACCAATTGGGCACATGTTTTCCTCTACAAATTTTTCATCTACCCCAGTCTTCAAATCTAACATAAACCATTCCACCATTTAAACCACTGTCATAATGACATTGGCTGGCCAATCTCTGTGCGTCAATTATTTTCTTTTTAAGGTATAAACTTCCATTCAGTAAAACCGCTTTAATATTTGCCATAGTTTTAAAATGTCCTTCGAGTTTAGTATAAAAATTGGATTAAATCGCATGTTTATTATCTCAAGCGAACAATCGCCAAAACAAATGAAGGACAGTCGGGTAATGATGGTAAAACTTACGCAAGATCTCGCACGTGGACTTGGTCCATGGAAGGACATGTATCACGAAAATCAAGCAGTGCTAAACGCTCTTGGCGCGCGTCTTATATTTGCGGGTACGGAGAACGATGATGACAGCAAACTGACTGTGATCATCGATTTTGACTCTCTTGAGGCGATGAAAGCTTTCGGCGGACATGAGGAATTAAAAGCCAAACGTGCGGCAGCTGGGGCGCTTTTAGACACGACGGTGATCACCGTGATGAGCGAAGGTTCCTTTGTCGGGTGAGAGATGCCGGACTAAGTATCGCATACTGCAAAGTTAAACCAATCAATATGGTGAATGAGGAGGAAGATCCATTATGCCAATAGAAGTGAAAAATTTTGCCTCACAAGCAGATGAAGCCAAAGAAATGCCAAACGCTCGTGTTGAGTCGGTTAATGTCATGGGCCAGCGTGTGATGAAATTGACCTTGGCGCCAGAGTGGAAATGGTCGCGTGATATCAAACCTCTTGTAGGTACACCAAGCTGTCAGGCGACACACACGGGCGTTATTGTTGAGGGCACGATCCATTGCGTTTGCGATGATGGCTCCGAGGCGACCTATTCCGCAGGAGATGCTTACGCGATTTCCCCAAATCATGACGCCTGGTGCGTTGGGGGATCACGGGCGGTCGTCTACGAATTTGCTGGACGTTGGGGCGAGTGAATACTTCCGTTTACGATAAACTGCAGAAAGTTTTGGATGATCGAAATGTCGAGGGTTACCTCGGCCTCATACACGACGATGCGCAGATTATTTTCCATAAATCTGGTGACCGGTTTAACAAAAGTGAGTGGGTGTCCGTGGTGGGCGGCATGATGCGTAATCCCAAATTCGTGAAAGACGCATCGCGCTGCATTTATGAAGATTCAGACATGTTAGTCTCAGATACTTTCATGTCCTACCCTGGCGACACTAAAGAAGCCGTTATGTTGGTGTGCATGTTGAAGGATGGGCAAATAATCCGCATGGAAACTCGGTAGTCACCGCTTGATTAAAGGGCTTTTAGCCACTCATTAATAGGAGAAGTTTAATGGCTAACCTACTCATACATATCCACAGTGGACCTGAGTTAAAGAATAAGCTCACCCTTGGGTTGCTTGTCGCCAAAACGGGGGTCGCGGAAGGCCATAGTGTCAAACTGTTTTTGGCCGCTGACGCTGTGCATGCCCTGGATTGTCGGGCAGAAGGGGACATTGTGGGGCAGGGCACTGGGGACGCTCATCTGCACTTACAGGCTCTTGCCGCGGCAAATGTTCAAATCATGGTCTCGGGAATGTCTGCGAAGGCGCGCGGCTATGATGACAGTCTTCTGGCCGGTTATAATGCTTCCTTTGCGATGCCTGACACGCTTATTGCCTTGGCGTTAGATGCCGATACGGTGCTGTGTTATTGATGCTGCTGCAGGACTTTAACGGCAAGAATAATCCTTGATGCGCAGGGGACTTATATGTCCTGAGCGCCTTCATTTTTGCAGCCGTGCCATTGCGGCAGAATATCCTCTGTCAGGCCGTTACGGCTGCTGTGGCGGTCGGGCCAGCTCAGCTTCTATCATGCGGGTCAATTTTTGCGACAAGGGCCGGGTTGAGGCGCCCCAGGTTGCCAAAACCTGGCCGTCACCACCGATCAAAATCTTGTTAAAATTCCACGCTGGCGCGAATCCACTTTGCGCGCGCACGGCCATAAAGAAAGGATGCGCCTGCGCACCTGTGACCGCGAGGGTCTCGCTCATCGGCATATCAATGTCGTAATTCAAGGCACAAAAACTTTTGACTTCTGCATTGCTGTCGAACTCCTGGTTAAAGTCGTCCGAAGGCACGGCAATCATTCCAAAGCCCGCGTCGCGGTAGATGTCGTAGAGTTTTTGCAGATCGGCATATTGTTTGGTGAAGGCGCATTGCGACGCGGTGTTCACCACGAGGTAGGGTTTTCCCTGCCATTGTTTCGTATCGATATGTCCGCCATAGATCGATGGGAAACTATAGGTCGTAAGCTCGCTGGCGCGGCCAAAGCGCGGCGTTACAGCCGCAATAGCCGAAGCGATGACAAATATCGTGGCCCAGAGAAAGAGTGCGTGTTTGCGTATCATAAAGGTTCTACGCATCATGCGCCGATTTAGATCAGCCTTATGCGAGACCGACGCAAGATTGTGTCTGGGGATCCCAAGTTGTTCCAGGCAGGCAGAAGGCCTGCGGGTCAGTGCCGCGATCTGGGCAGCTCGGGGCCTCTTGAGCGAGGCTGGCAGTGGCACAAATCATGATCAATAGAGATATGAGAATGGGCTTCATCGCTTGTGTCTCCAGATTATGCTTGGCCGCGGCCCCACAGGCCGGCGCATCATTGGGCCGGGTTATTGTTTTGCGCGCGTGCTCTGCACTTGGTGAATGAGCGCATCGGCTCGGCGTTTGGTCATGCCAAATTGTTTGCGCAGCCGCTCGAGGTCCGCTTTTTCGCTATGGTCTAAAATACCATCTAACAGCGCTTTGCGCACCTGATCTTCAAAAATAATATTTCGCCGCTCCATCTGAGCATTGAAAGCGGAGGCCACAATACCCGTGATCAATGCCACCACAATCACCCCTAAAATTGCCGATCCGACAGCGATAAGTTTCCCTGCCACGGTGATGGGGGTGATATCGCCATAGCCAACTGTGGTGAGCGTAATCAGCGCCCAATACATGGAGTCGGGAATTGACTGAAAGCCCGTTGGATGGGTCTCATGTTCAGCAAAATACATCAATGTGGACGAGAGGATGAACAAAATCGCGAAAAGGTAACTGGCCGCATAAAACGAACGCCTTTCCTCAAAAATAGCGTCAAACAGATCCTCCATAGCCGAGTTGTAATGCGACAATTTCAGAATGCGAAGCAGCCGCAATGCGCGCAAAATCCGCAGATCTAAATAGGGGAAAAACGCGCGCAGATAGAAGGGCAGGATGGAAAAAAGGTCCACCAGCCCACTGAAGCTGAGCATGTATTTGACGCGCGCTTTACAGGCGCCAGCAAAGCCGTATGGGCCAGAGATTTGACGAGGTGCGACCCAAACACGGCAGAGATATTCGACTGTGAAGATCCCCACGCTGATGATTTCGATCCATATAAACAGGTTCTTATGGTCGGCATAGATGTGCGGTACGGATTCCAAGGTGATGGAGATGATGTTGACGACAACCAAAGCCATGAGGAATAAGTCGATGTTTCGGCTGACCCTGTCGCCTACATCTGCCCGCTCTAAGATTTGACTGAGCCGGTTTTGAACTTCGATATATTTTGACATGTACATACCCTATTTCACGCAGCGATGCGCCTAGAATGATCGCCAAACTGCGCTTTGGCAAGATTGCCTGGCCCATTGGCCCCCGGGCGTGATCCGCGAACGGTGAAAAAAAATTGCAGGCTTAGGCATATGAGATGGGCCAGTCGGGCCCGGCTTAGGCAGGCGTTCTGCCTATTTAACTTTTCCTAATACAGCTCTTGCAGGATTTGCGCGATGACAAAGCCCAATCGCTAATCCCGTAAAAAAATTACTCAAGCTTCTGGAATGTAGGGCTGGATTGCGGGTGGCTTCGCATCATTAAAACTTCAAGAGGAAAAAATGACTCAAAAAAAAGTACTGCACAAAGGCGTCGAAAATCGAGTAATTGGAATTTGGGATGATCTGTACCGGGGGCTGCCTGGGCCGGTGAAATCATTCTTATCGGTGATCATTGTCAGCACCACGCTGATGCTTGGCGCGCTGTTTTTCACAACCCAGCTTCTGCCCGGCGCTGACAGTTTGATCCCCACATTGGTGGATGCGCTGGAGCGGCAAATTGAGGGGCAGAATGTCAAGAATGAGCAGCTTGAAATCTTGGCCCGCAAGATGGTGCAAATAGCGGCCTCTGTGCAGCAGCTCACCGAAGAGTTGGCGCAATCCAATGATCGCTTTCAAAGCTCGGTCGATGCGCTGCGCCGTGATGTGACGATTTTGCAAGAGCATTGCCACGGGAGCGGTGGCGGCAGCTGTCAGTAGGAGGGCGACATGCACGATATTGAGAAGATCACCGCCGAGATTGTCCGGCGCGAAGGCGGTTTTGTGAATGACCCGGACGATCCGGGCGGGGCGACAAAATACGGGGTCACCATCCATACCCTGCGCGCGCTGCGCGGCTCGGCAACCGTGGCGGATGTCAAAGCGCTGACGGAGGCGGAGGCGGTTGCGATCTTTAAGGGCCAATATTTTGAGCGGCCCAAGATCAACCAGCTGCCTGCGCCATTGCAGGCCTCGGTCTATGATATGCAGGTGAACGCCGGTGCCAATGCGATCAAAATTTTGCAGCGTCTTGCCGCTGAATTTGGCGTGAAACTGGCGGTAGACGGCGTGCTGGGCCCGAAATCCATTGGCGCCATAGACCGGATTCACCGTAAGGCCGGCGCGCAGTTTGTCGATGCCTACGGTATCGCGCGGCGCAATTACTATTTCCGAATTGGTGACCGGCGGGCGGCTTCGCGGAAATATTGCGTGACCCGAAAGGGCGGCAAGGGCGGTTGGATCACCCGCGCCGAGGAGTTCATCCGCGCGCGCTATCATTTGAACCAAGAGGATTTTGAAAAGAGGATTGCAACATGGGCTTGATGTCATGGATTTTGGGCGGCGGGGCGAAACAGGCCGCCGCGGCGGTGGGGCAAGTGGCCGGGGTGTTCAAACCCAATGCTGAGGCCTCCGAGGCGCGCGGTCATGCCTATGATGGCGCCGCTTTGGGGCAATATGCCGCCGAATTCGCCCACCCGCGCCGGGGCTGGTTTGACGGGCTGGTGGACGGGCTGAACCGCCTGGTGCGGCCGGTGATCACCTTCGGGCTTTTGGGGATCCTGCCCGCGGTGGTGATCTGGCCCGAGGGGGCCGCCATTGCCTTCGCCGCTCTGGCGCTTTTGCCTGCGGGCTATTGGGCGCTGGTGACAGTGATCATCGGATTTTACTTCGGCGGGCGTATGCAGCTCAAAGCGCAGGATTTCCAAAAATCCGTGCAATCAGCCGCAGATCGTGCCCCAGAGGTGATCGCCAATATCAAACGCCTCCGCACCGCCCTTTCCCCCAATGAGGCCGCCGACGACGACCCAGAGCTGGCCCTCGAGCTGGTGCAGGGCTTTGCGGAAGGGGAAAATGCCGCGATTGTCGCATGGCAAAAAGAGGGGCGACGATCATAAGCCCCTCTTCTTTATTGGATCATCACCCACGTCCGGTATCGCTCAATATGTTATGACCCCGCGCGGCTAGGCATCGATCGACTATACGGCGCGGTCCGTATTTCACCTCTTGATCTGTGGTATCCACGTCCCCTGCGCCTAAAACACCACCAATGGCCGCGCCAGTCGCCGTAGAATCACTATCTTCGCCATAAACGTTTCCAAGTATAGCTCCAGTCAGAACACCCGTGAGCACTCCAGCGGCCACTTCACTTTTTCTACGATCAGCCAGCTCTTTTTCAGTTCGCGAGGCTATCGTTCGGCAATCGATCAGGTCCGATTCAAACTTGGCGACGTCCGTGCGTGACGTATCAATAACTGGACGATATGTTTCCAGTCCACTTGAAGTCTCCGTGCAGGCAGTTGCCATAATCGCCACGGCAATTAATGTTAAATTTTTCATTCTCTTTCTCCGTTTCTTCACTGGGCACTCAAGGAAAAAGCTCACATATTATATTAAATATTTCGTCACCAATGGTGAGCCTAAGCCGCATGATATTGAGGACGGTGAGTATATATGTGCCATCATTTCTATACATAAAATCAATCTACAAGGTCAGAATTAGCAAATTAGGGCTCAGACGGCCATAGCCTAAATTTATTTTTTTGACTTTGCGATTTCGTCGCAGACCGCCATGATTGGTGGCTCTAAACAAAGCATATCATTGGACCACTGCTGTCCGTCCGTGAATGCGGCTACTTTGTGATGTTTACTTGTATTACCTGCGCCTCCGCACCGAACTCTCCCTCGAGCTGGCGCAGGGTCTGGACAGCGACAACCCGGCGCTGCGGGATTGGGCGGAAAGGGGCCGGGGGGAGGCCGCTCCCGGGGCCTAGGGCAAGGCCTGCATATGTAGGAGTTTTTCACCATCGAGACTGAGCAGGTAAATCTTGCGATTTTGGTCGATTACGATCAATTCATTGGCTGTGCGGCTGACTGAGAGCACCTGGGTCCCCTCGGGCAGGGCGGTGATTTCAGGGAAAATTGCAACAGGGCTCTGCAAGCGGATGACAAGCACCGTAAAGATCGCTATGAGACCCACAATCATGGTGGCTGTGAGCGTTGTGACCAGCCGCCTTAAAAACCGCAAATTCGCCGGTTCAGTTGGATTTGCCGGAACCTCAGATTGATCTGCCATGACTGATGTCCTTTTTACCATTGGAGAAAACCCTCCGCCGCGCCTTGATAAAGCCTTGGCGCGGAATGTGCCAGAGCGCGCCATTAGCCGATCGCGCCTATCGCGCATGATAGCTGAGGGTGCAGTTGAGGTGAATGGCGCGGTGGTGACCGATCAAAAGGCGCGCGTGCAGGAGGGCGATGATATCGTCATTCGCGTGCCCGAGGTCGTGGAAAGCCATATGCTGCCGGAAGATATTCCGCTAGAGGTTCTGTCTGAGGATAACGACTTGATTGTGGTCAACAAGCCAGCGGGGATGGTTGTGCATCCGGCACCAGGCACGCCGTCAGGAACGCTGGTCAACGCGCTTTTGGCCCATTGCGGTGAAAATCTTTCCGGTGTGGGTGGGATGAAACGTCCAGGGATTGTGCACCGCATTGATAAAGACACCAGTGGGCTTTTGGTCGTGGCCAAATCTGATGCGGCCCATCAAGGTTTGGCGGATCAATTTTTGGACCACAGCATTGAGCGCCTTTATACGGCGGTGTGTTTTGGTGTGCCCTCTGCGGGAGATCCACGGCTAATGGGGCTGGCAGGAACGTCTTTCGAGGCGGGCAACCAGCTCAAGATTACAACCCAATTGGCCCGCCATAAGACCGACCGTCAACGCCAAGCGGTGGTGCTGCAAAATGGGAAACATGCAGTCACCCGGGTGCGGGTGATGCAGGAATTGGCTGGCGGCGCAGCTGCGGTGGTGGAATGTAAATTGGAGACCGGCCGCACCCATCAAATCCGGGTGCATATGTCTTATGCGGGTCATGCTTTGCTTGGAGATCAAACCTATAGCCGCAAACGCAAATTGGCTGGCGCTCATACTGAGCAGGTTGCAGCCTTCCCGAGGCAGGCGCTGCATGCGGGGCTTTTGGGCTTTAAACATCCGATCACTGGCCGCATGCTGCGGTTTACGAGCCCATTGCCGACCGATATTGAGGGTTTGATTGCTCTTTTAAGTGCCTAGCGGTCGGCTCGCCGTCCATTTATTGCCGAACATAAATAATTAGTCCCCGCCCTCTTGAAACAGGGTGCAGGTGAACGCATATCTATGTTAAGCCCATATACATAGGGTCAAACATGAGGGAGTACGATGGCCAATTACGCAAATTTACCTGCACCAACGCCAGACGGGGGATTGAATCGCTATATGCAGGACATCCGCAAATTTCCCATGCTGGAGCCGGAAGAGGAGTATATGTTGGCCAAGGCTTGGGTGGAACGGCAAGACAGCGGCGCGGCGCATAAGTTGGTGACAAGCCATTTGCGTTTGGCAGCTAAAATCGCAATGGGCTATCGCGGCTACGGGTTGCCGCAGGCTGAGGTCATCTCGGAGGCCAATGTTGGCTTGATGCAGGCCGTTAAGAAGTTCGACCCGGAGAAGGGTTTCCGCTTGGCCACCTATGCGATGTGGTGGATCCGAGCGAGCATCCAAGAATATGTGCTGCGCTCTTGGTCCTTGGTCAAAATGGGCACCACCTCCGGACAAAAGAAACTGTTTTTTAATCTTCGCAAAGCCAAATCACGGATTGGCGCTTATGATGATGGGGACTTGCGGCCCGAACAGATCACCCGAATTGCCAACGATCTTGGCGTGACTGAAACCGAAGTGCAGTCAATGAACCGCCGGATGTCTGGGGGCGATGCCTCTTTGAACGTCATGGTCGGCAGCGATGGTGAAAGCGCGACACAGTGGCAAGACTGGCTGCAAGATGAGGATGCCGATCAAGCCGGTGATTATGAGCGCAATGACGAGATGTCCGTGCGTCGTGATATGCTGGCCGAGGCGATGAGCGTTTTGAACGACCGCGAAAAAGACATTATCACGCAACGTCGCTTGCACGATCAGCCGGTGACTTTGGAGGAACTGTCAAGCCAATATGACGTAAGCCGCGAACGGATTCGCCAGATTGAAGTGCGCGCGTTTGAAAAATTGCAAAACCGTATGCGCGAATTGGCGCAGGAAAAGGGCCTGCTGCGCGACCTCTGACGCCGAGCTGTGTCATTTTCTCTGGTCGGGCTGTCCTCATCGCGCTATCCTTGAGGCACGGGCATGAAGAGGGGCGGGCATGACACATATCCGTTGGGGCATTCTTGGGGCGTCAAAATTTGCGCGTGAGCATATGGGGCCGGCCATTCATGCAGCCAGGGGCGCGGTTTTATCGGCTGTGGCCAGCCGCAACCCAGCCAGTGTCGGCCCGTTTCAGGAATTCGCCGCCGAATGCCGAGCGATTGCCGGCTACGAGGCGCTTATCGCGGATCGGGATATTGATGCGGTCTATATCCCCTTGCCGCATCATATGCATGTAGAATGGACCGTGAAGGCGCTCCATGCTGGCAAACATGTATTGGCTGAAAAGCCCATTGCTATGCAGGCCGAAGACTTTGACAATTTGATTGCCGCCCGCGACGCGACCGGGCTGCTTGCGGCGGAGGCCTATATGATTGTGCACCACCCGCAATGGCAGCGCGCGCGGCAAATGGTGGCCGATGGCGCCATTGGTCGGGTGATCCATATCACTGGCGGATTTTCCTATGACAATTCCGATGATCCCCAAAATATTCGCAATCAAGCAGCCATGGGCGGCGGCGGTCTGCGCGACATTGGGGTCTATGTGCTGGGATCTGCGCGCTATGTCATGGGGGCAGAGCTTGAAAATATTTCTGCAAAAATTCGTTTGGAAAGCGGGTTTGACACGTTTGCCTCCATGCAGGGCAATATGGGAGAGGCGACCTATTCGGCCTATGTCTCCACGCGCATGCATCCGCATCAAGAAATGGTGTTTCATGGATCTGAAGGGGTGTTGCGCCTAACCGCGCCATTCAATGCCAATATTTTTGGCGAGGCGCGCATTGAATTGCACCAGCCAAATCTAGGCCTGCGGGTTGAGAAATTCCCCGCTGCGAACCATTATGTGCAGCAAGTGGAAGCCTTTGGGCACAGCATCCGCACTGGTGCGGCCTTTCCTTGGACACTCGAGCAGGCGCGCGGAACCCAAGAAGCGATTGACAAGATATTGGCGATTGGCACAGAGTTGCCATAATTTTAAAGCGACAGACTTCTTAAATAATTAGACGATCGAATTG
>ERZ651776.3609-NODE-3609-length-15204-cov-30.239968_pt1 | contig 15204 bp, 13 predicted proteins | sample MGYA00514761_ERZ651776 | MGnify/ENA metagenome assembly ERZ651776 | reverse complement strand
ATTGGACGTGGTATTCTTCTTTTTAGTACTTCAGAAATAACAACTCTTACAAACAATGGTACTATTTCAGGTACAGCAGGTAATGATATTGGAGATGGTATTACTCTTTTTACTAATTCAGAAATAACAAATCTTACAAACAATGATACTATCTCAGGTGAAGCAGGTGTTGATTTTGGACGTGGTATTCTTCTTTTTAGTACTTCAGAAATAACAACTCTTACAAACAATGGTACTATCTCAGGTACAGCAGGTAATGATTTTGGACAAGGTATTCGTGTGCGGAGTTCAACTCTAACAACTCTTACAAACACTGGTACTATCTCAGGTGAAGCAGGTGTTAATATTGGACGTGGTATTCTTCTTTTTAATACTTCAGAAATAACAACTCTTACAAACAATGGTACTATTTCAGGTACAGCAACTAATAATACTGGAGAGGGTATTATTCTTTTTAGTTCAGAAATAACAACTCTTACAAACACTGGTACTATCTCAGGTACAGCAGGTAATGATAGTGGATTTGGTATTAATCTTTCAAGTTCAACTATAACAACTCTTACGAACACTGGAACTATAACAGGTACCGCTGTAACTAATGCATTTGATATCAGAGTAGATGCTACTTCAAATTTAACTAACTTTAATAACTTACAACCTAATTTAACTTACAACGGAAGATTACCTAGTAATTACAGTACAATTATTAGAAATTTAGATAATTATGGTAGCGTAACATTTAGCAATGTAGTGGCTGCAGCTGCAGACACAGTTTACACTCCTTTTGCAGGTAGTGCTGATGCAGCAGTTTATATTAAAGGTGGAACTTATTCTAGCGTGATGACCGGTATGCCGGATGCTAATTTAAGTGACACAGTTACAGGAACTTTAACAGGAGATGGTGTAAACTCAGTTGGTAACGCTACTTGGACTTTATCAGAAAATGGTACCAATGTTTGGGATTTATCTGTAGTTGGAAATTATGCTTTTATTGATAGACCTAATACTCAATTAGCTTTTAATAATATTGCATCTAATATTGGAGAAGTTTTTCAAAACATGTCAGCTGGAGGAAACTTTGCACATATGATGACTTATGATTGTAATTCATTTGGTAATGGTGGTTGTGTATCGTTCGGTGGACGTATTACAAATTCTGGCGGTAATGATCATTCTGGAACTTTAGTTTTAGGTAAAAAGTTTTCAGATAATTTTAGATTAAGCGGATTTATAGACCAATCTATTGATCATAATTCTTATTCAAATATTAAAGTCGATTCAAATGTTCCTCTTGTTGGTTTAACAGGTGTTTGGAATAAAGACGCTGACAATCAAGGACTACAAATTAAAGTTGGTAACACTTATCAAAGTAATGATACAGATATTACAAGAGCAATAGTTGGTACATCAGAAAGTGCTAAGGGGGATACTACTGTTGAAACACAAAGTTATATCGCAGAAGCCTCATATCAAATAACAGATACAGTTTCATCTGCTAGACCTTTTATTGCAGTTAGATATATGCAAACTGAAATGGATGGTTACACAGAAACAGGTGCCGCAGCACCAGCTAGATATCAAGATATGAGTGAAGAAAGTTATGTAGCAATCGCTGGTGTTAAAACTTCTAAAAAGATTTCACCTGATGTCACTTTAAACTTTGGATATGGTATCGAAACTGATTTAGATCATAGTGATGCACAGTTGCAGGGAAGAGTGATTGGAATTTCAGCGTTTAGCGCATCAGCAATTAGTTCTGATCCTGAAAATTCTACAAGACAAATGGCATCTATTGGTGCTGATTTTAACTTGGCTGGTGGACAAATTGGTGTGAAAGGATTGTATCAAGAATTACGTTATAGAAAAGATGATGCAACCACTGTTCATGTTAGTTATACGTTGCCGTTTTAGATAATATCTTTATTATCTCATTAATGGATAAAGAAATTTCAAGGGTTCTTACCCATGCCTCAAAACTATTAAATAATCAAAAATTTCAAGAAGCTAATGAAATTTATCAAAATCTTGTATTACAATTTCCAGATAATTCTGAACTGTACCATGAATTTGGTATTGCACTCATAGCACAAAACCAACCCAAGTTAGCAATAGAGAAATTTCTTCAGTCAGTAAGACTAGATCCTAAAAACGCAAATTATAATTCAGACTTAGGTGAGATGTATCGACGGATAGGGTTATTAGATCAAGCAATAAAATTCAATCTAGAGGCAGTTAAGCTAAATTCAGAGCTAGATAATACTAATTATAACCTAGGATTAGCTTATTTTGGTAAAGAAGATTTTGATAAAGCAATTGTGTTTTTTGAAAAAGCAATAAAAGTTAATCCTAAACATGGGTTTGCTTGGAATAATCTTGGTTCATCTTTAGAAAAATTAGACAAATTAAAATTAGCACATGAGGCCTATGAAAAAGCTGTAGATCTAAATAGCAATCACCTTGAAGCCTTAAATAATTTAGCAACCACAAACACTCAATTTAATAAAGCAGATGAAGCTATAAAAATCTTCAATAAAGCAATTGATGTTCATCCTCATTTTTTTGAAGCACATTTTAATCTTTCAGCTTTAAAGAAATATACAAAAGAGGACCCACATTTTCGTTTACTACAAGAAGTGCCACAACATAAAAAACAATTTAATGCATTTGAAGCAACTAGATATCATTTTGCATTTGGCAAAGCTTTAGATGATGTTGGTGAATATGATAATGCATTTAACCAATATAATCTTGGCAATCAATTACAAAGCAAATTAACCCCATATAATCAAAACTTAAATGATGAAGTAGTAAACAAAACTATAGAGATTTTTAATGATAATTTTATCAACAAGCTAAAATCAGATTATGTAGCCAATACTAATAGAAATCCAATATTCATTGTTGGTATGCCAAGATCAGGAACTTCGTTAATTGAGCAAATATTAGATAGCCACCAAAGTATTTATGGGGCAGGAGAACTTAAAGACTTATCAGAATGTTTAGAAAGTAATATTAAAAAATTAAGTAATGAAAAAAGTCTTGATTTTATTGCTAAAGCTAAAAAAGATTTCTTTAAAGAAGTTGGTAATGATTATTTGAATAAAGTTTGGGAATTATCTCCAACTAGCAAATACATCAGTGATAAAATGCCAGGAAATTTTTTTAATATTGGCTTAATTTATCTAGCATTTCCCAACGCTAAAATAATTCATTCCATGAGAGATCCAATGGACTCGTGTTTTTCTAATTTTACAAAGTTATTTAAAGATGACATGCGATTTACTTACAGCCAAGAAAATATTGGAAATTATTATAAAGATTATCATAAAGTAATGGAACACTGGAAAAAAGTTTTACCAAGTGATTTTATCTGTAATATGAAATATGAAGACATGATTAATGATACAGAAAAAGAAGCTAGACGTCTTACAAGTTTTATAGGCTTAGATTGGGATCCAAATTGTTTAAAATTCTATGATAATAAGAGAAATGTTAAAACTGCCAGTATGATGCAAGTAAGAAAGCCAATTTATAAAACTTCAATGGCAAGATGGAAAAATTTTACTAAGCACTTAAAACCTCTCTATAATAAAGTTAAACCATATAGAGAACCTGATATTTTAATGGACAATATGATGGTCAAAGATCAATAAAACTTAATGAAGTTCAATTATAAAATTCAGTATTTTAAATTGTAATATGTTCTTCCAATCATTTCTCTAACAAAAAAACTTGTTGCAGCAAAAGAATTTGCTGAGGGTATAAAGTTCATAAATGTTATTTTTTGAGCCCCAATTATAAAATCTACTGGAAAGGGGATTACATTTATTCCAGCTGCTTCAAAAACTAATTGTGCTCTCGGCATATGGAAAGCAGAAGTAACCAAAATAATTTTAGGATTATCTAACAAAAGAAGTTTCTTAATAGCTTTAGCCTCTTGATCAGTATTTTCTACATTCTCAGTTAAAAGAATATCTTTTTTGGGCACCCCAAGATCAATAGCAACATCTCTCAAATACTCACCCTCTGGCACACCAATTGACCAGGGAAGTTTTCCACCAGTAAGTATCAAGACTGGTGCTTTATTTAATTTAAATAAATCAATTCCTGCAAAAATTCTATCTGCTGCTTCACCCCATTCATAATCTAAACCATTTTTAGTTTGAATCGTTTTAACCATACCGCTTAATACAACTACAGCATCTGCTGACTCAACTTTTGATGGTTTAATAAGCTCATAATCAGATTCAAGATAAGCTATCAATTTTCCAGAAACTATAGGCATCGAAAAAATAACCAATATGGCTACTCCAGCAAAACTAATTTTTTTTGAACTTAAAATTAGTCCAAATATAATTAAAGTTATTATAAAAAATAATGGACTGAATATTAATGGAAGAATTTTATGTAAATAGATCATTACTTTTTAAAACTTAATCAATATTACTGGAGTTATTTGTATTAATAAATAAAGTTTTCAAATTTATCTTTGATATTCAATAAATTTTTTTAAAGATTTTTTTAAGAATTTCTCAAAAATTATACCTTTATGCTTGTTATTTGAGTGACTATTTAAAAAAGAAGGGGACATTCTAAAATCATAAGAAGGTTCAAAAAAAAATGGGACTGACATTCTTTTTGTTTTATTCCATAGAACCCTGTGATTTGTGGCTTTAAATTTACCCTCACTCAAATATTCTAAGGCTAAACCAGTATTTACAATAAGTGCTTTTTTATTAAATGGAACATCAAACCATTTTTTATTTTTTCTATTTTGAACTTGTAGTCCACCTTTTTTATCTTGGTAAAGAACAGTAAACACTCCACTATCAACGTGTGTCTCACAACCCAAAGCTACCCCATCTTGTTTTGAAATTTCTACTGGTTTTGTTTGATTGGGATAATAATTAAATCTTAATGTGCTTAAGGTTTTAATTCTTGTAAAAGCTTGATTGCTAATACTCGTATCTTTTTTATAAAGTTTAATTATACTTTTAAATAATATTTCACTTAAAGAAAAAATTTTGTCAAAATAGTCAGATAAACTTTTAATAGATGGTTTGCTTAAAGATTTATTAAGGTTTAAATATTCAATATAAGAAGATCTATGTTTTCTTGAATTTTTTGCAGTTATTTTCAGATCTCCTAAATCCAAACCTTCTTTACCGTTAACACTATTTGGAAAGTAGCCTCTGTAGATATTTTTATTTTTACTATTCCATTTTTTTGGAGCTAATTTTTTTTTATTTTTTTCTGAAGAGTTAAAAAATTTATTTCCTATTTTGCAGATATTTTCTATTTTTTTAATACTTATTCCATGACCAGTAACTTGAAAGAATCCTACTTCAACACAGGCTTTTTCAATTTTTTTAAGTGTATTAATTGCAGATTTAGATTCAAATTCTGATTTGAGTAAAGAAGAAATATTTATAGTTGGAATATAGCTTTTCATTATCTATTTGGAGTATCTGTTACAATCATTTGATCTTTTGCTTTTTCTCTCAAGTAAATATAAATACCCGCACCTATAATTATCGAAACACCAACAAAAGTTCTAAGTGTTGGGATATTATCAAACAATATGTAGCCAATTATAATTGACCAAATTATTAATGAATATTCATATAAAGAAACAACTGATGGAGATGCTATGCTGTAAGCATTGAATACACAAAAAAATGCTAGAGCCCCAATAAATCCCATTAAAATAATAATTGGCCATGCATAGGTTGGATTTATAAACCACTCTCTAAATATAAATTGAAAAGTTGGATCACTAGAAGTGTTAAATTGGCCATCCCCGGTAAAAATAAAGAATAAAATACTTATTATTGTTGCACCAAAGTATAGGTGCATCATTTGAGTATATGAATTGTCTTTATCAGAAGTGTATTTTGTAATTGTCATTGATATTGAGTAAAATAACGCACATGCAATAGGCGCTAATTTTTTATAATCAAATTCATTAAAATCTGGGTTTAAAACGATAAAAACTCCAATAAAGCCAGCAGAGATTGCTAACCATCTTCTAATTCCTACTTTTTCATTTAAAAAAATTACTGCTAAAATTGAAACAAAAAATGGACTAGAAAAAAATAAAGCATTTGCCATTGCAAGTGACATATATGTTAGTGAAATATAAAAAAAACTAAAACCAAAGAAAAAACATATAATTCTTATAGTTGTCAATAAAGGGTAATGAGTTTTAAAATTAACCTTTTGTTTTGTAAATTTCATATAGCAAAATAAAAAAAAAGCTGCAGATAAAGTTCTGCCCAAATATAATTCATATAGCGCTGTATCTTCATAAATAAATTTAATCAGGGCATCTTGAATTGAAAATACTATCATTCCGATTAGAATGAAAAGTATACCCTTCGTGTTATTTTGTGCAGCTGTCATGAATTTAAAATAAAATCAGATGCTCTTTCACCAATCATAAGGGTAGGGGCATTTAAATTTCCACTTGTAATTTCAGGCATTATAGATGCATCTGCAACTCTGATATTTTGTAGTCCATGGATTTTTAATTTTTCATCAACAACAGCCATATCATCAGTACCCATTTTTAATGTACATGAAGGATGATAAGCTGTTTCTGATTTAGATCTAATATAATCTTCTATATCTTTATCAGTTTCAGCATTTTCTCCAGGACCTATTTCTTTTCCTGCAAATGGTTGCATAGAAGCCTGATTTAATATTTTTCTTGCAACATGAATACATTTGATTGTTTCTTTAAGGTCGTAATCATTCTCTAGGTAATTAAATTTTATTTTTGGGTGATCATAAGGATTTGAGCTGTTTAATGTGACATGACCTCTACTTTTTGGCTGGTTTAAACTAGCATGTAATTGATATCCATGCCTATCAGGGTCGACAGTACCATGGTCAATTACAAAAGATGGAAAAAAATGGAATTGAATATTTGGATATTCTTTATCTTCTGAAGACTTACAAAATCCACCAGCCTCCAAAAATGAAGTTGAGCAGGGGCCAGTTCTATTTAAAAACCATTGAATACCAACTCTAACCATATTTATTTTATTAATATATGAGTATAAGGTATCTGAGGTTTTGCACTCTTGTTGGATATATGTTTCAAGATGATCTTGAAGATTTTTTCCAACACCTTTTAGGTCATGTACAACATCAATATTATTTTCCTTTAAATGTTCACCAGGCCCAACTCCAGAGACCATAAGTAATTGAGGTGAATTTATTGACCCACCACTTAAAATAATTTCTTTGTTTGCATAAATTTTTTTTACTTCATTTTTTATCTTAACCTCAACACCTATAGCTTTTTTTCCATCAAATATTATTTTTTCAACAAAGGAATTAGTAAAAACTTCCAAATTATCTCTTTTTCTTGCAGGATTTAGATAATATTTTGATGCACTTGCCCTTTCTCCTTTATGAATAGTAACGTCATACATTCCAAAACCTTCTTGATCTTCACCATTCATATCATTATTTATTTTATGACCAGCTTCTTTAGCTGAATTTAAAAAAGCTTTGAATAAAGGGTTTTTATTTTTAGATTGATTGATTGGCAGTATGCCATTCCCACCTCTATATTTATTTTCTCCTCCAGACCAAGTTTCTATTTTTTTAAAAAAAGGTAATACCTTTTCATAACTCCAATCCTTAAGTCCAAATGAAGCCCATCTTTGATAATCATTTTTGTTTCCTCTTACATAAACCATTCCATTGTGTGCTGAGCAACCACCAATCATTTTACCTCTAGGACAATAAATTTTTCTGTTATTTAGATGAGGCTCAGGTTCTGAATAATATTTATAATTATATTTTGGATCATGCATTGTATACAGTAATGCAAGAGGCATGTTTACTTTCCAGATATCACTGTTCTTACCTGCTTCAAAAATTGCAACATTATTTTTTGGATCTTCTGATAATCTATTGGCCAATACACACCCAGCAGTACCAGCACCAATGATTAAATAATCAAATTTCATAATAATTTTTAAAATTTATATTAATTTTTTAAGAATTTAAATTAAACTTATTGAGGATGATCACCTTCAATTGCGATACGGTCCATGATTCTTTCATATCCAAGACCTCTACCAGGAAAAAAATCTGCAATGGCATAATGAATGACACTTCTATTGTCCCAAATAGCAACTGTATTTTCTGTCCAGCTAAATCTACAAGTTAAATCTAATCTAGCCTGATGTTCAAATATTTCTTTTAATATTTGATCACTTTCTTCTTTTTCTAATCCAATAATTTGTTTTGTATAAGTCCAATTGACATATAGAATTTTTTTACCTGTTTCAGGATGAGTTCTTACCACTGGATGTTCGTTGGAATAAGAATCGTAATTTCTTTTTTCATTACCTTCCATATATTTATAATTATCAATAAAAAATTCTGCTCCAAGAGAACTATGAATTGCGTTTTTATTTACTATCTTATTTTGAATTTTAGGGTCCAATGTTTCCCATGCTAATTCCATATTTGAAAAACAAGTATCACCACCAACTGGAGGAATTTTTATTGATTTCAAGATTACAGCTTTAGTGGGTTTGGAATTATAACTGACATCACTATGCCAATTTTCACCCCATTGATTTTTTTCTTCTTTACCCTTTATAATTCTTACAATTTCTGGATGATCTTTTAGTCCCTTTACATAAGCATGAGTTTCCAGTGGACCAAATTTTTCTGCAAGAGCTATTTGTTGGTTATTGGTAATAGGCTGATCTCTAAAAAAAATTACTTTATGTTCTAGTAGTAAATCATTTATTTTTTTAAAATTTTCATCTGAGACATCAGTTAAATCAATTCCTTTGATTTCTGCACCTAATGCACCAGATAGTAATTTGATATCCATTTTGAATAATTTATCGCTAGAATTTTAATTTGTCAAAATGTATAAGAAGTTATGACATTGACTCAAGCTTATCTCTTGTTGGGAGTAGCTATTGCAGGAGAAATAATAGCAACAGGCTCTCTTAAGGCTACTGAAGGCTTTACTAAATGGGCGCCATCATTGATTTCTGTTATTTCTATATGCATATGTATGTTTACCATGTCTCATGTAATGAAAGTTTTACCGATAGGCATAACTTATGCTACATGGTCAGGGGTTGGTATAGTTGCTTTGTCTTTATTCGGTATTTTTAAGTATAAGCAAATTCCAAATTTAGCAACCGCAATAGGTTTGTTGCTCATCATTATTGGTGTAATTATAGTCAATACTATGAATGATGCTTAAATTTTTATTTTTTTAATTTTGAGGAAAACTTTAAATTATCAGACTTAAAAGTATTATTATTTTTTAAAATAAATTCATTCATTAAAATCACTTTTTCTTTTTCAAATTCAATAACTTTTCTTTCACCCAAGTCAACATATAGAGATAAAGCTTCTAACGTAGCAGCCAAATATTTTTTTTCAGAGTGTATCATTTCTAATTTATATTGAATTCTTTTTTTATCATGATCACAATAAATGAGGTTAACATCTACCTCATCATTCTCTTTAACTTCTTGATCATAGGTAATATGGGACTCAACGACCATAGTGCTTTTTTTTGTTGTTTTAGCTGAATGCTCTCCCATATCAAAATTAGTTAGCAATACCTCAGATCCAAATTGATCAAATATAAGAACATAATAAGCAACGTTCATATGTCCATTGTAATCTGTCCAATCTTTACTAATTTTTTGTTTAGTAAGAAAGATACTCATATTAATTTATATAATCGGGCTCTTCTTTATCTAAGATTATTCTAATTTGTGATAAAAATTGTTTTGCTGTATCAACAGGATAATTAGCAGCTTCCCCCGAAGTTTTTTCAGCAATTTCATGACTTACAATATTTAAATCTTTATTTGTTGATAGTGCCGTAATGTAAGTTTCGGCAGCTTTTTCAAAATAATATAATGAATTAAAACCTTCAGCAACTGTCTCTCCAGTTGTGATTACACCATGATTTGCTAAAATCATATGCTGCTTATTACCTAAAGCATTTGCCATTTTGATTGACTCTTCTTTAAATCCCAAGCCTCCAAACTCATTATAGACAGCAACTTTATTATAAAAAATCATAGTATTCTGATCTATTGGTTTTAATGTTGGGTCTTTAAGTGTTGATAACGCAGTTGCATACTTAGAATGAACATGAAAAATACATTTTGCATGAGGAGCTTTTTCATGAATTGTCCCATGAATATTTAACGCTGTAGAATCAACTATCTCAGGTTTATCTTTAAATTCATTAATGTTTTCTTTAGTTATTAAAATTAAATCACTTGCTCTTATTTGGCTGAAATGAATTCCAGCTTTATTTACATAAAAATCTGAGGATCCTGGTACACAGGCACTAAAGTGATTTGCAACTGCTTCGTTCATGTTTAGTCTGGCAGTCCATCTAAATGTTGCAGCTAAATCTTTTTGTAATTCTGTTATTTCCATTTTTACTTTTTTAAACTATAAGTGAATTATAAATTATGAACAATAAAGTTTTTGTATCTTGTGCGGTAACAGGATCTGGTGATACAGCTAGTAAACACCCTGATTTACCAAAAACTCCTGAACAAATTGCAACAGCTTCTATTGAAGCAGCTAAAGCTGGAGCTGCAATTGCTCATATTCATGTTCGAGAGGAAGATGGAACTCCAAGTAGAAGATTAGAGTTATATAAAGAAGTTGTAGATAGAGTAAGATCTAGTGGTACCGATGTAATATTGAATTTAACTACAGGGATGGGAGGTGATCTTGATATTGGACAAGGTGATAATCCTTTAGATTTTGGTCCTATGACTGATATGGCAAATGTTATGGAAAGAATTGCAAACGCAGAACAGTTTCTACCTGAAATTTGTACACTGGATGCTGGTACATTAAACTTTGGTGACAGCTCAGTTATTACAGTTAATACACCAAATGATTTAAGAAAAGCGGCAAAAAAATTAAAAGAAATAGGAGTTAAACCTGAAATAGAAGCTTTTGATTTAGGTAATATGTGGTTTGGAGCTCAACTATACAAAGAAGGATTACTAAGTGATCCACCAATGTTTCAAATGTGTTTAGGAATTCCATGGGGAGCACCAGCAACAACTTTAGCAATGCAAGCAATGAAAGATATTATGCCAAAAGAAGGTGTTTGGTCTGGATTTGCAATTTCAAAAAATGAAATGCCATTTGTTGCTCAAACAGTTTTAATGGGAGGCAATCCAAGAGTTGGACTTGAGGATAATTTATATTTATCAAAAGGTAAGTTAGCTACCAATGCCCAGTTAGTAGAAAAAGCTATAAGAATAGTAGATGAACTTGGTTACTCAACTATGACACCAGCCGAAACAAGAGAACAACTTAAACTTACAAAACATAAGTAATCTCAAAATAGTAGTTTAATTAATTTAGTGTAATCTTTTTAATAACCTAATTTTTTATCAATCTGATTCACTAAATCTTTATTTTCTATAAATAATTTTAAATTTTTTAAAAATATATTAAGAGTTAATCTAACATAATCACCATTATCATCAGATGACACATGAGGAGTTAAAATTAAATTTGGTGTATCCCAAAGTTTTGAAGACTTATCAAGAGGTTCATGCGTAAAAACATCAAGTATTGCACCTGCTATTTCATTATTGTTTAGTTTTTCACACAATGCATCATAATCCATTACTGATTGCCTTCCAACATTTACTATTCCACAAGTAGGTTTAAGCATATTAAGCTTTTCTTTACTGATTAGATTTTTTGTATCTGGAGTTTCGGGAACTGCCAAATATAAAAAATCAGCTTTAGGTAATACGCTATCAATATTTTCTATTGTGATTACCTCATTACATCCTTCTACAGTTTTTCCTCTTTTATTAACTCCAATAACATTTGCCCCTAATGACTTAACATGTTTTGCCATCGAAGAGCCCAAAGAACCTGTTCCAACTACAACTACTGTTTTTCCTGCAATGGGGTTACTAAAAAGAGACACAAACTCTTTCTTTTTTTGGTTAGTAACAATTCTAGTCATATGGTTTTGCAACATTAAAATAGCCATTAGTCCATACTCACCAGCTTTTTTAGCATGAGCGCCACTGCTATTTGTCAAAACTAAATCATCAAACATCCAGTCTAAAGGTAGTAAATGTTCTACGCCTGCTGATACAACATGTATCCATTTCAGATTAGGTGAAATTTTTTTGAGATTATTTGTAGGAAAATTCCAAGCTAATAATATATCTGAATTTGACATTGATTTTTCAAAATTATCTTCATCCCAATCAACAAATATTTCTAATTTATCCTTTATTTCAGGAAAATCTTTAAGAGCTTCATTTAAATGTTCTTTTGTAATAGTAAAATTTTTTTCACCCTCAGCATCTGTTGGGAATGACCCAGGCGCCCAGTGATTATTTTTAACATGAATTTTAATCTTTTTATCTTTATTCAAAACTGCCTCTTGCTTCCATCTCTTGAAGATTTTTTATAATACCATTATCTCGTTCTTTTAATGGCATATCTTCTAAATTAAACTGCATATTCATTACAGATGAACAGATTGATTTAACATATTCTTTATCATTATTGTTTTTTTTTGGTGCTTTTAATATTGTATCCTGTCCGTTAGTTCTTACAACTTGTCCTTTTGCTTTTTGAGGTTGAGGAGGATCTTTACCTTCTTCTAAATCTTTTGATAGTTTTCTTATTCTTCTTCTGTAAATCATAACACCTTTATCAGTTGGCATTAAATGCTCACCTTTGTGACTACTGATTGATCCCATTCCTTCAACAGCTTCTGCATCACCAGGATTTTTTTGTTTTTCTTCTTGTGTTCTGTTTGAAATCTCACCAGCTTCAATTCTTTCATATCCTTCTTGATTATTATATTCAATTGGATCTCCTCTATCACCAAAATTTGCCCAAGCTAAAGCTACACAATGACGATCATCAACTGGAACAACCCATCTTGTAAAAGAGCTTCTTCCAAAGTATTTACTTTTTGTACCATCAGCAGCAAAAGCAGCTCCAGCTTGTGTAAAGTTTGGTAAGATTAATTCATTTACTCTAACCCAGACGTTATCGTTTATACGTCTTGTATTGCATCCAAGGTATTGAATGCCTCTTTCAAAAAAATCTATCTCTCCAACTTCAGCAAAACCTTCAGAAAATTGTATACCAGAGCTTTGACCATGTAAAAAAGATGTATGAAGAGGATCCATAATTGCATCAAGTACTTGAATCCAGTTACAATTATAATCTATTCGGTAAGGGTTAGAAATATTTCCTGGTATTTCAAATGAATCATAAAGTGGAAATTCAGGTATTTTTTCCATTGGACCCAGATATGAAAACACTAAACCGTTAAACTCTATGACCGGATATGCTCCAAGCTTAAATGTTTCTCTTAATTTTTTAGCCTGTTTCGAGTCTATATCCTCGCCAGGCGTTTCAAGAATTTCACCATTAGTTGAAAAAAGCCAACCATGATAACAGCACCTAATACCTTCATCTTCAGTTTTTCCATAGGCCATTGAAGCTCTTCTATGAGGACAAGCTTTATGTACTAAGCCTATATTCCCTTTTGTAGTTTTAAATATAACTAAATCTTCACCTAGAATACGAATTTCCTTTGGTGTCTTACTTACTTCTGATGTTAGAGCAACAGGATGCCAATAACGTCTTAGATATTCTCCACATGGTGTTTTAGAATTTGTTTGGGCCAATCTTTTATCTATCTCTGGTACAGCTGACTGTTTGTAGCCTCTAAAATCTTCCTGTTTGAAATTATTATTAATCATACCGATGCTCTTTTGAAAAATTATATTGTAAATATTATTATTCTAAAATACGCTTTTCAATATAAATAAACCTTTGTCGACCAGCTAATGTCTAAAGAAAAAAATTTAGTAAAAATTAAAAAACCTAAAAATTCTAATACTATATTTGGATTGCCATCTAAATCTTATATTGATGAAGATTTTTGGAAAAAGGAATGTGAAACTGTTTTATCCAATGGATGGCTGTTTGTGGGTTTTTCACATGAACTCAAAAAATCTGGTGATGTAATCCCGGTATTTATTGCAAATAAACCTATTTTACTTGTGAGAAATGGAAATGAAATTTCTGCTTTTCACAATGTTTGTAGTCATCGATGTTTAAAACTTGTAAATGAAAAAAAAAATGTAGGAAAAATTATCCGTTGTCCGTATCATGCTTGGAGCTATGATCTCGATGGCAAATTAAAAGCAGCCCCACATGTGGGTGGAACTAATCAACATAAACCTAAAGGATTTAATTTTTCTAATCATGGATTAAAATCAATTAATGTTCATGTTTGGCATGATTGGATTTTCATTAATTTTAATGGAAAAGCAAAAAAATTTGAAGAGTATGCGAAACCACTTATTAAAAAATTTGATGATATTGATTTAACAAAACTAAAATATGCAACAACTCTAGATTTTGGAAAAATAAATACTAACTGGAAATTTTTAATAGAAAATTTCATAGAACCTTACCATGTACAATTTGTTCACAAAACTACTACTAATCAGCCTTTAAAAGACCATTATACAGTTGTTGATGGCATGTGCTATGGAAGTGGTGTTGATGTTGATGAAGAGGATACAAACAATAATTCTGCTTTGTCGGTAACTTCAAAATATTTATCTCTTTTTCCAAATTTTATAATTGGGACGTACTTTCCTAATCAAATTGGTGTTTATTTAAATATTCCAATAAGCCCAGGCATAACTTCGCAAAAAAGAATAATTTATACTACTGATGGTAAGGATATGAATGAAAAAGAAATTAAAACGGCAACAAATATATGGTGGAGTGTACACAAAGAAGATCATGAAATGTGTGAAAGACTTCAAGAAGGTCGATATTCGCCAGCAGCAAACGAAGGTGGTCTTTTATCTCCAGTTTGGGAAAAAGGTGTTCGAGCGTTTCAAAAACTTATAGTTGATGCTACAATAAAATCTTCAAAATCAATAAAAAGGAAAAAAAATGTCTAAAGAAATTAATCTAGAGGGGTATCGACTTGCCCACACAATGATAAGAGTTAAAGATCTAGAAGCATCTTTTAATTTTTATTGCAAAACTTTAGGTATGAAAGTTTTAAGAAAAACAGATTATCCTGATGGAAAGTTTACTAACGCGTTTATTGGATACGGATTGGAAACTGAGTCTCCTTGTTTAGAGCTAACTTGT
>ERZ651776.3607-NODE-3607-length-15208-cov-4.290133_pt1 | contig 15208 bp, 12 predicted proteins | sample MGYA00514761_ERZ651776 | MGnify/ENA metagenome assembly ERZ651776 | reverse complement strand
GGGTGGGGGGGGTGGTCGGGGGGAGGGGGGGGGGGGGACAAAACCAGGAACAAAACCAGGAACGACGACAACAGCAGCAACACCAACACCAACACCAACACCAACACCAACACCAACACCGCCTCCCCCCCCAGATGAGTGAGTCCGACCGTCTCGGTTGCTCCGCCCTCCGCCTCGCCTCCTCCCCCTCGACCTACTCCTCCGCAAAGTCCGCCTACGAGGCCTCCCTCTCCCTCTCCCCCACCAACGTCCAGACCCTATGCAACTACGCCCTGTTCTGCCACAAGTCCCTCCGTTGCATGGACGACGCGGAGGCTCTGTTCCGGCGGGGCCTCGCCGTCGCTCGGGACGTCGAGGAGGATCCCGGACGGCACAACGCGGTCGTCGTTAGGGCCGCGGCGAAGTGCGTGAGCAACTACGGGAACTTTTTGAAGGCGGTGCGGGGGTACGCGACGGAGGCGGAGAGGATGCACGAGATGGCTGTGAGGATTGACCCGGGTTGCGGGGGTTGCCTGGGGGGGTACGCGAAGTTCGTGATGGACGCGAGACACGACTTTATAAAGGCGGAGGAGATGTTCAAGAGGGCGATCGAACTCGAGCCGAACCACGGGGGGAACCTCGCGACGTACGCCAGGATGCTGAAGAAGATGGGGAGGTTCGACGGGAGCGAGGAGATGTACAGGAGGGCGCTGGGGGCCGAGCCGAGGAACGTCGTTGCGCTGTGCAACTACGCGAACTTCTTGAAGAAGGTTAGGGGGGACGTGGAGGGGGCGAGGACGATGTATCTGAGGGGGCTCAGGGAGAACCCCAACGCGGAGTTCCTGCAGAGGAATTACGCGCTGTTTTTGAGGGATACCATGGGGGAGAAGATAAAGAAGGAGAGGGAGGAGAAGGAGAGGGGGATGTGGGGGGGGGAGGCGCCTGCTGCTGCTGCTGCTGCTGTTGCTGCTGATGATGATGATGATGGTACCACCACCACCCCGGGTATGGTCGGGGATGACGCTCTGAATACCTTGAAGGAGGCGGAGGACCCTCGCATGGAGATGAGCACCAACGAGGGCAGGGTATTCGACGCCCAGGAGAAGAGAGTGGCCGACGCCAAGAAGGGGGAGGAGGAAGTCGACGAGAGCACCAGCGACGAGAGCGAGAGCGAGAGCTCGAGCGACGTCGACTCAGATGAGAAGAGGGACAAGCCGAATCCGTCGCTGCTCACGGGGAGGAGGAGTAGGGCGCAGGCACCCGCGGAGGTGCTCGAGGGGGGGTGGGTGAAGTACTATGACAGCGAGGCCGGGTGTGAGTATTACTGGAACGAGAGGACGGGGGTCAGTACCTACGATAGACCCTTGGGATTCTCGACGGTTCAGGACGCGTTCAGCAGCGTCCGGGAGTGCACGGCCAGGCCCTTGGCCCACGAGAAACCCAAGGAATGGATGGGGGGAGGGTGGAAGAAGTACTTCGATCCCGGGGAGCAGTACGATTACTATTACCACGGGGAGAGCGGGGAGAGCACGTGGGAGAGGCCCCCGGGGTTCGAGACGGAGGCGGATCCGTTCGCGTCCGTAAGGTCGCCGGCCAACGTGAGCGTGCACGACAAGCCCAAGGAGAAGATCAAGGGGGGGTGGAGCAAGTACCTCGACGAGAGCACGCAGTTTTATTACTACTACAACCACGGGACGGGGGAGAGCACGTTCGATAGACCAGTAGGGTTCGAGACGGAGGCGGATCCGTTCAAGGAGGTCAGGGCCAAGATTCCTACTGATGAGAAGGTGCAGGAGGTTATTGGCGGGGGGACGTGGAAGAAGTATTTAGAGGAGGCGACGGATTATTTTTACTACTATAACGAGACGACCGGGGAGAGTACTTACGACAGGCCGGCTGATTTTACGACGGAGATGGACCCTTTCGCGGATATTAGGGAGAGGAATCTTGCCAGGAGCAATAACTTTGAGAAGGGGGAAGAGGCGAGTTCCTTCAATCCGATGGACAGTTGGCATAATGGGGAGAAGGGGTTGATTGATACGCTTTGAATTAGGGTACTGACTGGACTGGACTGGACTGGACTGGACTGGACTGGACTGGACTGGACTGGACTGGACTGGACTGGACTGGACTGGATTGGAGTAAGAAAATCGAAGGGCGAGCTAAGAAAAAAGACAGTGAAGTGCGATGTGAGAGAGCGAGCTAAGGTAACAAAAGCTATGAGATGTTTTCGAAAAAAATTCCATGTAATACATAGCCTAGATCTGGATCTACTGCTTGCGTAATTGGCTCAATCAGACCCACTTAGTGGTGTAACTGAGCAAGTCGTTATCTACTACTTGCGTAGTGGGATCAATCAGACCCACTTCATGATGTGCCGGAGCAAGTCATTGTTGTCGAAAATACAATCCTTAGCGGAAGAACTGCCGCAGATTCGTCTGAATATATTAAAGGCAACCATAGGCCGCCGCTTCAAAACGACTGCAAGATTTTCGCCCCTAAACTCGTTGTAAACGGGCCCATAATATTTCAGGAGCAAGCTCAAGTGTAACATCGCCTCGCTTCTAAGCCTCGTCGAAATCTCATCTTTGGTCCACACGAAAAAATTTGATTTGTTTTCACAATGCAAATTTACCCCTTCCGCCCACACGCAGCCAGGGCTTATGTTCCACATCAGCTCCAAAATAGATTCTTTTATTTCTCGAAGTTTTTGATCGGTCCAAAAATAGTGGACGTTGTGGAAAGGTAAATTCCCCTCACGGCATCTCACGGAGAGCATCGAAATGTCCGCTTCTATCAAGTAATGGACTACTTTACTGAAGGAATCACGACAAATCCAGTAATAGTGGTTCTTTATAGCGAGCTGTAACGGCGTGTCTACGTAATCACTACTGGCAATTCTCAGTGCTTGAGGATGTGCCTCGGCGATCGCCTTGATAACAGGGATGGGTCGTCCCTTCCGAATCGCCATGTGCAGTGGGAGTTCGTTTCCTGTTCTGACTTGGCACAGCTGGGGGAGAGTTTCCACGATTGCCAGGACCACATCATCGTTTTCTTTTTTCGTTTCGTTGACTGAATTGTCAAGCGAATCAGAACCTTCGCTACTCTCATCACTAGAATCGAGTAATTCGTCAATACAGTCCGCGTCGATAGCCGTAGTTAACACAGTACAGTCTCGTTTCCCCGCTCTGATATGCCATCTCAGAATATTTTCGTCGTCACTACCACAAGATATTCGGAATCCGTTGGCAAGAACACGAACGACTCCTGCCGACCGCTTGAGAACCACGGCCCAATCAAGACAGCTCATCCTGTTAGAAAAGTCCCATTCACCTCCCTCCGAGGGTGATTTCGAGAGAATTGCCTCGAAAATCGATGGACTTAGCGGTGTAAGTCGGTCCAGAATTACCAACTTCATCAATAATTGGTGTCGCACAGACTCGATCAATTGAATCATGTAGATTATGAACTCTTCAGAGTAATACTCCCCCTCAGCAGCAAGTGTTATCGGACACATTCCCCCAAAGTCCACAATGCTATTCGCCTGAGGGAAATTGCTGCTGAAGGCAATTACGGTAGACATAGAAAAATTCAACTTCACAGCCCAATGCAACGCAGTGCGCCCGCACTCGCGGTCAATCGTTGAAAGTTCCTCGGCATGGTTCGGTGCTGAGATCATTGGGGAATTGAATCGAGCAAGGGCGAGCACCTCCTGGTTAGACTTGCACAATGAAAGAAGATCATGCATTATTGAACGAAGGAGTCACAGTAATTGTAACTAGTGGAATCTGTAAAAATCAGATGTGTGTGTGGAACATAGCATGTCAGGTGTAGAAATTGGATAGTTATTTATAATTGGATAGACGCTCTTAGCTGTGGAATTTCTGCCGACGACGTTGACAGACATTCGAAAGAGAAGCAGCCCTGCAATATGAAAAATCGGTTCTGTCGTTTTCGAAGTCACACACGCGCAAAATCGGTTCTGTCGTTTTAAAAGTTACACACGCGCACAGACAATTTGGATTTCCACTTTTGATCGCATCATCACCCATTCGTCTCTGCCGACCCCTACTCAATGCGATTGTTTCACGACGCTACCTTGATTGCTCTATTCATGGTTTGTGCGACGGTCCGGTCGGCAACTCACGTGGGAATCATGGGGGGGGGACTAGCAGGACTTTCCACTGCTTTCCACCTGCTTCGTCGGAGTCAGAAAAAGAATTTGAAGGTGACAATTTTGGACCCAGCTGAAATAGGTACCGGTGGTGCGAGCGCTGTAGCTGCAGGAATACTGCATAAATACAATCCGAGGTTTACGAGGACCATATGGAGGGGGGATGAGGGGTATGATGAGACAATGTCAATTTTGCGTGAAACTGGTGATGCAATTATAACGGACAGAATCATAAAATACCATGCCGATGCTAGAGAATGGAAGGCTGTGGATGGCGGAGTTGTTGTAGATGTCCCTAGTTATCTTCGAAACATTTATGAATATCTGAGCGATAATTATCACGGCCAAATTGAACACAGAAGAGTTGAAATGGGGGTTACCGTTTTAAGGCCACCTGAGTTTGATGCGTTCGTAATAGCAGCAGGATTTGGCTGCTTTGACTTATGTGGTGATTTTGGTGTTACGAAATTGCGGGGGCAGAGTGTTGTTTTGAAGCCTTCAAAGCCGCTTCGACAACCGTTTGAGGCGAAACTCTTTGGCAACTATGCTGTGCCGGTAGGCAGCGGCAGTGTAATGATCGGATCAACTCTAGAATGGTTCGATACACCTCTGACAAATGACGAGGTCCTCAAGGAGCTGAGAGAGAAGACCGAGGTGTATGTTCCTGAGCTATGGGGTGAGGGTTGGGTTGTGGAAAAAGTTTGGGGGGGGACTAGGGTGCAATCTAACAGGTCTCCACTCGGGAGGGTCCCAAAATTAAGAGCACTCGGTGATCGCGTGTACCTCTTAACGGGCTTGGGGACTAGAGGGCTGATTTATAGTGGAATGTGTGGTAGAATTGTTGCAGACGCAGTCTTGAGTGGAGATAACGGAGAAATAGATAAATTTCTGAAGTAGTAAGTGTTTTGCAAACAACCTCCTTCTCTTTTTATCTATTCTCTTCTCTTGTCCATTCGTCTTATTGGCCACCAAAACGCTATTGGTCACCAAAACGCATCCCGCAGCACTTCGCCAACTCCGTTAAGCATTTGCTCCGCAAACCCAGGTGCCCACAACATCGGCTTGAGATGTTCGAAAACTTGTAGCGGGTGCGCCTCAATACGAAAATAGCTCTTGATATGAGATTGGTTATGTCCGCACTTATAGCAATTCAAGATGATGCAGCCAACTATCGAAAGATAACACAGTAACCTTCCGCAGCAATTTTCCCAGATCTTCGAAATGCAGTTTTCTTTCCACACTTTCACGCGATAATTACAACGAGGAAATGTGACCTCCAAACCTCTCCACCAGCCAAGAGAACGAATGTATCCATGGACACATGAGCGCAGGTGTTCAAAGTCGAAATCAATCACCTTCTCCATCTTGAGTGTTTTCAACGCGTTTCCATCTACGAGAAACTCCTGTACGCAATCGGGCACTGTCTTAAATACCTTGTCATTATTGACGTCAGTGTCGGTGGCAATATAGCCATGGGGAAATATCCATGAAGAAATGTCGATCCGGTAGTCAAAATCGGTCACAGTCACGGTGTAATGTTCAGTCTCGTGGTATTCATTGCCATCCGAATCGCGCCTACAAACTCGCCGGCTACGCTGCTCGTGATGGTATCCCCGAACTCTAGTGACGACCCTTGGTGGGGTATTGTGCGTGTGGAGATAGTTTATGATTTCCCGCCCTGAAGAATCCATGTGAAGCAGCGGGTCGGATGATACAATGCCCTTATAACCATCATAACGAGCCTTGGCACTTGATGTCAGAGAAGCTAAGGGGACACCATCACTTGTAGAAATATTGAGGTTCTGATCGTCTACAGGCTGAGCATACACGAAGACGTCTCCTTCTGGAGCGCCACCTCCCAGATTTCGAGCTCCCTCAGTGTAGTAATCCACAGGGCGAGGTCCCTGGCGTAACCTTTCAAGCTCATCAGGGGAGAAGTACCGAGAACCGCCTCTGCCATCAGAGCAATTGAGAAGGCAGTGTTCGTCGTGTTCGTGATGAGCCCCATGGTGTTCTACAGGCGTTGGGCAAGTCGCCGAACTAAAGTCTGTACACGAATCGAGGGGTCTTGCAACAGGCATTGCGAGCGGTGATGATGAGGAGATAGCCATAGGCAGCTGTCCTTGCTGAGGTGCCCCTCCGTAGCCAAGGGATGGATTGCTAGTCTGGCCAGGGTTTACTAGTGGCATTTTATCTTCATTCATTGTCGTTGCTAAGTTTGCTCTGGGATATTGGCTCGTAATAACTTTAAAAAAAATCTTTGAAGGAGGACAGGGCATTTAATTTTATTCTGCCAAGGTCATGGAAAAGTGCCTACTCATCATTGCTGAATGCGAGAAATTAGGACACCTTGAAGCCTCGCAGCTCATGAGAGGCAAAGTATCGCTACCACCAAGCACCCAAATTTGACCGAAAATCCTCATCCATGTCACGCACAATTGTGATCCTTGTCCTGGGAGACGTTGGCAGATCCCCTCGGATGCAATATCATGCTCTTTCTCTCCTTCAAAACAATTACAACGTGCATATTATTGGATACAGTGGTTCTCCGTTGGTGGTGAAACTAGCGTCATGGGAGGGCAATTCGAGGGAAGGTGAATCAATTCTGACAGTCCATCGCTTTGCCACCAAAAAGTATGCTAGTAAACCCACAATAATCCGTCTCCCGGTTAAGCTTGTTGAATTGATGGTAAAGATAACTTTGGCGCTGGTGAGGGCGCCTACCTTTCACGCAGTGTTGATTCAAAATCCGCCGATAATTCCGTCCCTGTTTCTCTCTTTTGTGGTGTCCCGTTTTCTTCGGCTCACTCCCAGTATAATCATCGATTGGCATAATTTACAGTTCTCAATGTTCCCGGCCCCGACTAGTATTCTCAAGAAAACAATCAGGGCCATTGCTTGGCTGTACGAACACTTTTTTGGGCAGCTAGGGGATGGTCATTTTTATGTCACAGACAGGATGAAGAAGTTTGTTGTCTCGAATTTTTTCCATGCCAGTAAGCGAACGATAGACTGCGGTGCGGTGCTACACGACTGCCCTCCTAGCTACATGTTTCAGAGTTTGAAGACGACAAGAGCAGTGTCTGCAGCTCGGCGTGATCTGTTTTCTCGGCTCAACAACGAAACCTTCGCTGTGAATGCGCGCAAAAAATGGGATCTTGACAGACCTTTATTTAGGTGGGGGGAGGGGGGGGGGGTGCTGCTGCTGTATAACAGGCTGAATGGCGTCGCGATTATTAAATTTTACGATTGATTGAATTCAAACACTCACGCTCGCCTGCCAATCTTTCGTTTCGATTGGCACAACAGCACCACCGACGATAAAACGATCTTGGTTGTAAGCAGCACCTCTTGGACGCCTGATGAGGATTTTGGAATTCTTCTGGAGGCAATGGTGGAAGTCCAGAAAGAACTTACTAAAGCTTCCGACGATAAGACGCGATTTCTCCTGCTTGTCACCGGAAAGGGACCGGAGAAGGCAATGTACGAGCGAAAGATTGCGTCGCTAGAGCTCCCGAATATTTCTATTGGTACTGTCTGGCTGGAAACTGAAGATTACCCGAAGTTGTTGTCCTGTGCTGACTTGGGCGTCTGTTTACACACTTCCACCAGTGGAATAGACTTGCCTATGAAGGTCGTTGACATGTTCGGTAGCGGAATTCCTGTCTTCGCTTACGATTATGTATGCATTGGGGAGCTGGTGAAAGACGGTATAAATGGTAGATTGTTTAAAACCCCACTCGACCTCGCCGCACTTTTTGCAGAGGTTATCGACCGCGGGGTTATAAAGGAACTGAGAGACGGGGTTGAGGGGAGGAAAAAAAGTTGGGAGGAGAACTGGAATGAATTTGCGCTTCCTGAGATCCAACGGTGCTTGTTGAAGGAGGAGGAACGACAGCTGTGGCTTCTTTCCGCGTCCTATTGTCTCGTAGTGGGTTGCAGTGTGGTTCTTTTGGTATTTGTCTTTTTTGTTTACGGCAAGAATTTCACCGATAGAATAAATGTGTAGAATGTTTGATTTGGGCGCTTTAGCAGCTGCTTTAAAATTCTTTGTTCATTTATTTTGTGTCAGGTACCGCGCCAATGTACTGGGGTTGAGTGTCGGCGCCAAGATCGCCGTCAATACTGCCACCGCCGACAGAAGCCGAATATCACCAACGATCTCGAGGACTCCTCCTGACCCAACGAGGCTCTCAAAGTCAACATGACCGTGAAGAAACTCAACAACTAGGCCAAGAAAAGCCCAGGGTAAGAAGTAGTTTGAGGTGATGGTTCCGTGGAAAAGCGCGTGCTTTCCCTTGTACTCCCAAGCGATGTTACGGGTAAAGAGGAGCATTAGCAAGTAGCCCTCGACAATCTCAAGCATCCATATATTCAAAGGAAAAAAGAGAACTCTGAGGATTGGCGATGAAATTGTGGATCTGTAATGGACCAAGCTAAAAGGAAGAAAGATTGCGTTGGCCCACCACTGGGCGAAACTGCTGTGTCCAAGTTCTTTGAACCCGCTCGTCAAGGATATCCAGAAGGTCTCTATAAATACAAAAGCGCACGAACCGATGAGCCCTATTTTGTGAGCTGTGGGAGTGACGAACATGTTGCGCATTTTTATGATTCCAGCGACGAGAAGAATCTTCAGAATAGTTGTGACGAACTTGTCGCGTTTACTGCTTTTGTCGGGCTGCCAAAAAGGCGAGCGGAATGACTCCGACTTTCCATCAATCACAGTCGAGTGGTTGGAGATATTGATCGAGTTTGTATAAGTTTTGAAGAGGACGAGTTTACCTATTGTCGAAATTGATTCTTCGCCATCCATCGGGGTGAGAGTACCGGCGTAGCGATAGTTTTCGCCTCCGCCACTAACTTCGTATCCATTTATTTCACTGTTTTCGGAAAAGGACAGATCGATCCCGTTGTATGAACCGTCTACCGGGAACCTTGTATCGCCCTTGGGCACTTCCAAATACAAAGCGAAGTGCTCGCTGGGCGTCCTCGAGCTGAGAACTTTCCCACTCAACACAATCCGACTCTTGTCAAAATCAAACTGTGCTCTTCCCTCCAGATGTTGATGGAAAATTTCAGGTCTCTTCCAACCCCCCTTCTTGCTGGTGTTGTTCTTACGCTTCTTAGGAGCGATTGGATCATGAATCCCCTGCCTTCCTGGCATTGACATCATGGGCCTCATCGGCAAAGTCCCACTGCCTGCACACTCGAGTCCCCCGCTGCGCGGGATTTTGTGACTTGGTAGGTGGCCTTTCACGAGATAGAATTCTCTGCCACACATGCAGTGACCTTTCGCCATATTTTTGGCTATCGTGAGATATATATATATATATATTTGTTATCGTGAGATATATATAATATATAAGTTAAGGATCCAAATTCTGGGAGCGTCGTCGTCGTCGTAGTCGACCCAGAAACCAAAAAGCTTCAAGAAAGCAAAGAATAGCAGTTTTCAAAATGCCCCCTATTGCCTCCGCAAAGGAGGAAGATGCCACGAAGATTTCCATAGGTTTTAGCCCAAAGATCCGTCCCCAACCCACTTATCCCAGTGTCTTTGCTATTGCCAAGATTTTTGTTCATGATGTCTTCTGGCAGGCAGGTGTTTGTAAGTAAATGCATTCAATGCATGGCATGTGTCGAACGATTGGTAGCTAAACCCTCACACCCTCTCCCCCCCCCCCCCCCCCCCCCCCCCCCTGAACTATTCTCGTGCGCAGTCGGCACTGTAATCTTTTACCTTCTTTTTGACAGTTATGTTGCTGCGTTTCAATACTGCATGGATGCTGGTATGAGTAAGGCAACGTTCTTCTGCGTCATGACCAGCGTGTCCCACTCAATTTGCTATATTGGTTTCAACCTTGTTTTCGAGGCATTTGACAGATTCAAGGTATTTCAGCAGTACAAGTTGCTCCGAAAGCCTTACCAAAACGCCACATCCTCCCTCCGTTGGAAGTGCTGGATTGAGGCGTCCATCGGGCAGATAATCACCAGTCCTCTGTCCGCCTACTACCTCTACCCGGCTTTCTGTTATTTCGGAATGTATGATTTCGATACCCCAAACCCTGGGGCTCTTGATTTGTTCATTACATTTTCAACAGCGCATATCTTCAATGACCTGGGTTTCTACTGGACCCACCGCCTTGCTCACAGCAAGTGGATCTACCAGAAAATTCACAAACAACACCACCAATTCAGTGGCACTATCGGATTTGCTGCCGAGTACGCCCACCCTGTCGAACAAATCGTCTGCAACCAGCTCCCCACTATCGGCGGTGTTTTGTTTTTTGGAAGCCACCCTCTCTGCGTCTGGATCTGGATTGCGCTTAGGCTGCAGCAAACCTACGAAGCCCACAGCGGGTACTGCTTTGAAGGATCACTGCTTGCTAAATTAGGGTTCATGCACTGCGACTCTGCGGCATTCCATGACCACCACCACACTGTCAATAAGGGTAACTTTGGGACGACTTATGTGAGTGTTCACTCTCTCCTCTCTTCCTGAGCACGCTTCAATCAACTAACATTTTACTTCTACTTCGCACTTTTCTTAGGTGGACTACATTTTTGGTACTATGGATCACTACCAGGCGGGTGGCGGTTATGAAGGTTACATCGAGAAGGGCAAGAAAGATTGGAGGGAGAAGAACGAGTGAAGGAAGGAATGAAGGAAGGAAGGAAGGAAGGAAGGAACGGAATAATTGGAAAGGATTTTTTTGACATAATTTTGAGCGAAATAACGTTCGCTTTCCTTCCAGTTTTTTTCCGTTAACTAACCAAAATTTTGCAGGGATCCTTTGTATCGAGCAAAACTTCAAAATTAACCCCAAATCTTTAATCCTTTCATCGCCGCATTATCTGCTGTGCAACTGCATTTTGTCTGAAATGTGTGAGATTCAGGTTGCTCAGATCATAGGAAAAATCATCGAACAGACTGAAAACCTCCGGGACACTCGTAACTTTGAATTCATTCCCTGTGCCTTCGTTTGCCGTGCTAGCGTCGCCATCCATCAAATATAATATTAAATCTCCCTCATTCAACGGTAACTGCAGTAAATTTTGGTGAGCACCAATGTCCATCACCAAATCAATGTCGATAAAGTTTGCTGTCCGACCAACTGGACAAGCAACGAATTTGTTGATGAAATTTCTCGTCTTGTCTTTCTTCCTGTTTTCGGCTCTGCGCTTTAAAGATTCCTCTGCGGTTTCGCCAGGTGCACCGCTGAATCCACAGCAACAGTCGCTTACTAGCGCTCTAATAACATACCACGGAGCGCACACGCAGCTCGAAATAGGCGTGTCACATGGATGCCACACATCCCACTCTACGTACATTATCCTTTCTGTCGTGATTTTAAACACAGGAGGCAAGCAGCAATCGAGGTGGCAAAAAGCACCGAGCATACTCCGTTTTGCCTTCACAGAATCGTAAAAGACAAGCTCGTCGTGGTTGGTTGTCGTCGCCGGCCCGTCCATTCCGAACCTCGCGTCGTGCGAGTACGCCACCGCTCCCATTCTGGTTCCCAGCCCCACGGCGGCTGCATCCCTCAGATTCATCTTGGCCAGCTGAAAGGTCATCTTGCTAAACACCTCGTAAACGTGGGGAACATCCGTCATGAAAAATGTCTGGCTGTCATCTGACAAATCTCCCCCAGCGAGGCGGAAGACGACAAGGTCACCCTCACCCCTGCAAATCTGAAGGCAACTCTGATGAGCGGTCATGTCCACTACAATGTCAGAATCAAATTGGTCCAATGCACGCCCGCTCGGAACCTGGCAACCGCAGGATGTATCCATCCACTCCCACCTGGAGTACACAAAACGTTTACTTGTAGCTTTGTTCCACCCCGGGCAACTGCAACAGTAGTGCCACTTTCCCCAGATAGTGCGTTGGGCGGTTGCACTATTGTAAAATATGTCCTCATTGCGATTTTTCAAGTATTTCGTTGTGTTGGGGTCCGGTTCCGGAACATCGGCACCGAGCTCACTGCTGGCAGGGTCACTGCCGCCAAGGATTCTGGTGAGAGGGATAGATACCATTTGGTGAGGGAATAATAACAGTGGGACAGGTTCAAAGAAAAGGGAGTGATAAAAGCGAGTTGGAGTTGGAGTGGAATTGGGACAGGTTCATAGAACTTACTTTTATTGGAGTGGAGTTTGGAATGTTGTGTTTTCTATTTTTTTGTAGATTTTTCGTTCATGAGATTGAAAAGATTGATGTAAACCTAAAAATGATCAAGTAAGTATCTGGTTCAAAACCACTATTGTAATTAAATTCATTATTTTTTTTTCCCTTTTCGCTTCACTTAATTTAACCCCCTTGCTCCCTTCCCATCCCATCCCATTCACTTCACTTCACTCCCTCAAGCAAGCAAGCAAAAAAAGCGTGCTGTAGAATGAGGTCGGTCGTTGCGTTGGTCTGTCGCTTGGTCGGTCGCTTGGTCGGCCGCTTGGCTCGGTCGCTTAGTCCGAATATCCGAGTCCCATTGGGTCATCCTCCTTCTGGAACATTTCATAGTAGCCATAAATGATGGTAACAGCGAGGAGAATTCCAGTCCCTGATCCGATGGCCCCGGTGAAGTCCGCGACGACGGTGAGCGCCCCGATGCACATCCCCCCGAACGCCGCCGCGGTCGGGATGTACCTGTTGAGCACCTTGATGAGGGAGGAGTCGCGGTGCCCCAGGAAGCACATCTCCTGGTCGCGGAGCTGCTTGGCGACGTCCTTGGGGGAGGAGCCGCTGACGTCGATCCAGGTGCGGCTGAACATCGCGCAGGAGGCGAGGATGAAGAAGAGGTAGAGGACGGCGTGGAACGGGTCGTAGACTATCTCCGCGAAGGTGCGGGGGGGGGAGATGTAGTACGCAATGCCGCCGACGGGCTGGGAACCGCCCCCGCCCTCCGTTTCCTGCCACTTGCCGAGGAGGCGGACGAGGATGTTGGTGGGGGCGCGGTTGTACAGCAGCTGGGACATGAAGTACAGGTTGCTGACGAGGGCCGTCTGCAAGATGATGGGCATGTTGCTGGTGTAGAAGAGCTTGATGGGGTAGCTGCCCTGGCGGCCACGGTGCTTGGTGTACTTCACGGGCAAGTCGACCCTCCAGCCCTGGAAGTAGATCACCACGAGGAAGATCATGGCGGTACTGATGAGGTTGGTGAGGTTGGGGAGGTTCTGGCGGTAGAGCGCCTCCATGATGGCCTTGGGCTTGTCCTTCCTGGTGATGACCAAGTGGAAAAGGGCAATGACGGCACCCTCAAACTCAGTTCCCTTTCCAGTGTTGATCGTGGTGGGGCTCAGGGCCTTCCAGACGATGTTCTCGCAGATGTTAGTAGCGATGAACATGCTGATTCCACTCCCGAGGCCGTACCCCTTCGCGAGTAGCTCGTCGAGGATGATGACAATGAGCCCGGCCAAGACGAGCTGCACGATGATGAGGATCACGTTCCCAATTCCCAGGTCGCCAATGGGCCCGTACATGCCGCTGAAGACGTAGGCGATCGCCTCCCCGACGGTGATCAGGATCCCGAAGAGCTTCTGGGCGCCGCTGAACAGGTCCCGGTCCTCCTTCACGTTCGGGTTGTACTCGATTACCTTGCTGCCCGCGAGGAGCTGCATGACCATGCCACTGGTGATGATGGGACTGATACCAAGCTCCATCAGGGTACCCCTGTTACTGGCGAGGATCACCCTCATCCAGTAAAGAGGGTCGGCGGACTTGCTGGACATGACGCCGTACAGGGGAATCTGGCAGCAGACCAAGAAGATGAAGAGCGCAATCACCGTCCAGAGGATGCGCTCGCGGAACGGGATCTTGCGGTCCGGCTGGGACACCTCGGGGAGGAAACGCATCACCGGGCGGACCAAATGAAGGAAACGCATCGTGAAAGTTAATAGAGAGTGTTGTGTGTGTGGGGGCTTGTCTTCAGGAGAAAGATAGAAAGAAAGAAAGAAAAGTGGACTTGACTCTCTGTGTTTGTGGGGGCTTTGCCTTTGTATTCCTTGGGTAAAAGCCTACTTTGTTGTCAGCTCTCTCTCTGCTACCTTGTTGTCGCCTGCGAAAATTCCCGCGGGGGAGAGAGGGGAGAGGGGGGGTTTAGAGGAGGAGAGGGGGGGTTAGCAAGAGAAAAAAAACGCGGACGCGACGGTTGAACAACACCCGCCGGCGGACCGCAGCCCCTGGGACCGGGCTTCCCGGGGGTGGAACCGGGGGGGATGGGGATCACAGACGCACACTCGAGGCGATTCAAAAAAGTAAATGCAGACAAAATACTCACAAAGAGGTCGGATTATGTTTGTGCGGTGGGGGGGCCGGTGGGCCGTGTGAAAAATTTGGAGGAGATGAAAAAAACGGCTTGGTAAAATTATAATATTTACTGTGGTGTGTGGGTTGGGATCTGATCTGAGAGGATAGGACAGCATATAGAGTACCGTGTGTCTGCTGTACGTACGGTCGTGGACACGTTTCGCTTGGTTGTTGTCGGGGAAGTTTTGCCCCTTCCCTCCCCCCCCCCCCCCCCCCCCCCCCCCCCCCCCCCCCCTTTCCGGCCCGCCCCCGCTGTACATTCCCAAAGCAGACGGCGACGTTGTGATATTACGAACACGCATACGAAAGCACCACCACCACCACCACCACGCACATCCCTTTCTTTCTTTCTTTCACTGACCCCCCCCCAAACAAAAAACAAAACAAAAAAGCGATAGCGGAGCATTGAAAGAAACCTTGCGCAACTGTGTGTGTAGGGCTACGACGAATATATACTTGACGGGTACGTATTTTTATTCTTGTCGTGGTTGGTTGGTGTTGTGTCGTGCGTTTGCGTGTTTGTGTGTGTGTGTGGTGTGGTGTGGTTGCGCCCCTCGTCCCTTCTCCTCAAAAAAAAACCAAAAAACAAAAACAAAAAATCCAATGACGACAAAACCTTATCCCTGTCATACACCCCCCGTGTCTCCCCCTCTAAACTATGGGTTGCGGGGGGGTAGTGGTGAGGAACAAGACGTAACTTTTCTAACTTTTGACTGAGGATTGAGAGGAGAGAGAGAAGAGGGGGGTGGGAGGGGGGG
>ERZ651776.3604-NODE-3604-length-15215-cov-4.430110_pt1 | contig 15215 bp, 14 predicted proteins | sample MGYA00514761_ERZ651776 | MGnify/ENA metagenome assembly ERZ651776 | reverse complement strand
TCGGTATTACTCATCAGTGTTATAAACACCATCCTTACCACTACTATTACTCGCGAAAGTGAAAGGTAAGCAAATTGAAAGCTTTGTTTTTTTTCGTTAACATTCCAAATCGTCGCTCACTTCGCTCACTTACACTCCCCCTCCATGAAGACCTCCTCTCTCAGAATGGGAGATCGTAGGCACCCCCCGCTTGTCGTCGGACGAGGGCACGATCCGCGCGCTGCTGGAAAAGGGTTCGGGGAGGGAAATTCCAATCTCTGTTGAGTGCGACGTTTGGCCGATAGTCGGGTTCAAAGGAGAGGGATACAAAGGGTTAAAGGCCAGCTACACGAGACCGCCCTTTGACCAAGTTAGCTATGAAAGGTCCCTTGACGACCTTGTCGACCGTTATGCGTCGCTGAAGATTAAGGAGGGTAAGGAGGGGGAAGATCCCGTGCTGGAAGAGGGTGATGCTTGCGTTGTGTTGATGGATGGCTTCTTTGTCGATTCGTCCGCCCCCGGGGGGAAGGGGGAGCCGCTTCCGGAAGGCAAGGCCAGCGGCGACCAGGTTGATATCATAATGAAGAAGGGGAGGTACATGGAGGGTCTTGTGGAGGGGCTCATCGGGGCGAAGAAGGACGAGGTCCGCGACGTCAAGGTGCAGTTCCCGAATATTCTGAAAGACAAGGAGCTAGCCGGTAAGGAAGCGATATTCGAGGTGACAGTCTTGACGGTGGACTCGAGGGTACTTCCGCCTTTGGACGACGAATTCGCGGCGAAGGTCCGCCCCGGGGTCGAGGGTTTTACCATTGAGGTCCTGAAGAACGAGATCAAGAAGGCCGTCGACGAGGAGGGGAAGGACGCCGAAACCATCCTCAAGAACCGCGACGCCGCCCTCGAAAAGAGCCTTCTTGAGAACGTCGACATGAACGTACCAGAATCCCTCGTTACGACGCGGTGTAGGGAGAAGTTCGCTTTGATGCTCACGGAGATGAGGGACAATGGGAGCGACGACAAGATCATCAAGGAGCTGGTCACCCCAGAGAACTTCAACAAGTACCGTGAACTGACTAAGGATGATGTCGTGAAGGAACTCAAGGCGTCCATTGTTGTTGACGAGATCGGTCGACTGGAGAGTATTGTCGTCGCACCGCAGGAGGTCACACAGCTGCTTGAGCGCGTGAAAAAGGAGCAGGAGGATAACGGCAACAAGGAGTTCGACGAGGCTGGGGTGAAGAGCCAGATTGAGGCGACGCTGATGCGCCGGTACGTGTTCGATTTCTTGGCGAAGGAGGCGAAGGAACTCGTAGTCGAGGAGGTTAAGGTTGAAGAGGGCAGTAAGGGGAAAGAGTTTGATCAGAAGATGATGGATGATTTGCTCAATGAGAGCGTCAAGAGAGAGGGTGGGAATTGACCTCACAAACCAAGTTTGTGTGACTTCGTAGTGTGCATGCCATGAGTAGCAAAGAAAATTGTGGAACGGCACTTTAACAAACTACCACTAAATTTCATTTTTCAATACGCTCTATATCGCAGTGCCGCCAAATTTTGGCCGGAACTTGAGACCAAATGGGTCATCTTCGTCAACTGTAGGATCAGGCATGTGAGTGCCGGGTTCCGCCGAGCCTTCCTTGTCCGCGAGGACCTCCTCAGTATTCATGTTTTTCAGTGCCGCAATCTTCTCCTCCGTCTTCTTCTTCTTCTCCTCCGTGCCAGCTGAGTTCTGCTCCTCCTTCTGTTTGAAGTATTCTTTCGCTTTCTGTCTCTCTTGACTCCTCTTTATAGCCTCGGCCTTCCGCTCGGCTTTTTGCCTCGCGAGCTTCTCTTGTAACGTCTCTCGCTCTTCCTTTCCCTCCTTCACCTCTCCGAGCCTCATCTTCTCTAGCTCCTCTGCATGCTTAGAATCTTCCTTCTCCTTTTGCTCAACCAAGATACTAACCATTGCAGCCATTAAAATTTCATGGTTGATGCGCTTTGCCTCCTCGCTACCCTCCAAGAATCGGCCCGCTTTCATCAAAGTCTGCCTAAGCTCAAACGTTGTGGCATTGTGGACATTTGCCATGGTCAGGACTTTTTCTACACCTTCAGCCTCTGCATCGGCAATGTTTTTCTGGAGTCTACCGGGCTCCCGGCCGCTCAGACCGCGATACTTCAATATCTCAGACATACTGTAGATGTTCAGGTACCGTTTTTTCTTGTGAAACGCTGATTTGGTAGGCAAACATTTAATTTAACAAGCCCTTGAAAAACTAAATCGGGAAATATCGGGGCAATCCAGAGGCAAATCGGTCGGTCCGAAATCGGGGCTCCCGGTGCGGAGATCTGACCCTCAAGTCACAACAACAGACATTAACTATTTGCGCCTATTTGGGATTATTCGGGGTTCAAGTAACTCCTGGCAGTATAACAGCGTGAAGGTTTTCTCCCCTTTCATTCCTTCTTTTGCTTGGGCCAACCTCTACTTCCTGTTCCTGAAACTGCTCAAAGAAACCCAAGTGTCCTGCCTGTGCGTACAGTCTCTGGCATGGGCCTTCCTTCAATGTATGGACGAAAGGAGAATGCGACGCGCTCGGCGTCTCCAACAACTGATGAAGGTTCTGAAGCGAAGAAGCCCCTGACCCCTCAACCTCCTACTGAAAAGCAGAAGGCACACAATCGCATAATCAACAAGCGTCACTCATTTCTCATGGGCATGAATGTTGAAATTCTAGGGGACGCGATTCTAAGTAAGGACGTCTTTGAGAAGCTTACCGACATAATGATCAGCCTGAAGGAGACAGGCACCTCTGCGCTTAGAATTTTTCACAAGTTTGATGGCTTTGACTCGGGCAAAATCTCCCCGTCTGATTTTGAGGCAGGGATGAAGAAACTTGACAGGCATATTTGCACAACAATATCAATCGCTGATTGGGGGCGCCTGTGCGAAAGGTTTCAGTGTGACGAGGAAGGGGAGTCCTCTGTCTCCTCTCAGAAGTTAGCTGACTTCTGCTTTGAGATAAATGACATAGGGTGGAAGGCTGAGAAGGTGAGTGAATGTACGAATGTGTTTTGGAGCTTGGTATGAGGCGATAGCATGTGTACAAGATGTGATGAGATTCGACCTGAGCGTTGTTAACCTAGACGTTCTTAATTCCCTTTTAATGAACTTTCTTTAGACTCGATTGAACCACAACACGAATGTCATCAAGCAAAGACATCAAACCAAGGAAGAGGAGGAAAATGGCGAGGACCCAAGCTTGGATGCAATCATTCATGATACAGGTGCGGTGCTTGAAGAAGAGGAGGGGGAGGGAGAAGATAAGCCCCCTGCTGGCCCTGTCACAACGGCAGTGACTGAAAATAGCCCAGATACTGACATCCATGCCGACGAGGCCAAGAAAGCAATTCTCGTCAACGACCTAACCAAGTTGTTCTGGAAAACCAACGACACCGTTTCGCTTCACTTTTTCCTGAGCGACAAGGTCAATCTTTTCACAATTGTGTCCTATAACACAACCAAGTTCTGTCCTTTCCCTGACCTTCACTTTGACTTGGAGAAACTTCGGGAGGTGACGAAAAAAAAACTCGTTGAGAAAGGGGAAATGTTGTTAGAGGACTATGACAAGCCACTACTCCACACTAAGATGTCAGACTTTTTGATGGCACGATTTAATATTGATTCTCGAGGGAGACTGGCTGTTAACCGTCTGAGCGACGATAATCAGAACTTGATTGAGACAATTCAGAGGAAAGACGTCCCAGAGACTTACAAAGTGGGCCTCGATATTGAGAGGAAGAAACCAGTAAGCATGAAAGATTTTAGGAAGACGCACGTCGCGTTGCAAGCGGAGGCCGCTGAGGGCGCCAAAATCACGAAGGAGGCCGCAAGAAAGCAGAAAATTGTCTCCATTAGTCTGGAGGCATTCGGGGGAGGGAACAAGAAAAAGTGGTTCGATCCCGCGTGGAGTAAAGCCAAGCAAAGGTGGAAGAGGGCAATGAACAGCGTCTTGTTGAACAATACCTATAGTTATTACTGTGATGTGGTGGACGGAATTGATTGGAATAACTTCCCGAAGAAGTAAGCGAAGTGGAAGAAAGGACTAATTGTTTTTGAGGTTTTACATTTAGATTTGCGCCACCCAAAAACAAAATTTCACTGTTCAAATAATTAAGTACTGTCGTTACTAATAATTGCACAGCCTTAGGGAATGGGCTCGCCGATTAAGCCCGTTCCGAACCAATCCCTTGGGACATTTTCGTTCGACCAAATAGGGTTGCGGTGCTTCATGTGAACTCTGTCAATGTCCCATAGAAGATCTTCTGTAAGTGCTGCACCCTTATTCGTCCATGCCAGCTGCTCTTTCAATTGCTCAACATTGCTGTGACCTATCAACAGCGTGCTCACTCCACTGCGCTGCAGAGCCCATCGAACGCTTAATTCGCCCAATCCCATACCGTTCTCTTTCGCTAGCTTAGAGTACTCGTCGATCGCCCTCTTTGCTGCATCACTCTGATAACGGTATAAAGTGCCGCCCCATCCTTTCGTATCCATCCTCCCCCTCAATCCGCCGCCACTCAGATTCCTATTCGTGTATTTTCCCGTCAGCATGCCGCCAGCGAGAATATTATATCCCATGAAGCCGATATTTTCATTGTAAGGAGAACAAGCCTCAAGCACTCCATTTTCGTCGCTTTTTCGGTCCAGTAATGAATAGTCTCCTTGGAATGCGCAGGGACCGACTGCTCCCAAATCATCTGCAATGACAGCCATCTTGGTTAGACCGTAGGCACTATCATTGCAGGTTCCCCAGCCGCGAAGCTTTCCCTTCTTTACCATCTTGTCCATGGTCGCGACCAATTCGTGGAAAGAACATCGGCGACGATACTCCCCTTCACGACGGTACTGCAGAGATTGCCCCCAATTACTTTGAGGTTGATAACGCTGGGGCCAATGGAGCATGTAGACGTCGAGATAGTCAGTTCCCAATCTCAGGAGAGAACCATCCAAATCTTTTTCGATCGATCGTGGTGAAATGTTCGTCGCCCCTGTAATCTTGCTGATGATGGTCATCGATTTACGGTCAATTGCTCGAGACTTCATCCATTTCCCGATTACCTCTTCAGCTTTTCCTTCTGGATTTTGGGGGGAACTTGGAATTGGATATTGTTCTGCCGTATCAATGGTGCGAACTCCTGCCTCGTATGCAGTATCCATAAGCCGAAAACACTCTTCTTCGTTTGGAGCATTGAAATCATCAGACACCCATCGCTGAGTGCCAAGTGCTATTCCGCTGACTTCAATGTCTGACGAACCAAGCTTTCTACTGCTCACTTCGTTGAAGTTTGTTTGCTTACTTGGCCCGCCTCCGCCAAAGAAATTGCCAATGAATAGCGAGCTGGGGGTCGTCTCAATGAAATTCCGTCGTGGCAGAATTGGACCTGAAAGAAACAGGAACCAAAGCGATAACATTTACTCAATTTGATACCGAGTTCCGTGAGCAATTCCAATTCCAAAGAAGAGAATATTGCGAGTTATTCTGGAGAGTGAATAAACCCTGGTAATCCCTGGTAACTAAAGTTCAAAAAGTGAAACCACTCCTGTCCCCATGAATGTCAATTTGTCACTCCTAATATTGGGGACATTTGTGTTTGCGACCGTCACGGCTCTACCCCTAGCTCTGAGTCGTAGGACTTTTGGGAAGTTCGCTCTTACCACTGTGTTGGCTGGAGGTGGTGTTGCCATTGCAAACAAGGTCTTCCTCGTCGATGGTCTAGCACCTCCCTACCAGCCTGCTAAAGATTCACTAGCAGGGAAGACAATTTTGATTACTGGTGGCAACACGGGGATTGGTGCTGAATCAGCGAAACGTTTGGCCCTTGCTGGTTCTAGAGTAATAATAACTTCAAGGTCGGCCGCGAAGGGTGAGAATGCTGTGAGAAAAATCAAAGAGGCGAGTGGCAACGATGACGTCTACTATTTACCCCTCGACCTTACTGATCTTGCCAGTGTTTTAAAATTTGATAAGGTCTTTCAGGAAGCTTTTGGCAGTGAAAGCAAGATTGATGTCCTGTTGAATAATGCTGGCGTAATGGCGATTCCAGACCGCGAACTGACGAAAGACGGCTTCGAGAAGCAGTTTGCAACGAATCACCTGGGACACTTCGCCCTGACGAAGGTTCTTTACCCCCTTCTAAATCAAGAAAGTGGACGCATTATTAATGTATCGTCCACTGCCCACAGTATCGCTAGAGCCGGTATTGATTTCGACGACGTTGCTCGCCGAGAGAAGGGATCGTACGCTCCCTGGTCTGCATATGGCGATAGCAAGCTAGCAAACATTCTGTTTACAAACGAGCTGAACCGTCGTAGCACCGGCCCGAAGGCGTTCAGCCTACATCCGGGAGTTGTAAGGACGGAGCTAGGCCGTTATTTGTTTCCCGAGGAAGCGAACAAGAACATTGTGAAGGAGATTGCCCTAAAAACTGCATCGTACGGCGCAATGCTTTTCACCAAAGATGTAGAGCATGGAGCAACCACTTCTGTCTTTTTGGCTTCCTTTGCCAATGATGATGATACCGCCAGCAGCAGCTCGACTTACTTCTCTGACAGCAAGCCCAAAAAGCTGGAGAAATTCGCGCGTGATGATGAGTCTGCGAGGAAATTGTGGGAGCTGAGTGAAGCGTTAATAAAGGATATAATGTAGCAAGTGTGCAACCGTTAGCCGTGCGTTATTTAATCACCTAATTTATGTTCAATCTCTCCCACCCACAACATGGTATGCAATAACGGTGCAGTCATCGGGCATGCCGCCACTCCACATTATGTCGTTATCTTTCGCCAAGATGGCAAATGGCGAATCAATTGTGCTGTCTAAGGATAGCTCGCGCGCCCGTTCGGTTAGTCTCACAGCGAGATCCGTTATCGTTCGCCTGGAGACGTCATTTTTTGTGACCCCCTTGCTCCAACGCTCCTGTCGCTTCGAGATATCTCCCCGCTTATCGATAAATCCGTTCTCGTATTCCCATTCGAAGCAAATTCTTGAAATTTCTTCCGTGCTCACGTTGTCGAACAACCCATCGCTCGCGCAGAGAATAATGTCACCCCTGCGGACATGGATTGCGTGGTTTACAAAATCACTTGCCCCCTTGAAAGCGTGTCCGTCCCCGTCTTCCTCGGTTATTTCTTTCCCAGTCCAACCCAATTGATACGGAAAGTTGAATTCCTTTAGTTGCTGCTGCGAAACATAAGCGACGCGCAAATTTGTCTTGTTCTCGTCCGTGTCAACAGTATCCTCAATATCAATGTGGCGGAGCACAATAATACCGCTGTCTCCCAAATTCGTAAAGTGTATCTGGTGGCTCTTTTCGTCAAACACGCTGACGCAGCTTGTGCATGAGCCTACGATGTCGTCCTTGATCACTCTCTTGTGCGCCTCCTCGACAAGATCTTGCGGTCTCAGCAAATTTTCAACAGTCGCCTTCCCCTTCTTCACCTTTTCATCCAGAATTTCCTCGCAGTGCTTCATCAGTGCTTTCGAGAATAACCTCGGGTCAACTCCGTACTGTCGCCAAGATCCCACGCCATCCGCAACGCCTCCGAAAGAGAATGATCGCCGCTTGGTCCCACGGCCAATCTTTACCGTTTTCAAAAAGTAGGCATCCTCGCTCAGAGTGTCATCGGAACTGAATTCCTGGGGGCCGTGCGCGCGACGATTCGATGCCACGCCTTTCTCCGTCTTGAAGGGGTGCGGCAGGAGTGCAACACCAGAATTTACGTATAACGGCATCTCCTCCTCTCGGATCTGCTCGCGGATGGCAAGAGAGGGCTCCGCCATGCTTGTGTTGGAAAGGCCAACCCTGTCAGTGAGAGAATCTAAGTAGGCACGCTTTCCTCCCTTCTCCTCAGATCCAAAATGGTAGTCGGCGATGTCTCGTGCTGTCAGTATACCCTCTACTCGGCCGTCCTTCGAAATCACGGGCAAGCACTTCACCCCAACCTTACCCATAATCTGCCTGGCCTTCCGAACACTCTCCTCAGGACGGATGAAAATCACCCTGTTCAAGGGGGTTACAAACTCCGATATTTGACTGTCTAAGAGCGAGTCGTACGTAGAAAATGAGTCGGAAAACGACTCGGCATTAATCCTTCGTAACAGATCTCTACTAGTAAGCATTCCCAAAACCTTTCCCTTCATGTGCGTGAGCTGATTGACATTGCTCTCTCTGTCAACAACCATCATCGCACCCAATCCCCTCTCAATAAACACACGGATCGCTTTGGATATCGCTGTGTCTTGGCATATTGTTGCGTCGACCCATCGGATTGTATGCTTCGATTTTAAGATGGAGGAGACGGGAACATTGTTCGTTTCAGCCCACTTAAGCTCAAAGGAACCAGAGAGCCCAGCAGGTTTGCCAGCTGCCTTCTTAGAGGTTGCTTTAGTGGAGGTTGCAAAGGAGGCAGCGGCGAAACAAATGCGAGGAGAATTTGATAACGAAGTCTGCGCCAGACTTGACCGAAGTATTACCCGTGGAAAGCGCCAGATCATAGCACAGCAGGCTGATAAAGACGCAGAACTACCCTATTTCGGCCTCGACTTTTGAGAGAGCACTGAGAATCAAATTATATTAGGGCTAGGTGGTCTAGACGCTTCTTCTCGCTGTGTTGGCTGTGTCGGTTTATGAGGGGTTCAAGGTGAGTAAAACTCGTTTTTCTTTCTCTTTCTTTTTCTCCCCTCTCTCCCGAAGAATCTAGCAGTAATCACCTCTGTTCGTTCCTGAGGGGAGCTAAAAAGCGATTGACGTGCCACCTCCTTCCTTCTCCCCTCGCGAAATTGCGTCCTTCTTTATTCGACTGCTACATTTCGTCTTGTTTTTTGCTCTCAAAGGAGAAATAGATGAGTGCCAACAAGAGTGGTGGAGGCATTGGTTCGGTGAATTCAGTGACTCCAAGGGCGGAAACTGGCTTTGCTGACGTATTTTCCTCCTTTGATGCTTCCATCGATGCCTCAATCAATGCCACCTACGACAGCCGTCTTGATGCCTTCGAAGGTACTTCCCAGCCCCCTCACAGTGGCTCCCCTGGCGGTTACGGCGGCTCCCCTCCCACCAAGCCCGGGGCAACGACTGTCGTTCCCAACTCCTTAGATCACAGTGCCATCGAGACTCCGGCCGTTCACTCCTTGGATACCTTTGACATCACGGGGGACTTCCCTCTCCTCTCCCAGCTATCTGCGCCCTCATCCTCAGCCCCCAACTCTCCGACCAAACGCCAATCTAAGCGCTCTAATCCCGGTACACGTCAGATGGAGCTCCAGTTGCAGGCTCTTTCGTCTCAGTCCGGTCCCGTAAAGAGCTTCTTACCGTCTCCGATAACTTTGAACATCCGCCCTCAGATGCAGGTGAGCTTACAAAAAAAGTACCATTCCCCCTTCTGCCTGGCAGAGCTTCGCTCACCGCACCGCCCACCGCACCGCCCACCGCACCGCCCACCGCACCGCCCACCGCACCGCTCACCGCACCGCTCATCGCACCCCTCTCATGATTTGTTCGCTACAGAAGAAGGCCAAAAAAAAGCGTCGGAAGGGATGCGGAATCTGTTTGAACTGTTTGATGCCGGATTGTGGCAAATGTAGTATGTGCAGAGATAAGCATAAAAACGGAGGCCTTGGCATAATGAAGCAGGCGTGCATCCTTAGGTGAGTTGTCTGCCGTCCCATCACACAAAATATTAGAGCATGTGCTTACACCTAACTGTATATTTCCAGAAAGTGCTCCAATAAATCGTCGCAATCAAACCCCAATTCCACATCTTCAAAGGTCAATAAGGTGAAGAAAACGCACTTCCCCAAGGATAGAAGGTGAGCCTGACTTTAACTTTGCAATCTAGCGCCCCGTCTCTGTCTCTCTGGTGACTTCATCGTCTTGACTAACTGCTCTCTTCTAGAATTCTGACGGCCGAGGAACGGCGCAACATTCCGCATATATATCGGTCTGACTGGCCAGGCGAAGTGGAAGACATTTGGAATTACGAAGCGAACAACCGCACAGACAGGCGCTGGGGGATCGTGTTAAAGGAACCGAACGAGAAGTTGATGCGATTTTCTCGCTGATATGATATTATTAAGAGTTTTAAATGTCCGAAAAGTAGCGCAGGTTTTAGCAATACAAAAAATTATATGTTGTGTTCACCTGCACACAGCCAGATAGCAGCAGATATTCTTATTCATACTTGCAGAGGTCCCGATGCGGTAGCCATTCTGGAAAGACACTCCTTCACGCTCTTCCCGACGCTATCATTCTCGCATCTCACTCTTATCTGACAACCGCTGTTATCATCGGTGAACACGATTTTCACCCCGCAGAGAATCTCTCCTGAGCCATCCTCAGAAGCTGCTGCCTTTGCCTTCTTGTCAAATTTGATGACGAATGTTCCCGAATCGAGGTTCGATACCACGTTGGAAAACTGCTCCTTGAGTAGCCTCTCGGCAAGTGCCAAGCGTTTTTTCTTTATTTCTTCTGCTGATTCTTCTGTTTTTGTTGTAGCCCCCTCACCGCCCCCCTTCTCCTTACAGGGCGTCCCACTCATTCGAATACTTGCCCCCGCGCTCTGTGCGTGCATAATGATCGCCACTACAGAATCTGCTAACAAATCTCCAACGGGACTGCTCTCCCACTCAATGGAGCAGGCGTTCTTCCGCACGGTCACCTCGAGGCTGTGGAGTTTAAAGACAGTCCCAATTCCGTTTCCGTCGGGAGAGGCGGAGGAGGGATCCTCCGAGACGGAGGAGAACATTTCGTGCAAGAACAAACGGAGAGTGCCGATGTCGCAACCCACAAATGGTACATAGAGCTTCTGCGTGACGCTCCCGACCCTGAGCGGACTATACTCTGCTAGATCGTCCGCACTGGCGATCTTGCTCTGAAAATTTTTGGTAAACATCACTCCCTGGAAGTCGTCGCCCTTTTTATAATTGCGGGACTTATCCCTTTTGTTTTTCGCGGAGAGCTGGTCGTTATCGGCAAGTGCGCCAATGACCTTGGCGCTCCGTCGGATCTCGAATTTGAACTCGATTGTCTTTGCGTTCTCTGGGTGATTGACGGAAGGCTTGTTCTTCCACTTGGCCGTGTTCTTCCTCAAGTCGACCGCAAGCCTTTCCAGGAAGGTTTCTTGCCCGTGTACAAGGACGATGTTGTCGGGTCGGACACGCTCGATAAACTCCCAGTTCTGGGTGCCGTCGACGTGGGCAGAGAAGGAGACAAACTTGACGCTGCAATTGAGCTTCTGAATTTTGCCTTCCATTGTGGTAACCTCTTCGGGGTGCTTCTCGAGGTCTTTTGCCATGGTGTTCTCGATCGCGTAACCAGCAATTAGAACGCCATTCTTGGGGTCTGTGCACCACTTGTCGAAGAGCTTCCTGCTAACTCCGCTCTGCATCATACCCGGGGAGGCGAAGACAACGGAGGGATCCTTGTCTGGGAAGTCGTCTACTTTCAGACTCTTGAGATTGTAAATGTGGCTGAAGAGGAAGGGATTACCGAAATTGACCATTTCGCGGATGCGTCCGTTCATCATGTTCACATACGTCTGGAATACTCGAAGTGCCTTTGAAGCCATCTTGGAAGCGTAATAGATTGGTACCTTGTGAAGATCGGGATTTTGCTGCCAATACTCGTCCAATATCAAAAGCAATTCCTGAGCACGTCCGAGCGCGAAAACTGGTAGTAGCACTCTCCCGCCCCCTCTCACCGTCTGCCCGACAAAATTTGTGAAATCCCTCTCCCTTTCAACCCTGGTAGGGTGTACCATGACTCCGTAAGTTCCCTCAGCGATGAGCACGTCGACGCTCATGGTCGGGATCTCAGCAGCCATCAGATGCCTGTCATCCTCCATTGAGTAATCGCCAGTGTATAGCACACGTTTGTCCGCAATCTGGGGATTTTGATTTGGGGGGATTTTGATTTGGGGGGGTTCGTAGATGTTAATAAGATGAATAGATGAATGCTACAAATACAACAACACAACGCAACGCAACGCAACGCAACGCAACGCAACGCAACGCAACGCAACGCAACGCAACGCAACGCAACTCGCCAATACTAAACTCACTTCAATCATAAACATGCAAGCCCCCAAAACATGACCAGCATTGTACGCCCAGAACTTTATGGGACCTATGGACATGACAGAGTGATAGTCCAGGAGCTCGACCTTATCGATGCACGATTTGAGCTCGTGCTCCGTAAATATAGATTCGCTTGCCGATGGTATTCGGCTATTGGGCTGCGATTGCGAGGAATTTCCCTTGCTGTTCACGTTGATGAGGCGAAGGCAATCAAAGAGCAGCAACCTTAATACTGCCCTCGTGGGATGCGTCATGAATATCCGCCCCTTAAATCCGGTTCGCTCCGTGAAGTAGGGAAGGCTCCCCGCGTGATCAAGGTGGAAGTGGGTAATCAGGAGAATGTCAATGTCCTCGGGCTCGCAATGGTCGAAGTAGGGGAGACCTTCCTCTCCTGGATACCCCGGGTGGATTCCGCAGTCCAGCAATATCGTGCAACCACGGAACTTAAGTAGGTGACATGAACGCCCGACTTCGCGACCAGAACCGAGGGGGGTTATGTGCATCGATTCCGTCGCCATAATGATTAAGATATGATGAGTGGGTCAGGCTGGAGTGGGGAAAGCAGGGGGCAAAGAGGGTCAGAAGGAGGCGTCAAGGCGCGGTACTGGTGTTAACGCCTCGAGGAATGAACGTATGGAGATGGTGTGAGGGCTTCGTGCGATCGGTGTGCTCTAAGTCGCTTTATTGCTGAGGGCAGAAAATGCCCCAACCAATAAATCGCCAAAAGAAAATAAAAATTGCCCTCACTACTCTGTACAAGCATACATATTATAATATAACCGTTCACTCTGACCTCAATCCCCCCCCTTCTCCCCCCCCTCCTCCTCAATCGTCCGCGTGTTGCCTTCCCTCCCTTTACCTCCTCCCCGGAAAAAAATCCAACCAGATCACCACGCACACTCTCAAGGCAAATAATAATGGCGAAGAAAGCCCGCAAGCTCTCAATTGAAGATTCCTCTCCTAAGAAGAAATCAAAGGTGACTGAAGATGACAGTGAGGATGGTCCCTTAAGTGAAGTCAGTGAAAGCGATACCAGCAGCGAAGAAGGGTTTGTGTTAAAAGGGGGTGGACCCGAGGGTTTCGAGCTTTCGAGCGACGAAGAGAGTGAAAATGACGATGCAAGTGATAAAGGGCAAAATAAAAAAAAGAAAGAGAAGGGTAAAAAGAAAAAGTATGACGACAATAAAGGCGGCGATGGCAACAACAGCAACGATCTGCTTGACTTTGTCTTCCGGCAGATGGATGAGAGCTCATGGCACGGTGTGAAGAATCTTCTGGTTGCCAATCCTGCACACCCGCCACACGCTAGTCAACTCTCGACTGTTATTACGGGGCAGGTTGCCCTGGGCAGTTTGTTGACGAACGATGACGAGGCCGTTTTCGGTTTCGCCACCATTCTCAATGTAGAGGATATTAACCTCTCAAGAATTTCTGAGTGGGAGGCTTTCTTCAAAAAAATCGATAACAAGGGTGAGCTCTTGACAAGCGCATTTCCCAAGGGTGTCAAGGGAGAGGTGGGAATCATATTGCTGGAAAGGTTTGTCAACACCCCAGTTGCACTCGTTGCCAACCTCATTGAGCAGATGGATGAGGATAGAAAGTGGGCCATGAAGGAGGCGGAGGGGAAAGGGCAAGGAGGAAAGAGTGAAAAGGACCTTTACAAATTCGGGGCGCTCTACATCCTGGCGAGGATGGGACAAGGAGAGGGGGGGGAGAAGGTCTTCAAGAATTTTGAGGAAGAGGTCTTTATCAAGAATTCCAAGGTCAGGGCTGATGTGAGCTATGGGGGAGAGAATTATGTTGTCGGGCTCATGGATATGAAGCAGTACTCGCGCAGTGTTAACGAGGTTAAGGAGGTAACGAAGGATGCATAGGGTTTTAAAATATATATTTTTTTTATTATGGGTTGGGTTTTGGTGAGAGTGTGAGTGTGAGTGAAAAATATTATATTAACCGGTGGTGGTACCAACCGCCGTGTTCAGAATTTGAGTCACTTGGTCGATGACCGCAACAACCATTCCATCAGTATTTAAATGGTGAGGCCGATCTGCGGCAAACGGGGCTTCGCTATCGCTTGCAACTCCGTCGATTACGAGGAAGCAGTAGGAGGTTATTGTGCATATCAATACGGTGCCTACCGGGCCCCATTCGTTCGTGATGGAGACACCCACGGTGAAATAGACCAAGTAAAACAACAGGAATGTCCGCAAGTGGGCTACAAACGCCAGGGGTAAAGGTGTACCGCGGATCCGCTCGAGACCACCGCTGCTGAGGGCAATGGAATTCACGGTTTCGTTGAGGAGAAGGACGATTGGGGAGGAGGGGGGGAGGGAGCGTTTGAGGTGGTGGCGGGCGTGGTGGGTACAGACGAGGCCGATGTGGGCGTTGGCGTTCGTACGGGTCACTTCGTCGAGGGTCAGGATGCCGGCGACGATGGAGGGGGTCAGCTTTTGGCCTCGCATGATGCAGCGGGTGGAGACCAGGAAGGCAAGCATCCAGCGGAGGAACTCATTCGCGTGGGTGGGGTCCTCATTATAGATGATGATCGCTGAAGCGAGTGAACGGTAGTCGGCAGTCATGCGACCCCAGAACGTACGGGCGTCCCACCAGCGGACTGCGGCGCGGTTGAGGCGGAAGACGAGGAAGAGGGCCAGGGTGGTGGTCAGACCGTAGGTATAAAAGGAGGTATTGGGGAGGCGGTCCTTGCTTTCAGTGATGATGTTGGTGGCGACGAGGATGGCAAGAAGTATTGCAAGGAGCGTGATGAAGAGCCAGGGAAAGAAAACTACGTCAAAGCAGCGCTGTCGCGGAGAAACGAAGAGAGCGCTGTAAAAGAAGGCGAGGGAGCCGCCGTAGCGAGAATTGCGGTTGTTCTTGAACGTTTTCTGGCTGTCGTGGAAGAGCGCAGAGGAGCGGACGGACGCAGTCGAGGCTAGGTGGGTGGATAGGGTTGAAATCGTCATGCGCGATAAAGAGAGCGCTATCGTTGTTTATGATGCAAGCGCGATAAAGAGAGCGCTATTTGAAATTGTTAGGGAGGGGGCCGTTCCTTCTTTCGACACCTGATTCGTGTAAACGCCCTTTATATAACACTTGCGTGATTGCGTCTTTCTTTCATCGTCGTCCACAATA
>ERZ651776.3603-NODE-3603-length-15217-cov-5.459313_pt1 | contig 15217 bp, 8 predicted proteins | sample MGYA00514761_ERZ651776 | MGnify/ENA metagenome assembly ERZ651776 | reverse complement strand
GCTCGTCAGGGAGGAGCACCCTCCAAACACAAAATTGCCCAGCTGCGTGAGCCCATTCGGGAGCGCCACACTCGTCAGGGAGGAGCACCCTCCAAACACAAAATTGCCCAGCTGCGTGAGCCCATCCGGGAGCGCCACACTCGTCAGGGAGGAGCACCCAAAAAACACACCATCGCCCAGCTGTGTGAGCCCGTCCGGGAGCGCCACGCTCGTCAGGGAGGAGCACCCGTCAAACACACCAATGCCCAGCTGCGTGAGCCCGTCCGGGAGCGCCACGCTCGTCAGAGAGGAGCAATTACCAAACCCATAATTGCCCAGCTGCGTGAGTTTTGTACATCCTTTGAGATCGACGCAGAGGAGGGATCTACACCCATAGAGGGGAGCTCCTTGCACACCGTTCCTATCAAGATTTATATCCCCGATGATTGTGATATTGGGGTCCCTGGTGATGAGGGTGATGGTTCCTTCACCAAGTGATGGGTCCTGTAATCGTTCACGTAGGGTACCGGAGTATAGCTCTTTGTCAACATCCTCGTCAATGACGATTTCTTGGGCTCCTTGATCAGCAGACATGGGAGAGGGCAGAGTGGGGGTTCGTGTATCCTCCAACTTGTTTTCCTCCTTCTGACTCCAAATAGATTTAGTGAAAGGGTAATTGGTAAGAATGATTTCAACCAGTAAGACACTAGAAATAAGCGGAATAGTAGTAGCGAATGTTTATAAAATTTGTTGACTGTGAAGAAGACCAATGACAAACACGTGACTTCTCTCGATCCGAAATGACGGTTCCAACTTCCAAGTACCCTAATTTCCTTAAAAAGGAGGGAAAAATAGGCCTTGTTGGCCGTTTTGGTAAACATGGTAAAGTCATTGAATGTAAATTTATTATTGATATCATCATAATGACCAAAATTTACCTGTGACCTGACACCCTGGTGAAACAACACGAATAGACTTCCACAACCTAGAATTTGGGCGATGACAATTGCGAAAGAACAGATCAGCCCCCTCCTCAGGCGGAATAGTCCCGCTGACTTAATTCCGGTACGATGTAGGGAAGATGATGATATAGAGCTGTTGTCATTGAATGCGAACAACTCCTTTGACACAACGATAATGAGAGACGACAAAAAACAAGACAAAAGCGTGACAGTTCGCATACCCAAAACGGAGTTTGCCGGCAACAAGACAAAAACCCATTTGATTTACACAGTTGAGGTATCGCAATCTGCAGGCGGGTCAAAGCCGCCCTCGGAGTCATCAACGTTGCCGCCATGGCCGTCGTTGTCGTCTCTTCCTGTTACCAAACCGAATGAAAATGAAAATGAAAATGAAGTTGGACTGTGTCCCATCACTTGGAAGGTATTGAAAACTCTTGCGGATTTTCATTCTCTTCTATCTTCTCTCGTCACGCATCTTTCTTCTTCCCCTGTCGGCGGGTCTATCGTTGGGATCAAGAAGATTCTCCTTCAGAAATTGCAACTGCAGCACCACCAACTGCCAACAAAAGACCCGCATCCTTTCTTTTGCACTTCCACTGGCCTTCTGCGACACTCCCGGCTAGTCAATGCTTTCGCCCGCGCGGTGCTCTCGGAGAATTATTTTATCGGCTTGGGAGTTGTAAAGAAGTTCTTCAATTTAGAGCATCGCCGAAATTCGATGTCCATCTGTGCGGGAGGACTTGAGAATTTGTCGCTAGCTGTACCCGATGGAGGAGAATTTGAGAACCGTGGTAACATTATAAAGGAGGGTGTTGTGGAAGTGTGCGTTGGTTGTCGAGATATCACTCTTGCAAAAAAGTGGAAGAGGAGATACTGCGTTCTCACGCGAATGTCCGGTATATATCTTTACAGATCATCCTCCTCCCCACCCTCCTCCTTCCTCCACCACCTCCCCTCCACACCGCTTCTCAGCTCGCATTCTCGCTATTTGTCTGATAGCGGCGGTAATAATGCTAACGGCAAATTGAAGCACTTTACCATCTTCCAGAAGGACAGGACGCAAGAAGCATATTCAGGGTGCCTTGATTGGTGTTGGATGCTGCGGACAACTGAACGTGCTGCAGTAGAGTGGATGCGAGGTGTTGGCGTCGATGCTGTTGTCGGCCCTGTGCAACGACGCAGTTTTATGAAGGGGGTTATTCGTAAAAATAATTGGGTCGTCGAAGGCGATTCTGACTCCAGCGAAGGGACTGCACATGAAGGAACTAGTCGCACTTTAACGAGGCACGATTATGATGATGATGGTGATGGTGATGGTGACGGTGTTGGTGATGACAATGACGATGACGATGACGATGACGATGACGATGACGATGACGATGACGATGACGATGACGATGACGATGGTGATGACGACATCGACAGCGACAAAATCATTTTGGACATGACACGCTCCCAAAAGCGTGAGCGCATGAAGACCACAATGCCACGTATGGGCAGCTTCGATTTCTTTACTCGACACTGCCCTGTTGGCGTTGAGGAAGCATGAAAAAGTAATATATATTTAAAATTTTGAAAAGGGGAAAAGCGAAAATTTTGAGAATTTTAGTTGTTTTTTTGTCCCCAGGGTACGCTAAAGCTGCAAACAAGCAAACACAAAACATTTGTCAAAATGGTCAATGTTTAGACCGTTTATGCTTCTTCTTCTTCTTATCTTTCTTCTTCTTCTTGTGCTTGTATTTCTTTCTACTACTGTCGCTACTATCGTCATCGTCGTCACTCTCACTTTCACTATCTTCACCTCCCCTTCCTTCTTCCCGACGTCTCTTGCGCTCCTCCTCTACTTTTTTCTGCCAAAAATCTCGCCCCTCCCTCTCATTTCTTTCCCTCGCATTCTCGACATCGCCTGGTTTACGCTTGCCTTTGTATCCCCCACGTGATTCTCCGCTTGAAATGGCCCCCAGACCAACTCGTTCACCACGGACACTCGGCAGCTTCCCAAAGTTGGGATCGACGCCGATGACGCCGTTTTCACCATCGACGTTCTTGTCCCCTTTCCATCCCATGCCCCTCAGCAGCGCGGCTCCAAAGTCACCGACACTGACCTTTTTGTATGTTTCTTCAGTATTGTCTGCCGCTTTCAGTCCCATCTCAAATTCAAGCTGCTCCTTCGAGTCCATCTGCTTCCCGCCATCACGTAGAGATGGGTGGATAGCTCTCTGCAGTAAAGGCAGGGCTTTCCCCTTCCCGCCATCTTCGGCGCTTCTCTCTTCTTCCGCTTTTTCCCAAGGGTGCTTCGTCAAAGGGATCACCAGCTCCTCCTCTTCTCTCAAGCTAGTCCTGTTCCCCTCACCAGCAACATTCGCTGCACCGAAAGATGTTATCGCCTTGCGGCTCTCCTTTACCCGACCGAATTTGGTGAGTTCCCCGGTGCCTTTCATTCCGGTCCCTTCGCCTTCCTCATCACCGAACTCTCCCCCGGCTCCGTCAATAATGGGCGACTTCTTCTTCGTTTTTTTGCCGCCCAGGGAGAGTGAGACGATGCCACTCATTGCCTTGCCAATGAGGAGGAAAGATCTACAGAAAATGAGGTGCTTGCAAGTTTGTCGCCGAACTTCGGCTTTTTGCCGCCTCAATATATACAGGCTGGTTGAAAGTTATTTTTAAGGTTTTATATTGACCTGCGAAGCTTTTGAACTTGAGAGAGGGACGCTGAAGGGGCAAAAACGTCAAGGAATTTCCCTTTCCCACTGATCAGTGCTTCCTGATCTTTTTGCCGCCTGCCTCCCACCCCCCCCCTCGTTCACACCACCCTCCGGCCCATTCCTGGCGCGATGGCACACCGCATATCGATGTCTCCAGGAGACCTGCCCAAAGCCCAGCAACGGGAAGTGTCCTCTCCTTTTCCTCCACCCCAGACGAAGAAGCACGCTCCCCCCGTTGCAGCTCCTTTTCCCATTACTCCCCTCAAAAGCCAAACCGAGGGAGATCGCTGGAATCAAGAAGAAATGAAAGAACGTATACAGGCTATGCGCCGGGATGTGGAAAATGTTGGTGCTGGGGAGGACAGTGACTCCTCTTCTTCCTCCTCCTCTTCCTCCTCCTCGACATCTCTATCGTCCTCTTCCTCTTCTGAGTCTCACTCTCAATCGTCGAGCTATGGGAACGTCTCCCTCTCCCGGCCCCGTCGATCTCGTTCTGTCCCCTCCCGTAACCGCCGCCACCGTCACAATCAGCACACCTCAATGACCACAATGACGACGACCACCTCTGCCTCGTCGCCACACAGTAGTCTTGAGAGTTTAGAAGGAATGATGGATGGGGGGGAGAAATTGGAAGGGGAGACATTTGAGAGGGCGCCCAACTTCCACTTCACTTTTTCGTCAGATCCAATGACAACAGCAGCTACCACGAGCAACCCCGACAACAACAACATGAAGGCAGATAACAACGACCGCAATGTATTGCCTACATCAACGCCAATACCGACGACTACGGCAACCACCGATATTCCTACGTTATTTTCCCAAATTTCTCACCTCCAGACCCTCACTCACACCCAAAACCTCCACCTGAGGCACCTTCGGCTTCAGAACTCTGCTCTCAAAAACAATGAGCGCTCGTCCCGTCTCTCCTTGAGAAAATCTGAGGAACGCCGGGCAGAGGTAGAAGAACACGCACGTCTCCTTAAGGCGCAGAGCTCTGGATCTTTGCCTCACCTCCGGCAGCAGCTCCTGCACCAATCGAAGGCGGAGCTGAAAACCTGCACCCGGCAGATTAAAAACCTTCAGCAGTCACTATCTCAGTCACGGCACGATCACCAGGAGTCCGTGGCGACTCACGACGCCGAGAAAGCCGGCCTGGCGCGCGAGGTCAATCGCCTCGCCGGCCAGCTCGCACAGAGGGCTATTTTGGCAAGCGGTGCGGAGAGGAGACTTCGTGAAATGGATGAGGTCACGAGAAGAACCGAGAGCCACTTGAACACAGAGCTGGCTACTTTCCAGGAGAGGGAAAGGGCCGCTAGAGAACGGATCTCCCAGCTTGAAGTTCAGCTCAAAGCGTCTGAGAAACGCGCCCTCGAGCAAGAAATCGCTGCGAACAATCTGAGAGAGGAGCTGGAGAAATCACAGCAACAGACCCAGTCGCTGACCGACGAGGTCTCCGTCGTTGCTGCAGAGAATGTGGAGCTTCGGGGGGAAATCACAGAGCTGCGAGGAGGTGGTGGGTCTGATCACCCAACGTCCGCGCAAAATATGCAAGACGAGGCGTACCAGAAACTTCTGAACGAGAATCAGGAGCTCAAGGCAAAGTTCGAGAAAGCGAGCGCTCAGATGAAGGACGAGGGCGAGAAACACGCCGAGATTATCAGATCCGCCAAGAAACGCTTCGCGGAGAAAACTCTGCAGACGAAGAAGTACCGACGCGCTCTGCGAATGCTCGCGAACGAGGTTAGAAGTGCGGCAGCGTCGAGTGAAGACCCGAACGCTACCAACGTGATCAATTTCGACGAGAGCACTCTCGGTTTGCAGTTGGGAGATCTCAACAGCACCCTCGGAGAGGACGAGAATGGAAATAATAACGATAACGATAACGATAACGATAACGATAACGATAACGATAACGATAATGACAACAATGACAATAACGACGACGAAATCGCCCAAGACGCAACAGCGACTACCGACAGCACACCAATGCAGGAGATTACTGTGCTGAACGAAATCGACGAAATCAACGATAACAACGGCGACGATGTTGACGACTTGGATGACAGCACGCTGTTCTCCGCGTCCCAGTCTTCTCATATGCACAATACGACTGCAAATATGATGGTGAGGTTAGGAGGGCTGCCTCTAAACCCGGGGGACATGAGCTACGCAAGCAGCGGGATGGTAGAATTCGATGGAAGCAGCGTCGGGGGTGGGGCAAGCGAGAGGCCTCCAAGAAGACCGGCAATTAACCCGACAGTTACTCCGCCACCGCAACAACAGCTTTCGACCTTCGCTGCGGAGGAGCTCAAATCATTGAAGGCGAGGAACTCCTACTTGCTTCAGGCGAACCGATCACTTGCGGAGGCAAAGAGCAAGCTGGACAAAACCTCGTCCGAGTTGGATCGAAAGAGAGTCAGCTTGGAGTGCGAGGTGTCGAAGTTGAGGTTCGAGCTGGACAGGACAATTGAAGAGAAAACTGCGCTGGAAAGTGCTCATGCTGGTGCTAATGATGAAAGTGGAGTGAGAGGGAACACCGACGACAGTTCTATATCGGTCCTCAAGGCAATGCACGCTGAAACAATTCATCAGAATGCAGTTTTGCGACAAGAAAAAATGGCATTGGCAATGGGCAAGAGCAGCGTGGAGGAGGAGAACGCGAGGTTGGTGGGTAAGGTCGTCAAATTGGAAAGCGCCGCGAAAATTGCCGTAGCCAGGGGGCAGGATGAGAAGGACAAACTTAACAGCAATAGCAAGAAGGCTCTCAACGCTGCGAAAAGAAAGATAGCTTCTTTACAGGAAGAGATAGCGACAGCCTCGACAAAACTGGAGAATTGGGAGAAGGTGGGAGAGGCAATGAAGAGTCAACAAGTCCTCATGGCCAAAAACTACGCAGAGGCAGAGAGAAAGAGGGGTGAATTCGAAGCGGAGCTCAAAAAGATCAGACAAGACAAGGAACGTACTGCTGCGATAGTAGTGCAGAAGGCGGCGGCGCAAGAAGGTCGCGAAGAAGAGGCGGCTGATATTGGCGTCGAGGACTTACAGCAGCAGATCGTCCAACTTGAAGAGGACAAGAATTGTGTAATTGCTGATCTCAAGCAGCAAGTCGTTGAGCTGGAGAAAGAGCTGGAAATTAAGGCGAGTCCAGATAATATCAACAACCACGTCGACGAACTCAAGCAGCAAAACGCTCAACTACAAGCTGCTCTAGAGAGGGAAACCGAGACGGCGGAAAAGGTCAGCATCGCTACAAATACCGCTGCAAATGATGCTGACGACTCTGTTATTGCGGAGCTCAGGCAGCAAAACGCTCAACTACAAGCTGCTCTAGAGAGGGAAACCGAGACGGCGGAGAAAAATGACGTTGCCACCAATACAACTGCAAGCGATGACGATGGCTCTACCTCGGTAATAGCTGAGCTCAAGCAGCAGATTGTCCGCCTTGAAACGATGGTGGCTGAGGCGGAAGAGGCGCTTAACCGCAGTGCGGGACCCAACAACGCGACACCCACGGCTACACCTGCAACGTCTGACGAGGTCTCGTCTCTCACCGAAACTGTTGCGAACCTCGAAAGCGAGCTGACCACGGCAAAAGGCAAAATTGGCGCTTTACAGCTGTACACAACCACCCTTAAGTCCGAAAAGAGTGATTTACAAAGCCGAATTGACGGTCTGGAATCTTCGCTCACTACCAGTCAAGAAACAAGAGCCGACACTGCCAGTAAGCTGACGGATGCAACGAGTGAGAAAAGGTCACTTGCTCTTTCTCTTGAGAAGGCTGATAGCAAGATTAAGTTCTTGACGAAGCGAATTGAGCAGTCGAGCCAAAAGGTGAACGAGGATCTGTCCAGTCAACAATCACTCATTATTGAGCTGGCCGATGCTCGTCTGCTCCTCCAGCAGAGGGACGAAGAGACCAACATTTTGAATGTGCATATGGCCGACGCGGCGACGACTACGAAGGAGCTTGAAAAGCAGGTTTCTGGCCTCAAGAGTCAAGTGGACGAACTCCGGAGTAGCTTGGTCGTTGAGTCAAAGGAATGCGATAAATTGAACGAGGAGAAAGGGAAGTTGATGAAGATTATCGAGGAGAAGAATGCTATCCCGACGGTTAGCAAGGAGCGAGTGGAGATGGTTAGTGTCGGCGTTGACACGATGCCCGTCGTGTTGATGAAGGAAGAGAAGGTTGAGATGGTCAGCGTCGCCGTTGAAACCACCCCTGCGACGGCGAACGACAGCCACAAGGTTGATATGATCAGTGTCAGTGTTGAAGCGATCCCCTCAGCGGAGAACGAGAAGAATGTTACGATGGTTGACGTCGGTGTCGAAACTATCACCACGACACCGACGACGACTGTGGAGAAGGACGCAATTACCAGAGTGGACTCGAGCGTGAACACCGACCCTGCTGTGAAGGTTGCGATGGTTAGCGTTGGTGTCGAAACTATTCCCATCGATTCCACGGCACAAACCACGCCGACACCGACACCGACACGAACACCAACAACACCAATGACAAGTGCAGTTGGAATCAATACAGATCCAATTTCTTCCGCTCCAACAGCAAGTAAGGGTGTTAACACAGATCCTCCTGCCGGAGAACCCACCACCCAAAGCGTAGGCAGTGAAACCAACCCTATCACCGTTACAACAGCGGCGACAAATACGCTGTCCCTATTCTCTCTGGCGACAACAAGTATCGGGACCAATACTGATTTGCCCTTTTCTACCACGACTGATGTCACAATCGCTAGGTTGAATGAAACGATCGATGAACTGAAATCCTCCCGTGAAATGATCTCTGTCAAACTAGCATCCGCCGAGGACCTCGTGCTCACGCTTAATACAACCATTGCTCAACTGAAAATCAGCGCTGAGAAGGATGCTGCCGTCCTTAAGGCACAAATTCAAACGCTGCGCACAGAGATTGTCGCCGTCAACTCGCAAAAAGCGGAGCTCCTCTCCATTGTAAATAACAACGAGAACGCGACGAGCGCTTCCCTAATTTCCGCCCTCGAGGAGAAACGCACCGCGCACAGCAGAATAGAGATGCTTAACCAGCAGATCGCTGAATTGACCACGATCAAAACGGCGACGATCGCTTCAGTCGAAGAGAAGGAGCGCGAGCTCAGTAATGCAGTCGCAGAGAAGAAAGTTTCAGACGAGATTGCTGCCGCCAAATCCGAAGAGCTCGCCGCCAAATCCACCGAGATTGCTACTCTCCGCCAGAATATCGCCGATTTGGCCTCTAGAGAGACAACGGCGAGTGCCGGAAGTATCGATCTCGCTCGCTCGCTCCAAAACTTACTAGCAGAGAAGAAAATATCTGACCAGAGTGCCGCCACAAAATCCGCTGATCTCGCCGAATATTCTGCTGAACTAGCCGCAAAAACCGTCGAGATCACTACTCTCCGTCAGAAAATCACTGATCTTAATGCTGCTGCAAATGCGACCAACACTGAATTAAACGCCCTCCGCCACGAAAACATCGAGCTCGCTGCCTCTACGAAAGCGACTGACAGCAAGCTGGAATACATCCTTGCGGAGAAGGAAAAATCTGACGAAAATGCTGCCCTTTCGCTAGCTACGACTGCACAACTGCAAGAGCGTGTGCGTGCTGCGGAAAAGACCCTGCAGGAACACAAAGATGCCGCATTTTGCAACGACGATGACACTACTCTCCTTGCCACCATCGAGTCTAAGAATAAAGCTGAGGCGGCACTTGCCACGGCTGAGAAGAAAAACTCTTCTCTGAAGAAAATCTCGGAAGAGAATGCAACTTTGCAAGAAGAGTTGGCTCTTGCAAGGAAGAAATTATCAGAAGCCGAGCAGCTGAGCACTCGTGAGATAGCTAAGTTGGAGGATCGTTTGAAGTTGGTCTGCGAGATGGTGGAGACCATGAAGAAGGAGAGCTCTTACGGTGCTGCCACTGTAAATTCAACCACGGCCGCAATCACCCCCGCGGGCATTGTACCTTCCACACCTACGACAACGACACCGGCACTCATGATGAGTGGGCCAACTACACCTGCCTCACCTACAATTCTGGTCACGGAGCACGAGGAGGAAATTAAGAACTTGACTAAATCCGTGGCAAAACAGTACCAAGCTGAACGTGATTTATTCGCCAGAAAGCTGCACGCGAAGTTACAAGCGGAGCACGTGTCGAAGATTTCTCTCCTTCACCATAAGCACGCAAAGGAAGTCGAGCTAATCCGGAGTGAGGCGAAGCAGACCCAAGAGCACGCCCGAAAGATTTTGTTGACGGCGAAGAAAGAGGTGGAAAGTGGGATCAGGAAAGGACTGGAGAAGGGAGAGTCGGCTGAGGTGGCGTTGGTGGCAAAGAAGATGGAGAGAGAGAAAGAAGAGGAGGTTTTGTCGGTGAGGAGCAAATATAGGCGGAGGATTCAAGCCATGAGGGAAGAATGGGAGGAGGAGAAAAGAAAAATCATGGACGTCGTCCAGAACGAGTGCGATATCATTTTAAGGAAATCGCGCACTTACAGGGACGGCGAAGGCGACGGCGACGGCGACGATGACGAGAGCTATAGGAAGAGTAGCAGTAGAGATGACTCAAGGGTCATGTCCATCGAGGAGACAGACCACTTCATCCAAATGGTTCTGGAATCTTGCCGAAAATGAATGATAACACCATAGTGTATGAACAAGTGTTGGCAATATATTTTGCATGCAAACCTCTTTCTTCCTTTACAATCCTAACTTGGAACTTCGTCGTGCTACTCTATTCGATGTCGACGCTGACGACGTCGTTGTCATCATCCTCGTCATCATCATCCCCCACGAGTCCTCTCCTACCTGTCCTCTCCACAAACCCCCTTCTACTTTCAGTATTCCTTTCGATCCTCAAGATCCCGTCGACCCTGAGAATAGACGAGAGTGTGTCCACGAATGACACCACTAGGTCTACTGCTATGTTCTTGGGCTGTAGGGGAGCGGTCAAAGCGAATCGATTTGAGGAGGAGGAGGAGGAGGAGGAGGAGGAGGAAGGCCCAGTGGTTCCGATAGTCGTTTCCCTCCTGCAACCTCCGAAACGGGCGTATTTTACAACCTCTTCCATCCCCTTCTCCGCCACTTGCCAGCACCATCTTCTCACGCCTTCGGTCTCCTGCTCCCCCTGTTTGCGGAACAATCGCACCAAGGAGATTTCTGGGGAGAAGTAACCGCCAACCATCTCACCAAACTCATCATCATCGCCGATTTTGCTACCGCAACAAAGCCAGTATTGTACGGAACGTATCGCTCTGATAATTGAGAGTTTGATCTGCTCTCCCTTTCCGTCACTCCAAGATCTGATGAGAAGCTGTGGGGTTGTTTCTTGTGCGGTCGTCTCCGGCGCGATCGTCTCCAGCAGCTGGGGCCTTTCCCCGCCGCCCAGTGTAGTATTTCCACAATCGCCATAGTCTCTGCCGACACCCTTCAGAATAGTGTACTTCTGAGCCTTGGCTCCTTCTCTCCAATCGCCGGCAGAAACCTCTTCGAAACCAGTGTAGGAAACTCTGCATCTGTCAACCTCCGCCAATTCAAATGCGTCTTGGATGAAGCAGCCTTGGGTGAAGGCATCGGCGAATCCTTGTGCCTCGTTATCCTCCACGCACTGGCAGACAACGATGCCGCGACGCTGGAAAGCAGAGTATAAGACAGTGGGAACGAGGAAGGTCGTGATGACCAAATTGACGGACTTGGCGGAGAGGAGTTCACCAATCGAGTGAGAGAGGACCGTCTCGTGGAGTTGGAGGGGGGGCTGGGAGGCATTGGTAGTGGCATTTTTGGCACTCGTATCCACGGTGGTGTTTTCGACAGTTATTTCATTAACTGTCGGAGCGAGCGGGTTCCAGTGCATGACGATTAGGTATTCCTTCTTTCCCTTTTCCCCGCTCCCCTCTCCCGGCTTGCGCGTGGCCCTGCCGATTTTCAAAGCCCTTGAAAACAAATACTCGCCGACGCCTAGAACCCTAGAATCCTCCATCCGACCCCCTGACACCACGTAGATACTCTCTGAGAGTGAGTGAGGTGTTATCGACTGCAGCGATCTTCTCATTCGTAGGAGTGCATCTTCCTCATCAGCGCGGGTAGTTCCATTCCTGTGTCCGTTTTCTAGTTTTCTGATCTTTTCTTTCAGGTGCCCGCCGTCTGCGAAGCGGATGAAATCAAGGGCCAAGTCTTCGACAACTTTCGTGTCCGACCCGAAGTGGTTCGCAATACTGTTTCTGACGACTTGAGCCGCCAGATTGTATCCGTCTGCTTCGGTTCGTTTGCTTGGCCTATTCATCCCAGATGAGGCAGGGATTTTCGACCTTTCGACCGCCGGAAACTCGTCTTTGTCACCAGAGACGGAGAGACAATCCCGAACCATGCTCCCAAGATTCCCGCTGGATACTAACCTCCTCATGACCTCGCTCATCATCTTCCTCTCGGCCTGCGAGCGTTTGGTGGCGAGAATATGGGAGACAGAACCGTGGAGGTAGTTAACAAAGCGGTTGGACCCATCGATGGATAGGAGCGATTTGTCCTTCAGGAGCAGTAGAGATCCGAGTGGAGGCAAGCCATATAAGTTCCCTGAGTCCGAGGACTTGTCCCGAGCATCCGTCCCGGACTCAACAGGAGCTCGAGAGGAGGAACTCCATCTCGATGATTTGTTCACTAACACATTGCGGAAGGAGTTGGAGATGCATGTTGTATTGTTTGGTGTGGTGTAGGCAACAGTGCTGGTCGTGGGACCAAGTATAGGGAGAGAAAGAAAGTGAAGTTCGCGGAGAGATGTCGAGAGGAGGACAAGTGGATCCATTAGCACATTTGGAATAATGGAAACACGCGAGGAAAATGCATGCGTATCATCACGAATTTTATTGTCTCAATCTCATTGAAGGAGAAAAAAGAGAATTCGAGAGAGGATTGGGAATTATGGTAGACGTTTAGGAATTAATTAGGTGTGGGTATACAAGAGAATATTTTCGGAGGATATATTACGATGATACGATGATACAACCAGCCACATTGACTGAAACTAACCCTAAGAGGGGAAATGGATGAAAGTGTAACTTTGCTATCAACTGGAAAAGCAGTATATTCGGTGTTTGCCTGGGACGTGAGTATATGCAGTGATAAGAAGAATAAGCCCCCACCGTTCCGTTTTGAAGACGTAGTTAGAATATGTTACCGCGGCGACGGTTTGGGGGGATGTAGTGGCAGCGGCGACGGTTTGGGGGGGTGTAGTAGCAATGGCAGTAGTGATTCGATGCCCTCCTCCTCGTCGGCGTCGACGTCGGTGTCGGGGTCGGGGTCTCGCTGGAACAGGATCCGACGATTGCTGTCGGACCGTTTTCATTTAGGGGAGGGCTGTGGTTTGGTGAAGGAGGGGTCGACCGTTTTGAACGGTTGCGGGGAGGAGAGAGAGGAAGGAACTGTTATTGCCGTTGAGTGCGTGGGGAAACAGTGGTGGAATTGTCTTCAGAACGTACCGTCGACAAAGTGGAGCGTTGAGAGTCACCGTTATTCTGACGCTTCTCCTTATACTACTTCTCAGAACGACGGGAGTGCTTCCCAGTCATCTTTCGAGTCAGACGTGGTGATATTTACAGTCAGAAACGCCTGTGACCAACTTCCCTCGGTCCCCACCAACCATCCCCGGCCCATTCCATTTTCTCCCCTTGCCTTGCCGCCGATTGTAGTTCTCGTTGGTGTCGTTAAACCCGGGAATGTTGGCACGATATTCAGGACGTCCTTCCAGTCAGGGGGGTTCGGTGGATGCGTACTGGTTGGACTGGGGAGTTGCCAAGGAGAAGGTGAAGGCTATAAAAAAAATCACAGAAATTGCCCTGTCGGCACAATGAAAGAACGCGATATATCGTATTACTCAACGTGCGTATCACCATTATTTCCGCACCATTACTACCCCAGCTTCCGTGATTTTCTCCAGAGCGTCAGGAGAGAGGGTACGAGAGATGTCGTTGCTACCGTCATCGGGAAGGAAGCAAAAAGTGTGTACAGTCCTGAGGGGAAGGAGGCTCTTAGAGGTCGGGAGAGGAGGGGGATTTATCTTGTTTTAGGTGGGGAAGCAGAAGGGCTTGATGAGGATGTTTTGAGGAGCTTCGAGGAGGAGGTTAAGTTGGAGGAGGAGAAGGGGGAAGAGGTTATTATTGATGATAATAATGATGATGTTGACATGAGTAGAAAAAAGAAGGAAATGACCCCCGTAGTCAAAAGGATCGGCATCCCGATGGTTAGCGGTAGTTTGAATGTAGGCGTGGCATTCGGTGTCATCGTTGGGGTCATGGGGGCCGAAGGAATGCTACCAAATGAGTAACCTTAAAAAATATATACTGTATGAAGTACAAGAAAGCAGAGAAGGAAGCAAGGGTTTCTTATTAACGGTTTCTTTTAGCTTCATTACATAGCCTGCTTGGCTCTCTGTGCGGCGTTCACAGCCTTGATGTCCTCCCTCTTCTGCACCGCTCTCTTGTGGCTTCCAAGTCTCCTCTTGGCAAACTTGTAGATCCTCTTCTCAGCAGAGGTACCGCCAGTCTTGATCATATCAAGGATGCGCCGCTCGTAGGGGGCGAGTCCGGCGACCTCGCGGGCAATCTCTCTGCACATTGATGTGCGCTTTCCCTTCTTTCCCTTGTTGTTCTTGGGTCGGCTAACCTTGGGACGCTCTGTTGTGATGTGTCCCTTGTTAGTTCCCTGGGCGAGTCCTGATCTGGCCATTGTTATATATTTTAATATTTTAAAGTGAATTAGGGGGATATTGATAGTAAAGATGTTGTCTGTGAAAAGAGGGGAGGGAGGGATACGTTAGCAAGGTGACAGGGGAGGACAACAAAGTTTGGTTCGCAATGGTGTTGAGTCCTTAGGCATGTTTGTGGAACACAGGTGCGATTCGTCCACAAATTGTCGACCATGGGGTCTCATTTATTGATCATCGACCGAATACAAGTTTATATACCTATAGATGAACCACAAGACCACCCATAAGCACTTTCGTCCACAATCGCGAAATAGTGGGCCATCCATCAGGGAGCTTCCTCAAGACCTGTGGGGTCTTAAGTGGGAGGTTTTCTTCACAAACGGCAGCATATGGGCTAGTACCGACAATAACAACAGGAAATCTGGGACAGCATACCACACAGCACGCGCAAGACAACGAAAACAAAGACACGGGGGCAGGGAACAGTCTTGATGAAATCTGGGAAGGTAAAGCCTCCCCAGATTTTAAATCGGACTAGGGCGGGGAAGCGCAAATACAAAGAGAACCTTGAAAGACTTTTTAACGATAAATTTACATTCTACGTACCGTGAGTAACCGATGAAAGTGTGGACAGGGTCGGAAGGGCCGAAAACCAGCCCCCCGGAATATGGTAAAACAAAAACCCTCCCTACCAGTTAGCACCCTTTAAAGCCGCATTTCTGTGTGTTTCTATCTTTCTCTACGCTCACGATCACGCCATTTAATCCTCAATATCTCATCACATCTAAGCAATAATTGTGACGTCATCTGATCTTTTCTGTCAGAACGCCTGGCCCTACAATGAGCAACAATACCACCCCAAA
>ERZ651776.3601-NODE-3601-length-15218-cov-17.070075_pt1 | contig 15218 bp, 12 predicted proteins | sample MGYA00514761_ERZ651776 | MGnify/ENA metagenome assembly ERZ651776 | reverse complement strand
AACGAACACGATTGCTGGATGAATTGACCGCATTGAAATCTGAATTTGCAGTGGCCATGGATGGGGCTAATCTGTTCACGAAAGCCGGTGTTGATGCCAAATATAGAGGCTTGATACAAGCTAAAGAAAAGCAGCTTGCTGATGTCACATCAGGCTATCTGGGCGGAGCAGCGATTGAGCAACAAGCGCAAATGGAAGCGCAGCTTCGTCAGCAGTTGGCGTTTGTTAACAGCAAGTATGAAGGTCGAGTTGCAGATTTAAACGCACGGATCGAATCCACTAAAGCGGAAATCAACAGACGCTTGGATGAGACAAACGCAATTGCCGACGGAGCATATGCGAAAGCGGCCTCTGACCGTCGATTTTTTGCGGGCATTCGCAAGGAGCGAATGGATGAACTGGCAGGTTTCGAAAACGGCAAATTACAAGAGATGGCGGTATTCACCGAGAAAGCCTTTGTGATCGATGAGCAGGTATTTGTCCTGCAGAACAAACAGCGTAATTTGCAGTCGCAGATCAACCAGTTGATCAATCAAAACCAGATTTATCGGATGGCCATGTATGCCTATGGCAAAGACTCGGCAACTGAGGTTGATCGAAGTATGGTCGGCGTGGTGGCTTTGCTCTGGTTTGCTTCAAACTCAGCCCGCTTTTCGGCCAGGATGCGTTTGGTGGTTTCGCTCATTTCTTCGCTTTCCATCAGGCCAACGGCCTTCAGGTGCTTTTCAATCACGGCGCCAATTTCGGCCACCAGTGACGGCATGAACACGCCGCCTTTTTTGAAGTAGCCACCGTTGGGGTCGTATACCGAACGCAGTTCTTCCACCAGGAAGGTCAGGTCGCCGCCTTTGCGGAATACCGCAGAGATTACGCGGGTGAGGGCGATTACCCACTGGAAGTGTTCCATCGACTTGGAGTTGATGAACACTTCGTACGGCTGCCGGCTTTCGTGGTCGGTGCCTTCGTTGAGCAGGATGTCGTTGATGGTGATGTACATCGCGTGCTCAGCCACCGGCGGCTTGATCTTGTAGGTGGTGCCCAGCAGGAAGTCCGGCCGTTCGATGTATTCGTTCATCTGAACGGGCTTGGTTTCCGCGTGCACCGGTGCCTGGTGTTCGGTAGCTTCGGGGTCGACCTTCTTTACGCGGTAGCCGACGATTTTGTTGCTGATTTTAACTGTCATGTTCGTTTTCCTGTGTCGGTTCCCGGATCAGTACTTGCCGTAGGTGCCTTCTTTAAGCGCGTCACCAACCTTAAGAGCTGAAGTGGATTGGCTCATGCGTTCTACAAACTCATCATGAATGGAGGCATGAACAACTAGTCTAGAAGACGCGGTACATTTTTGACCAGTACTACCAAAAGCACCTCCAGTAGCAGCCGCAACAGCGACATCCATATCAGCATCATCCATTACCACAAGTGGGTTTTTAGAGCCTAACTCTAACTGAAACTTTGTTAAATTTTTAGCGGCTGCGCCTGCAATCTGACGACCCACATCATAAGATCCAGTAAAACTGATTGCATGCACTTTTGGACTTTCAGCCAACGACTGTCCAATTGATGAACCTGAGCCCATTACTAAATTAAACAAACCCTTTGGAATATCTTGCTTGGAAATGATTTCAGTTAATGCTACTGCACTTGCTGGTGTTAAGTTCGCAGGCTTCCAAATAACAGCATTACCAAATGCTAGTGCTGGAGCAATTTTCCAGCTCGCCGTTGCTGTTGGAAAGTTCCATGGCGAGATGATTGCGACTGTTCCCATTGGCTCTCTGCGAACGTCAATTTCAATATTAGGTCTGACTGAATCCGCAGTATCACCACCCTGCCTTAGGACCTCTGCTGCATAGTAAGTAAAAAATTGACCTGCCCTATATACTTCTCCTTTGCCTTCAGCAACTGGCTTACCTTCCTCTCTGGATAGCAGCTCCCCAAGTTCAGCGCTTCGCGCCATCATCTCTTCACCAATCTTCATCAATACAGCTTGACGCTGCTCAAGGCCTGTTGCAGCCCATTGTCTTTGGGCAACCTGAGCCGAATTGAGAGCATCCTCTAATTGTGAGTTACTGGCTTGAGCAAATTCTCCAATGACATCGTTTGTATTCGATGGATTGATATTAGAAATTGAACTTGCGCCTTTTACCCAGTCGCCCGCAATGTAGTTGTTAGAAAGATTAGACATGATTTTATTTCATTTTTCAAAAATTTAAATTTTACTCTTTATTATTGATTTATCAAGAATATAAGCACATATCTAAATATAGTATTTTTCAAGTTTCCATGAAAAAAAATGTTGCATTAAGTAATTAATTAATCTAGGATACTTTCATTAAATAGAAAGAAATTAATATGCCCAATTCTGCTGAAAGACTTGGAAGAGCGGCTCGAAGAAGTGACCGCCTAAAAGTCAAAATTGAAATGCTGCCGACTTTACGTCGAAATATCCCTCTTACAGAGCCAATGAATGAAGAGCAGATTGAGAAAATGGATGACGCTTCACTGTCTATTCTGGAGGAAGTTGGCGTAGAATTTCATGATCCTATTGCACTAGAACACTGGAAGGAAGCTGGAGCCAGTGTAGAGGGTGAGAGGGTGCGCTTTGATAGAGGTCTAATTCGAGAACTCATCAAATCAATTCCAGAGAGCATCACAATGCATGCCCGAGATCCAGAGAAGTCACTTGAAATTGGTGGAAATAACTCTATTTTTGTTCCAATGACAGGTGCTCCGTTTCTGACTGATCTTGAAAATAAAAGGCGTATGCCTACCCTGGATGATCTTGCTAACTTTCATAAGCTTTCTCATATGCTCCCTGCCATTCATTCGAGTGCCCATCACATCGTAGAACCCATGGATCATGCAATTTCTCATAGACATTTGAGGATAACTTATTCATCAATGAAGCACTCCGATAAGACCTTTATGGGTATGACCAGTAGTGGTAAGAATGCTGAGGATGTAATTGAGATGTGTAAGATTCTCTTTGGTGAAAAATTCATTGATACGCACCCAGTAGTCACCGGCAACATTAATGGAAACTCCCCACTAGTTTGGGATCAAACCATGCTCTCAGCTTTAAGGGTTTTTTCAGCACACAATCAACCTGTTCTCTGCTCTCCTTTCGTTCTTGGTGGCGCCAACACTCCCGCAAGTGTTGCACCAACGGTAGCTCAGGTCAATGCAGAAGCTCTATCTGCTCTCGCCTATACTCAAGTCATACGCAAAGGAGCGCCAGCAATTTATGGCCATTACTTAGCTACGGTATCAATGCAATCTGGGGCGCCTATGGCTGGAACGCCTGAAATCTCTCTCATGAATTTTATGATTGGACAAATGGCAAGACACTATAAAGTCCCTTGGAGAAGCTCTAATACGCTTGGTGGCTCAAAAGTTTTTGATGCCCAATCAGGCTATGAAAGTGCATCAACAATGATGGCTGTCCTATTATCTGGCGCAAACTATATATGGCATTCTGCGGGATGGAATGAGGCTGGAATGCATTGCTCAATGGCAAAATTTGTGGTTGATGCTGAGCAATGCGAAATGGGCTATAGAATGGCTGAAGGAGTGAGATGGGATGATTTTGAAGAGGGGCTGGCTGCCATTAGAGATGTGGGTCCTGGTGGTCATTACCTTGGCCATCAACACACCATGGAAAATTTTCAGAGGGCCTTTTTTATGCCTAAACTATTTGACAATAATTCTGTTGAGCAATGGCAGGCTGATGGAAGTAAAGATACAATTCAAAGAGGACTTGAAGGGGCAAAAAAACTACTTGAAGATTATCAAGAGCCTAAGCTGGATCAAGCTAAAGATGAAGAGCTCTTGGATTACATCGCTAAAAGGGAAACTACAATTCCCAAAATGGAAGCACTTAATCAGGAGCATTAAACTATGGTCAAAGATAAATCAAATGTTGTTCTTGTGACTGGTGCCACTGGTGGTATTGGAAAGTCCATAGTAAATAAATATTCACGGCAAGGTTTAACTCTAGCAATTGCTGATAAGGACGAAGAACAGGCTAACAAACTTGTTCATGAAATCAATCACGGCAATGGAAAGGCAATGGCATTTCCTGGAGACCTGTTGGATCAAAATTATTGTGATAGTCTTGCAAATGAGGTTCAAAAAAAACTTGGAAGCATTGATATTCTCATCAACAATGCGGGTCTTATGCGTCGTGGTGACATCACACAGACCTCTGATGAGGATTATGATCTATCAATGAAGATAAATGTTGAAGCGCCGTTTAGACTCATTAGAGCTGCGATCCCCTTGATGGCAGAAGCTGGAGGTGGATCCATTGTCAACGTGTCATCCTGTTGGGGCATTAATCCAGGACCAAATCATCTGATCTACTGCACTACCAAGGCAGCATTAGCAGCAATGACGAAGTGCCTAGGCAGAGATCATGCTCATCAAAATATTCGAATCAATGCAGTATGTCCTAACGAAGTTAATACACCAATGCTCAGAACAGGTTTTGAAATAAGAGGTTTAAATCCAGATGATGCTATTGAAGAATTGAATCAATCTGTCCCGATAGGTCATATAGCTGAGCCAGAGGAGATTGCTAATGTGGTGTCTTTTTTAAGTTCAGATGAGGCGCGTTATATTTGTGGATCACTAGTGGAGATTAATGGTGGAAAAGCGGTTTACTAATAAAATTGTTGTTGTTACTGGAGCCACTCAAGGCATTGGACTTGCTTGCGCTGAGCGTCTTCATGAAGAGGGAGCAACCGTTTGCGCCATTCAAAGAGGACAATCAAAGTTATTTGACTCTTTTAAGTTTGATCTAAGTAAAGAACAAGACTGCTCTAAAAGTATTGATGTCATTGTCAAAAAGTATGGTCGCATTGACGTATTAGTTAATAATGCTGGCATCATGAAAGAATCTTCGTTGATGGACACTTCACTTGAGGATTGGAATCAAACAATATCGGTTAATCTCACAGCCCCCTTCTTATTGAGTAAATTTGCTATGCCTTTTCTGATTGAATCTGAAGGCTGTATTGTTAATATCGGCTCAATTGAGGGGATAGGAGCTAATCCAAATCATGCGGCATATTGTTCTAGCAAGGCTGGGCTTAATGGGCTAACGCGAGCCATCGCAGTCGATCATGGAAAGGATGGGGTAAGGTGTAATGCTGTCGCTCCAGGATGGATAGATACAGAGCTAAATGAGGACTTTATAAACTCAATGCCTGATTCAGACCATTTTAGAAAAAATATTGGTAGTATCCACCCACTTAATAGAACAGGTAAAACAGAAGAAGTTGCCTCATTAGTTTCGTGGCTTGCATCATCAGAATCAAGTTTTGTAACTGGACAGGTATATACTATTGATGGGGGAAGGATGGCAAAAATTAGCTTGCCAAACCCCTAGGAGAACATATGAAGTTTGAAGGAATTTATACGCCAGTACTTACACCGTATGATGACAATCATGCAATAAACTTTGACGCCATCGAGCCTATGATTGAGGATCTCATTAACAGTGGTGTTCATGGAATTGTCGTTGCTGGAACAACTGGCGAGTACTATGCTCAGGACACTAAAGAGCGCCTTCAGGTAATGAAGATAAGTAAGGATATCATTAATAATAGAGTTCCCTGCATTGTTGGTACTGGTGCCATTCGAACTGAAGAGTCAGTTTTCTTTGCAGAGGAGGCAGCCAAAATTGGAGCGGACGGAATATTAATAGCAACACCTCCCTATGCGCTCCCTACAGAGAGAGAAAATGCGCTTCATGCACTAGCAATTGACCGAGCAGCTGATCTTCCAATAATGCTCTACAACTATCCTGGAAGGATGGGCTCTATGATGGGTGAGGAATATCTTGACAGGGTGGGTAGGTCATCAAACTTTTGCGCCATCAAAGAAAGCAGTGGAGATATAAATAGACTTCACCTATTAGCAAGAGATTATCCTCATATCCAGCTTTGCTGCGGAATGGATGATCAAGCCTTAGAGTTCTTTGCTTGGGGAGCCAGTGGTTGGGTCTGTGCTGGATCTAATTTCGCTCCTGAAGCTCATGTTGCTCTATACGAGGCTTGTAGAGTTGAGGGAGACTTCGATAAAGGGAGGCGAATCATGTCAGCAATGATGCCGTTGATGAGAGTTCTTGAACAAGGTGGAAAATTTATCCAATGTATCAAGCACGGATCAATTATGAGAGGACTTCCAGTAGGGCCTCCAAGAAAACCACTTCAAAAATTGAATAAAGACGATAAGCGCCAATTAGAGCAAGTCATACGAGTCATGAATCAAACTGTCAATCAAATCAAACAGGAGGGGAGTTAAATGTCAAATCTTCTAACCCATGAGGAATATAGTGCAATTGCAAATTCACTTAGCTTTCCAACCAATGCGTTCATTAATGGACAATTCCAATCTTCAAAATCAGGAAAAACATTTGAAACTATAAACCCTGCAACTGGAAATGTTATTGCCAAAGTTGCTGCATGTAATGCAGATGATGTAGACCACGCTGTTATAAAAGCAAGGGAGGTATTTGATCAAGGTCACTGGTCAAAACTTCATCCAAGTGAGAGAAAAAAGGTGCTCATTAAATTATCTAAACTGATAAAAAGAAATCTTAATGAGCTGGCCGTTATGGAGAGTGTTGACTCAGGTAAACCAGTTCGTGATTGTGCAACGATTGACCTTCCAGAAACGATTGACTGTTTGCTTTGGCATGCAGAAGCCATTGACAAGATCTATGATCAAACTGCGCCAGCAGGAGAAGATGCCTTGTCCGTTATCGTTCGTGAACCGGTTGGCGTTGTTGGCTGCGTTCTGCCATGGAACTTTCCGCTTCTCATGATGGCCTGGAAAATAGCGCCCGCACTTGCTACAGGGAACTCTGTGATTGTTAAACCCGCAGAACAAACTAGCTTAACCGCGCTTAGACTGGCCGAATTGGCCATCGATGCAGGACTCCCAAGGGGCGTCCTCAATGTCATACCAGGGATGGGGCCAGATGTTGGTGAGCCGATTGGCCTTCATGCTGATATCGATATGGTTTCATTTACTGGATCAACAGAGACTGGTAGACGTTTTCTGCGCTATTCAGCAGACTCAAATCTTAAAAAGATTGTGCTTGAGTGTGGCGGTAAAAATCCAGCAATTGTTTTGGATGATGCTGAAGATTTAGACCTAGTTGCAGAGCATATTGTGAACGCCTCTTTTTGGAACATGGGAGAGAACTGTTCAGCAAACTCAAGGCTCATTGTTCAAGAAAATATTAAAGAGGCTTTACTTGAAAAGATTCTTGCGCACCTCAGAGATTGGAAGACGGGTGATCCCCTTGATCCATCAAATTATCTTGGCTCTTTAGTGGATGATGAACACTTTAAAAAGGTTTGTAGCTACCTCAAGCAAGACAACATTTTAGTTGGCGGAACAACTGAAAAACCAAACTATGTTCTTCCTACTATTGTTGACCAGGTTGATCCTGACTCCAAAATAGCACAAGAGGAAATTTTTGGTCCAATCCTCTCTGTAATTACCGTGAAGTCATTTGATGAGGCGATTGCTGTTGCAAACAACACAGAATATGGATTAGCTGCCAGCGTCTTTACCTCAAATGGAAAGAAAGCAATCCGAGCTGCACGAGCCATTAAGGCGGGCACAGTGACTGTTAATTGTTATGGTGAAGGAGATATGAGTACGCCATTTGGTGGTTACAAGCATTCAGGTTTTGGCGGAAGGGATAACTCCATTCATGCCCATGACCAATATACAGAGCTCAAGACAATATGGATTGATCTCTCAGATCGGGCTCCAGAAGAGTCGGTAGATTAGATAAGAAATGGGTCAGATCAAGCTACCTAAAAATCCTGGTGATACAGGCTGGAAAGAAATCCTTCCTAAAAGAAAGGTCAATCCAAAGCTTTCAGATCATATTAATGCAGACTATCTGATTATTGGAGGCGGCTTTGCTGGGTTATCTGCCGCACGGCGTTTAAATCAAATCAACAAAGAGGCAACAATTGTCTTACTTGAAGCCTGTGAAATTGGTGAAGGCCCCGCAGGAAGAAACTCAGGCTTTATGATTGATCTTCCTCACAACTTAGCTTCAGATGATTACGTAGGAAGCCTCGATAAAGATCGTGAACAAACCCTGATTAATCGCTCCGCTATTGAATTTGCCAAGAGCGCTTCAAAAGAATATGAAATGCCAGCTGAAGCGATACAACTTGTTGGCAAAACGAATGCAGCAGCAACTCCAAAAGGAATGAAATTCAATACTGAATATGCAAAGCATCTAGACAAAACGAGTGAAAGCTATAAGATGCTCGACTCTCAAGAAATGAAAGAACTGACCGGAATAGATTATTACCTAAATGGTCTATGGACACCGGGAACTGCAATGCTACAACCTGCCCTTTATATCCAGTCACTAGCAGATGGCGTCTCTAATAACCCCAATACAACCATCTATGAAAACTCTCCAGTCAGTTCTCTTGAAGAGGAAGGAATGCATGATGGACAAAAAGTATGGAAGGCTAAAACTAATCTTGGATCAATATCAAGCCCAAAAGTTATATTAGCAGTCAACGGCTTAGTTGAAAAATTTGGATACTTTCAGAATAGGCTAATGACTATTTTTACCTACTCATCCCTATCAAGAGAGTTAACTTCTGAAGAGTCTAATATGCTGGGCGGCACTCAAGATTGGGGATTAACTTCAGCTGACGCTATGGGCTCTTCAGTAAGGCGCATTTCTGGAATGGGTGGCAATAGGATTCTGGTTCGAAACAGATGGTCTTATAATCCAAGCATGGAAGCCTCAGATTCATTTATGAATTCTGCTGCAAATAGTCATAATGAATCATTTAAAGCTCGCTTTCCAATGCTTGATAAAGTGTCTATGCAGTTCTCTTGGGGAGGACGTCTTTGCCTGAGCCTCAACAACGTCTTTGCTCAGGGAGAAGTTGACGAAGGTATCTACTCTGCATGCTGTCAAAATGGCCTTGGAACTGCTAAAGGAACTGCGATTGGTATCATTACGGCTGAAAAAATTACTGGAACTATCAATAGCCTTGTGCCAGACTTTGTTGACGAGGAAGTACCTAAAAAGTTGATGCCAAAACCAATTATGTGGCTTGGTGTAAATAGCTATATGCGATGGAAAGAACTTATGGCTGGTAAAGAAAAGTAACTATTTCATTTATCTGCATTAGGGCAAAAGAACCAGCTTGCCCACATACTTTTTTGATACAAAGTCTTTCTGAGCATTAATAATATCCTTTAAAGGATAAGTTTTTGAAACTAATGGCTTTATTTCATTTCTTTCGATATACCCAATTAAATTTTGAAATACTTGACGATCTTGAAATGTACAACCAATCAATACCAAATCCTTTAAGTAAAGTGTCCTAACATCGAGCTCAACTATGGGTCCTGCAATTGCACCAGAGGCGGCATATCTACCCCCTTTTTTTAAAACCTCAAGAAGCTCTCCCCAGCTCTCTCCAGCAACTAAATCAATAACCACATCAATACTTTCATTATCTATAGAGTCTATTAACTTATCTTCTCTATGGATGACCTCATCTGCGCCTATCTCTTGAACCATTCTTGCTTTTGCTTCACTTGCTACAGCAACTACTCTTGCGCCTCTTCTCTTAGCGAGCATGATAGCAGCTGAACCAACACCGCCCGAAGCTCCAGTGATAAGAACAACTTCACCCTCCTTAACATCTGAACGTTCCAGTAGGTTTTCTGCTGTCGAGTATGCACAGGGAATGGATGCCAGTTCTGCGTTCGACCAATTACTTTCAATCTTGAAACTTTCATCACTAAAAGCGACCATATACTGAGCAAAAGCCCCATCGCACTCTGAGCCCATTGTCCAGCACTCATAGGGCCTGTAATCTACTGCATACTGCTGCATTGTTCTAACTAATACTCGCTCACCAATTCGACCAGCATCAACATTATCTCCAACAGCAACGATTTCTCCATAGCAGTCTGCGCCCTGTATGATTGGAAATTCTAAAGGCTCACCAGACCAACTTCCATCGCCATCTTCCCCTTGGGAATTACTAGCATTGGTTTCGCCTTTGACTGACTTTGAATACCAAGCAGTTCGGGTGTTAATATCGGTATTATTGATACCTGCCCCTAAAACCTTAATCAAAACTTGATCTGAATTAGGGATGGGGACTTCAATGTCATTTCGGTACTCAAGCACCTCATAACCACCATGGCCAGTTGTCAAAACTGCGCTCATTGTTTTTGGGATTATGCTCATGCTTCTAATAATTATTTGAAAGTTTAATTATAGTATTTGAAGTGTAGGTTTCGCCCACTTTTAAAATTGGGCTCTCAAAATTATCCTGATTGATTGCATCAGGAAAAAATTGAGTTTCCATACAAAGACCATAATTTTTTCCATAAGTTCTATGATTCTTCCCTTGGTACTCCGGATGCATGTTGCCACCCGTATAAAACTGAAGTCCAGGCTGGTCACTAGAGTACTGAACTCCCATCCCTGTTAGATTACTCCACACTCTTGCCACTGGCTTCATTTCTTTTTCGTTATTTACAACATAGTTAATATCAATACCGCCTTGATCTATGAGCTCTTTCGAAATAGGGTTGCTTTCTATGAAATCATATTTGGTATTAGCAACATTTAAGAGATTGCCATTCGGTATCAAATCAGACTCTACCTCGCAAACCTGATTTCCATAAATCTGAGCACTATGATCAAGAATTTTTCCATAATAATCATTGTGACCATGAAAGTTCCAATAGTTATGATTTGTAATGTTGACAATAGTGTCTTCATCTGTCGTTGCTGAATAACAAATTGAAAATTCGTTCTTGCTATTGAACTTATATTGAGTAGTACAGGATAAATTACCAGGATATTTTTCTTCTAGATGTGAAGATAGATAGGACATTGATACGATGACTTCGTCTTTATTCTCATCAATTGAATCTATCGTCCAAAGCCTCTTATTAAAGCCAGTGCTTCCTCCATGAAGATGATTATTTCCATTGTTATTATTTAATTTATATTTTTTATTGTTAAGTGTAAATTCAGCATCCTTCATTCGATTGCAGACTCTTCCAGTAATTACATTGAAAAAGCTTCTATCCGTTATGCAACCCAAAGGATCTTCATAGCCAAGAATTACATCCTCAGTTAATTCTGGATTATTTTCATAAGGGATTAAAACTTGATGGATATAGCCGCCGAAATTTGAAAATGTAACACTGAAATTATTATCATTTGTAATACTAACAAGATAAATATTCTGATCGTCAGCACTAGAAATTAATTCTTTAGTTATTTTCATAAGGACTCTATGTAGAAATTAATCTTTTTATAGTCTAGATTAACAATTCCGTTTCAAATGGATAACTTGTTAACAATTCATGGCCACCTTCAGTCACTAATACTTGTTCTTCGAGTTTAACGCCAGGCCCTCCACTAAATCTACCGACATAGGTTTCTACGCACAGCACCATCCCCGGCTGAAGAACCCCATCAAAACTATTCTCATTTAGCTCCCAGCTAAAAGGTATAGCAGGGAACTCATCACACAAACCTACGCCGTGGAAAAGGACCGAGTAATGTCGAAACTCCTGCTTCGAGTACTCCTTAGCATTAAGTGTTAACTCTTTAAAGGTTACGCCTGGTTTTAACAACTTCATATTATTTTGAATTTGTTCATAGCCCATGGTGTAGATTTCTTTTTGTTCATCAGTCGGCTTCTCATCGCCGCACAACCATGTCCTAGACATATCAGTACAGTATCCATAAGAGCCAACCAGGTCCGTATCAAAACCCATTAACTCACCGCTTAGTATGGGTCGTGATGAGCACTCCTGATACCATGGATTTGCTCTGGGACCTGAGGCAAGTAGTCTCGTTTCAATCCACTCTGCTCCCCTGGAAACGGCCTCCATTTGGAAGCGACTCCAGAGCTCTTGCTCCGAGATCCCAGGCTTAAAGTGATTGCGCATCAGCTCCATTGATTTTTCACATGAAAAGATAGATCGCCTCATCGCCTTCATCTCATCATCAGACTTAATAAGCCTTGCGAGCTCCATAACCTCTTCACCATTAGCAAGTTCAAGTCCATTTGACTGAAGTTCATGAATTCCCTCTGGCGCACAATGATCAAGCGCTAGTTTTTTGTTTCCTTTACCGTATTCTCTAACTATATCAACAATTTCAGACGCCCATATCTTGGCCCTCTCTTTACTCTTGTCTCCAGCCGTAAAGTATAAATAGGTGACTGCATGTCTGACTTCAGTAATTAAAGGATTGTGATTTGAGAGAAAATCATGGGCATCAAACTCAAAAATAATGACAGGACCATCCGTCATTACCAGTGCGTAACGAGCAGCGTTATGGGAGGTCCACAAAGACATATTTGTACTGTCTGTTGCGTAACGAATATTTAATGGATCGTAGAGAAGAATGCCAGCACAGTCAAATTCAACGAGTTTTTCTCGAACTCTTTTGAGTCGATATTCCCTAATTTTTGTCATATCTGGGTTTGCCAAACCAGCCTCTAGCCATTCAGACTCAGCAAGCTCTCCGGGGCCTAATGCATGTTTATTTAGACTATAGATATCCTCTTCACCTTTTAGGTGAGAACCTATTTTTGCATGGTGTCTTTTAGTTGTAGTAAAACTCATATCTTTCTTCCTTCAATTAACGCATTTTTGATCCAGATGGATCATAAAGTGGCTCCATTACAATAGATGCCTTATGAAACTCACCGAGTATTTCTACTTCAAGTGTTGTTTTGGAATCAATCAACTCCACAGGTAAGTAAGTCATCGCAAGTGACCTTTGAACAGAGTGTCCATAACCACCTGAAGTAATATAGGATACACATTCTCCGTTATGCATCACCGCCTCGTCACCACTAACATCTGTTTCAGTTTCAATTTGAATCACTGAAAGCTTCTTGGTTGGGCCCTTCATTTTCTCAATGAGGGCTGCTTTTTTCCCGATAAAGTCTTTATCCCAGTCCACAAAAAAATCAAGACCCGACTCCATTATTGTAAAGTCTGGCCTGAAGTCCATGGTCCACGCACCCCAACTCTTCTCCAGCCTCATAGACATCAAAGCTCTGCCTCCAAACCACTTAAGATCTAAATCTTCTCCAACCTCTTCTATAGCCTCAAAGAGTTTCAGTTGATACTGAGGGGCCACATAAATCTCATAGCCAAGCTCTCCAGTAAATGAAATCCTTACGCAGAGCGCTGGCACGCCCCCAACAAATGTATCCCTGATATCTCTGAATTTAAAACCATCTGAACTGACATCTTCCCTGGTAAGCCTTGATAATAGTTCTCGAGAGTTGGGTCCTGATATTGCAATACCATGAAAATCATCTGTCATGTTCTGATAGACAACGTCTTGAACGCCCTCAAGATGCATCTCAAACCAGCGAAGGTGCATATTTTGTGCAACACTGGAGCCAAACAAGTAGTAAGTTTCATCGTCAATGCAGGCCACAGTCAGGTCTCCATTGAGCTTGCCGCTCTCCAAAAGCATAGGTGTCAGATTCACTCTTCCAGGCCTTGGAATCCGGCCTGCAAGCACCTTATTTAAAAATGCTTTAGCGCCCTTGCCAGTGAACTTGTGATTAGCAAAATTAGCGACTTCACTTGCACCAACAGACGCCCTCACAGCTTCGACTTCCTTAGCTACGTACTCATGAGATCTTGACCTGTGAAATGTTGGCTCTTCGTAAGCATCCTCAGGGGAGCTGGCAAACCAGAGTACATTTTCAAGGCCAAAAGAATCTTGCCATACCGCACCTTTCTGGGTAAGACGGTCATAAATTGATGTTGTTTTCTGAAGCCTGCCTTTTGGTAGTGTCTCATTTGGAAAAGTCATCACAAAGCGACGTTCATAATTTTCTGAGGACTTAATCACGCCCCATTCAGGTGTTGCAAAATCTCCAAAGCGGGCAATATCCATTGCCCAAACATCGACAGAAGGCTCTCCATCAATCATCCATTCTGCCAAAGTTTTCCCAACACCTCCTGCTTGACAGAAGCCTGCCATTACCCCAACTGCAGTCCAGTAGTTTTTCATTCCTGGAACAGGTCCTATCATTGGATTCCCATCGGGTGAAAAAACAAATGGGCCATTAATTATATTCTTTATACCTGTAGTTCCTAGTACTGGAATTCGCTCAAAAGCAAGCTCTAATCGATCCGCAATACGATCCAAGTCTGGCTCCAGTAGATCATGACCAAATGTTTGTGGTGTTCCATCTAAAGACCAAGGAGTTGAGCGAGGCTCATATGTTCCCAACAACATACCCGTGCCTTCTTGTCGGGTATAAATATTAGCCTCAAAGTCAATACAACTTGGCAGTCTTTGCCCATCCTTCAAGTTCGCGACTTGTTCAATTTCTTCAGTAATTAAATAATGATGTTCCATCGGAACTACAGGTAAATGAATTCCAGACATACGACCAAGCTCTCTAGCCCACAGACCACCAGCATTAACTATATATTCAGCATGAATATTTCCTTTTTCAGTTACAACATCCCAAGAACCATCAGATCGCTGATTAGTCTCTATAACAGGCGTGTGAGTATAGAATTCTGCACCATGAACTCGTGCTGATTTTGCGTATGCATATACAACTCCTGAAGGATCAATATCACCATCAGAAGGATCCCAAAGTGCTGCAACATAATGATCAGGATTAATTAATGGGTGTTTTTCTATGACTTCATCTAAAGAAACAAATTCTTGATTTAAGCCTAAAGATCTAGCATTCGAGCGCTCTCGCTTGAGATAATCATGCCAATTTTGATTAGATGCTAAGTAATAGCCTCCAGTTTTATGCATACTGATTGAATGACCTGAAGTCTCTTCAATTTCTTTATAAAGATTAATTGTGTAATCTTGTAATTTTGAAACATTTGGATCAGAACTAATAGTATGGAACGAGCCAGCTGCATGCCAACTAGAACCTGAAGTAAGTTCATCCCTTTCAAGCAAGATGACATCTTTCCAACCCATTTTTGCAAGATGAAATAGGATAGAGCACCCAACTACTCCACCTCCAATTACTACAACCCGAGCCTGATCTTTCATATAACAAACCTTAATGTTGAACTAAAAATAGATGTTAATTCAAAAATTAACAAAATTCAAGTGGAGAAATTAAACCCTTATAAGGCTGGTGCTCCACCATCTGAGACCCTCCTATCAACAA
>ERZ651776.3596-NODE-3596-length-15237-cov-3.121768_pt1 | contig 15237 bp, 12 predicted proteins | sample MGYA00514761_ERZ651776 | MGnify/ENA metagenome assembly ERZ651776 | reverse complement strand
TCTATGCCTGGAAAGGAAGCAGCTCCCCCGAAGGGACGAGCTTCTGTGTAAGATGTCCCCTACACAACGATCATGATGTTGCTTGGTTCACCCTACATCAGAGCTTATGCAGCCTTGGCATGTTTGTGCAATCGATTAAGTTTGTCGAAAACCACAACGGCAACAAGAAAGACATATCCATCTATGGCCAGGAATACACCAGCGCCACCTACAAACTGGCGAAAATGAACCTCGCCATTCGGGGTATTGCTGCCAACTTTGGTGATGTAGCCGCTGATACCTTCTTTAAGGATCAGCACCCGGATTTAAAGGCCGATTACATTATGGCCAACCCGCCGTTCAACGTCGACGGCGTCGACAAGGACAAGCTCGCCGGCGACAAGCGCTTCCCATTCGGCATCCCCAACCCCGACAACGGCAACTACCTGTGGATCCAGGCCTTCTACTCCGCCCTCAACGAGAAGGGCCGGGGCGGGTTCGTCATGGCCAACTCGGCCGGCGATGCCGGACACTCCGAGAAGGAGATCCGCCGCCAGCTCATCGAGTCGGCCACGCCGAACCTCTTCAAACTTCTTGGTCAGTTCACGGCAGATGACCACAGTCCGGCCTTCCCCCAGAACATCCGCCAAATCACTTAACATTGCATGAATCCTCTTCGGAGATTCGTACAAGACCACCGTCGCCTGCAAATCCTTCAACCCCAACAGAGCGGCCCGTCGCGCGGTTGTCGCGTTGGGCAAGAAGCCTGCAAAATGAAACGCATCGCTTGGCAGACCTGACACCGTCAGGGCCGCCAGAACCGCTGATGCACCGGGGGCTGTCGTTAGTGGCAGACCTTGGGCGCGCATGTCGGCTGCTAGTTTATAGCCCGGATCGGCGACAAGTGGCGTACCTGCCTCAGAGACATAGGCAAGCGATTTTCCATCTCGTACCGCCGCCAGAAGCCTGTCCCGAACAGCGGATGGTGAATGGTCATGGTAGGCGATCATGGGACGGGTTCCTGCGGAAATACCGTGTATTTCCATTAGCTTGCGTGTGCTGCGGGTGTCCTCGGATGCGATAATATCAGCACTGGCCAGAATGTCCAAAGTGCGCAACGTGATGTCGCGTGCGTTGCCGATTGGCACTGCACACAGATAAAGCCCTGATGTGAGGGGAATATTGCGATGATTCATACCTAGACCCTCGACGCGGGCGCTTTATGATGTGCCCAAAGATGTGGCCGGACTGCCCCCGCCACCAGAGAGAAGTGAGATAATCGATGTTTGCCCGTTTGCCCAGCCTGTCCGTCCCAATGCGCGCACTTGATCCGCGACCCGTTGCTGCTCGCATCTTTGCGCTGACGGCACTGGCATTCCTTGCCGCTTGTGAACTTGCAACTCCCGGCGCCGGTGGCGGGACGGGCCAGCAGATCGCCCCCGGCGCAGCCATTCAGGTCGCGCTTTTGGTTCCGGGCGGCTCTGGAGACGCCGAAGCCAGCGCCATCGCTGCCAGCCTTGAAAATGCAGCGCGCATGGCGATCACCGATCTGAACGGTGTCGATGTACAATTGCGCGTCTATAGCACAGGTCGCGATGCAGCCCAGGCGAGCCAGATGGCCGCCGCCGCAGTTGCTGATGGTGCCCAGATCATCCTCGGCCCGCTTGACGCCGCAAGTGCCAACGCAGTTGGTATTACAGTTGCTCCGGCGCGCGTAAACGTGCTCGCGTTTTCCAACAACACCGCCATCGCGGGTGGCAACGTCTTCGTGCTGGGCAACACGTTCGGCAATATCTCTGACCGTTTGGTCGGCTATGCACGCACGCAAGGCATCAACAGCTATATGATTGTCCATCAGGACGATCTGGCGGGCTCTGTCGGCCGTGATGCTATCGCGACATCCATCCGCAGTGCAGGTGGCACAATAGCCGGAATCGAAGCCTATCCGTTCAGCCAAGAAGGCATCTTCGCCCGCGCCGCTGCGATTGCATCGGCCACCACTGCAAGTGGTGCACAGGCTGTTTTCGTCACGGACAGCGTTGCCGGTGGTCTGCCGATCCTTGCGACATCCCTTGACGAACAGGGGCTGACGCCATCGACCACGCCGCTGATTGGCATCACCCGCTGGGATGCGGCCCCACAGGTGGCCGGCCTTCCCGGCATGCAGAACGGCTTGTTCGCAATGGCCGACGCGGGTCGCGAAGCGGCTTTCCGCAACCGCTATGAGGCCACATACGGTGCCCGCCCGCACCCGCTGGCCAGCATTGCCTATGACGGTATCGCAGCAATCGGTGCTTTGGCCGCGACGGGCGACAGCAATGCTCTGACGGCGCAGGCCCTGACCCGTTCCGCTGGTTTTGCCGGCGCGACAGGTATCTTCCGCCTGCGTCCAGATGGCACGAACCAGCGCGCATTGGCTATTGCACGCATCATTAACAACCAAGTGGGGATCGTTGATCCGGCTCCACAATCCTTTGGCCGTGGCGGATCCTGAACTGTTAGATGTCATCACCTTGGGCCCGGTGCCTGACGACCTGATCTGCCCTGCGGACGATATCATCGACCGCAGGGCATTGCGCAGCGCCCTGACGCAGGCCCTAATATCTGCCGAGCCAACGGGCGGTGAACAACGCAAAGCCGTCGTACCGCTGCTTAAGGCCGCGATGAAACTGGGCCGCGATCGGATTGCCGCTGCCTTTGCCGTCGCGCCGTTCGAAGCCGGAGCAACCACGCGCGCCTACGCGTGGTTGACCGATTCCATTGTTATTGAAGTATTCAACCTTGCCCAAACCCACCTGCACCCGCTGCCCAATCCGACTGAGGCCGAACGCATTGCGCTGATCGCTGTCGGCGGGTCTGGCCGTGGTGAAATGGCACCGCATTCCGACGTCGATCTGCTGTTTCTGGCCCCCTACAAACTGACCCCTTGGGCCGAGAGCTTGATTGAATCAATGCTCTACATCCTGTGGGACCTGAAACTGAAAGTCGGCCATGCCAGCCGCACCGTCAAAGACTGTCTGCGCCTCGCGCGGGAAGACTACACAATCCGCACGTCACTGGTGGAAGAGCGGTTTCTGGCGGGTGACGAAAACCTTGCCATCGAGTTGACCAAAAGGCTGCGCACGGACCTTTTCGCCGTCACCATTCCCGACTTTATCGAAGCAAAGCTGGCGGAACGCGCTGAGCGTCATCGCAAGCAGGGCGGCCAGCGTTACATGGTCGAACCGAACGTCAAAGAGGGCAAGGGCGGCTTGCGCGATTTGCAGTCGCTTTACTGGATCGGCAAATACATTCACGGCGTGAAAGACGCGTCCGAACTGGTGCAACACAAAGTGTTCACTCAGGAAGAATACGAGGAATTCAAAGCCGCGCACGAATTCCTGTGGGCGGTGCGGTGCCATCTGCATCTGTTGACGGATCGGGCCACGGACCAGCTAACCTTTGACATGCAGGTCGAGGTAGCAGAGCGCATGGGCTACGTCGACAAGGGCGGTCGCCGTGCCGTTGAACATTTCATGCAGGATTACTTTCGCCACGCCACGAACGTGGGCGAATTGACGCGAATCTTCCTTGTTGCGCAAGAAGAGGCGATGCTGAAAACGGAACCGATGCTTCAACGCTTGTTCAGCCGCGGCAAAAAGGCAAAGCCGCCTTATGCGATCAAACAAAACCGTTTGACAGTTGAAGATCCGGCCGAATTCCTGAAGGACAAGCTGAACCTGCTGCGCATCTTTGAAGAAGCCTTGCGCACGGGGACATTGATCCACTCAGACGCCATGCGTTTGATCAAGTCCAACATACATCTGGTCGATGACGAAGTCCGCAATGACAAAGAAGCGCGGCGCATCTTCCTTGATTTGATGCTCAAACATGGCAACCCCGAACGAGCGCTGCGGCGCATGAACGAACTGGGCCTGCTCGGTGCCTTCATCCCCGAATTCGAAGCCATCGTCGCGATGATGCAGTTCAATATGTATCACCACTATACGGTTGACGAACACACGATCCAGACCATCAGCCATCTGTCCAAGATTGAGCGCGCCGAACTGGATGACGAACTGCCTGTGTCGGCTGCCATCATCAAAGGCGGGATCAATCGCAAGGTTCTTTACGTGGCGCTGTTGTTGCATGATATCGGCAAAGGTCGCGATGAGGATCACTCGATCCTTGGGGCAAAGATTGCCCGAACCGTCGCCCCACGCCTTGGACTGTCCAAAAAGGACAGCGAAACCGTCGAATGGCTGGTGCGCTATCATCTGTTGATGTCGGACATGGCGCAGAAACGCGATATTGCCGACCCGCGCACAGTGCGTGATTTTGCCAAGGCCGTTAAGACCAAAGAACGGCTTGATCTGCTTTGTGTGCTGACAGTATGCGACATTCGCGGCGTTGGACCGGGGACGTGGAACAACTGGAAAGCCGTGTTGATCCGCGGGCTGTACCGCCAAACCAAGTTTGCATTGGAAAACGGGATGGAAGCCCTGAACCGCGAAGAGCGCGGCACAGAGGCCCGCAAAAACCTGCGCACGGCTTTGGCCGGACTGGACGGCTCGGATTGGGACGAGAAGGCGCTGCGCGCCGAGGTCGCCCGCCACTACCCCCCCTATTGGCAGGGTCTGCACGTCACGGCACACGTGGATTTCGCGATCATGCTGCGTGGCATCGGCACCGACGAAGTCCGCATCAATCTTACACCGGACGAAGACCGCGACGCCACACGCATTTGTTTCGCCATGGCCGACCATCCTGGCATCTTCAGCCGCATGTGTGGGGCTTTGTCATTGGTCGGGGCCAATGTCGTGGACGCACGTACGTTCACCTCTAAGGACGGCTATGCGACGGCGGCGTTCTGGGTGCAGGACGGCGAAGGCCACCCTTACGAGGAATCCCGGCTGCCGCGCCTGCGCAAGATGATCGAACGCACCTTGCACGGCGACGTTGTCCCGCGTGAGGCCTTCGCCGACCGCGACAAGGTCAAGAAACGCGAACGGGCGTTCAAGGTCAGCACGTCTATCACGTTTGATAACGACGGGTCGGAGATTTACACGATCATCGAGGTCGATACCCGCGACCGTCCGGGCCTGCTGCACGACCTGACCCGTACCCTCGCCAATTCCAACGTCTATATCGCCAGTGCCGTCATCGCGACTTACGGCGAGCAGGTCGTGGATACCTTCTACGTCAAAGACATGTTCGGTCTGAAATTCCGCGCCGAAAACAAGAAAGACGCGCTGGAACGCAAACTGCGCGAGGCGATTGTGCAAGGGGTCGAACGGGCGGGCGTCTAGGCCGTAGGGTGCGCGTTCATGGGCACCGACGCCCCAACATACCGCCTATGATCTCGGGATGCCCCGACCTGCAATCATGCCGAGGCTGGCGCACAGACGCAGCGTTGACCAATAACCGGATCTGATGGCCGCTTCATTGAATGGCTCGTCAAAGTTTGACGGCAGAAAGTGCAACTCGTTCGGTTCCTGAACGCCGTCAGTAATCGTAGACGAAACAGGCCCGCAACGGTCTAGTTCATCCAAAAAGATCAACGTCAGCGTACCGCGCATCCAGCTAATCGTCGGCAAGGATATCAAGCGGTCATAGACGGCGCCGGCGATTGGTGAGTACCCCGCCACCACGACAGACGGACCAGCGTTAAACCCGCCGAGCCGGTAACCGATTGTGGATGTACCACTTGGACTGGTCAAAACCTCGACCAAGGGGATTTGACCCCCTTCAATTGTTTGTATCGCCATGTTGATAATTCCGCCTTTCCCGTCACGTTGACCCGCTTGGTCACGTCGAACAGCGTGCGGGGACGAGGCCGCAGCCACGAACCCGATCAAACAGCCGCTGGTTGAGCGTGCGTATCAGTCGTTGCTAAGTTGACGGGCAACAAATTTGCCTGCGCCCCAAGTGTCGCTGGCAACACCCTGAACGGTACCGCATGCTGTTACTGTTGTCAGTGCAACCAAGGCTGCGATCATCATCATTGTCTTTTTCATCTTACTTCTCCCAAAGAAGTGCGAACCCACCGTGGGCCGCTAAGGGAGAGATAGCGGGCAACCATACCTGAGTGAAATTCAAAATAATTGCGCTTGAGGTGAGTATTGGTTACCCTTAACCAAGCTCGAAGGGACGCCCCATGGACATCACGCTCCTCAAAACTTTTTTGGAAGTCGCGGCGACAGGGTCTTTCGTCAACGCGGCAGACCGGCTCTTTGTCACGCAATCGGCTGTGTCCCTTCGCATAGGACGACTAGAAGACACCCTTGGCAAGCCGCTGTTCACCCGCAGTCGCGCGGGGGCCGAACTGACAGCGGCCGGGCGCGAGTTTGAGCGCTATGCCCTTTCAATGATCCGCATCTGGGAAGAAGCCCGCCAGCAGGTCGCTATTCCGGAGGGCTTCACACGTTCGCTGACCATCGGGGCGCAATATTCGCTTTGGCCACGTCTTGGGTTTCGCTGGCTGGATCGACTAGAGGCCGCCGCGCCGGATTTGAACATCCGCACCGAACTGGGCATGCCGGATCGCCTGACCCGCTTCCTGATCGAAGGCGTCATGCACGTGGGGCTGATGTATATGCCACAGCTGCGTCCGGGGTTCGAGGCCGTCAAGGTGATGGACGAAGACCTTGTGCTTGTGTCCTCCGTTTCCGGCACGACGATGGAAACCGTTCACCCTCTTTATGTTTTCGTCGATTGGGGCTCTGAATTCATCTCTGCCCATGCGCTGGCCCTGCCTGAGCTGACCAACACCGGTCTTAGCTTTGGTCTGGGTGCGATGGTGGCCGAATACATCAAGAACCGCAAAGCCGCTGCCTATCTGCCTGCGCGTTATGTCAAACCCTACCTTGATTCAGGTGAATTGCATCTGGTGCCCGAAGCCCCGCGATTCCCCTATCCGGTCTGGGCCGTGTGGCGCGACGATCTTGATTCTGATCTGCGCCAGCTTGCTGAAACAGCATTGCTTGCGACAGCACAGGCGGCTGATACAGAAAGCACACAGGTCTTGGATAAACTGCGTGACATCACGGACAGCCATACAGTTGAAGTTCTTGGAGAATAACGGCGCGTGACCTCTTGAACTTATGAATGAGCAAAACTCACCTAAACCGTGATTATTTTGAATTTCACTTATGCATTAACCCCTCGTATTCCTTCCTCAGCAGAAATGCTCCCACCTCGATGAACGGTGCTGATTGTCAGTCCGAGTAGAGGTCCGGGTCAAACCTTCTTTGGGAAAGGAAGACCACTATGAACACGAAGACATTCCTCGCCGCGCTGGTCGCTGGCTTTGCCGCAACTGCTGTTGCTGCACAAACATCCACATTCGACAACCAAGGCGCTGCTGCGGACGCATTCGACGATCTGCAAGAGCAGATGGAAGACGACCAGGACCGTGATCTTTCCGGTTTCGGCACCGAAGGCCGCACCGTTGGCGACTACGGCTCTATCGCTCTGCGTTACACAGCGACATCCAACGATGGCGACACATCCAACGACCTCGGTCTTGGCCTGCGCTACGGCTGGTTTGACGGCGTGAACGGTATCGACACCAACGCATCCTATGCGTTTGGCGAAGAAAACGGCACAGTCACTGAAAACACATTGTTGGCTGGCGTTGACTACCGTCGCAACCTGTCCGATCGCGTCTTTGCATACGGTCAAGCGGACCTTGCTGTGGACAAGCTGACAACAACAGCTGACGAATACACACAAGACATCTTCTTGGGTGCCGGCCTCGGTTACCGCATCTACAACAGCAATGACACACAGTGGTCCGTTCAAGCTGGCCCAGGCTACCGTCTTGCAGAAGTTGTTGGTGGTGCTGAAGTCAGCGAAGCAGCGGCTTCGGTATCGTCCAACCTCTACGTCAGCCTGACAGACACCGTCTTCCTGACCAACGATACAGACGTGATCTATTCCGAATACGCGACAACCATCTCTAACGATTTGGCCATCAACGTAGCTTTGACAGACACACTGGCGCTGCGCACATCTTACGCGACACGGTTCAATGACCTGACAGACAACAGCTTCTCTGACGGCGAAAACACCTTTGGCGTCGCCGTGGTTTACAACTTCAACTAAGTCGCGGGTTTGCATTCCCAAGTGGGCCTGCCCCTCGCAGCCCCACGCGAGTTGACGAACAGGGGCGGAGCAATCCGCCCCTCTTTGCGCCACTTCGCTCCCTCATCTATCCCACCTTCCCTTGCGAAGTGGCGCAATACGTCCAAAGCCGATACCGCGGCTTTTTGACTGTGCACAAATTCTCCATAGAGTTCGGACGCCGTTGCGCCTAAAAAGGCTGCAACAATCCAGATCCGAGCAGGACACCCCATGAAACCCATCCGCCTGATTTCCGGCTTTCTGACCGTCGGCGTCTGGACGCTCTTGAGCCGTATCCTCGGCTTTGTGCGCGATATCCTGATCGCGGGCTTTCTGGGCACAGGTGTCGTGGCGCAGGCATTTCTGATTGCGTTTTCCCTGCCGAATATGTTCCGGCGGTTCTTTGCCGAAGGCGCGTTCAATATGGCATTCGTGCCGATGTTCTCCAAAAAGCTGGAAGGCGATGACGACACGCACACGGACGCCCGCATTTTCGCGCAGGATGCGTTTGCCTTAATGGCCGTTGTTCTCAGCGTATTTACCATAATCGGGATCCTCCTGATGCCCGTTTTGGTCACCGCTATGGCGTCGGGTTTTGTTGGCGATGACCGGTTCGGGTTGACCGTGGCCTACGGGCGGATCGCGTTTCCGTATATCCTTTTCATTTCACTCGCTGCGCTTTTGTCGGGCGTGCTGAATGCCACGGGGCGGTTCATGGCCGCCGCTGCTGCGCCGGTTCTGCTGAACGTGATTTTCATCGCCGCGATGCTGCTGACGACACTGCTGGATCCGGCGGCTCTTTCTGATCCGGGGGTCCCGTTTCCCCCTGTGGGAATGGAACGCTTGATCGGGGATAACCTCGCGCTGGCTGTGCCCTTGGGGGGCATCGCGCAGCTTTGGCTTGTTTGGTGGGCGGCGCGGCGCGCTGGCTTTGCAATGGCATGGCGCAGGCCGCGCCTGACACCGGATTTGAAGCGGTTGTTCATTATCGCTGCCCCCGCAGCACTTGCGGGCGGCGTGGTGCAGGTCAACCTGTTGGTGGGCCGTCAGGTCGCCAGCTATTTTGACGGGGCCGTTGCGTGGCTGTCCTATGCGGACCGGCTGTACCAATTGCCGCTGGGTGTGGTCGCAATCGCACTGGGCGTGGTCCTGTTGCCCGACCTGTCGCGCCGTCTGGCCGCTGACGATGACGCGGGCGGGCGCGATGCATTTAACCGCGCATCCGAACTGGCACTGGCGCTGACAGTTCCGGCCGCGATCGCGTTGATCGTGATCCCTGTGCCGCTGGTTAGCGTCTTGTTCGAACGCGGCGCGTTTGATTCCGATGACACCGCCGCGACGGCCCTTGCCGTGATGGTTTATGGCGCGGGCCTGCCTGCATTCGTTTTGCAAAAGTCATTGCAGCCCCTGTTTTTCGCCCGCGCTGACACGAAACGCCCGTTCTATTACGCCGCCGTTGCGATGGTCGTGAATGCCGTCATCGCCATCGGACTGTCGTTCTACATCGGCTATATCGCGGCCGCGATTGCGACGACATTGGCCGCGTGGGTCATGGTTTGGCAGCTTTGGCGCGGCAGCCGCAGCATGGGCGAAGCGGCGCAGTTTGATGCGCGGTTCAAAAAACGGTTCTGGCGGATTGTTTTGGCATCGATCCTGATGGGGGCGTTGTTGCTGGGCGCAGTCTTGCTTGTCGGGCCGGCGCTTGGCATGGAAACGGTCCGCTATGTGGCGCTCGGTTTTGTCGTGTTCGTTGGCTTGTTCGGGTATTTCCTGATCGGGCGCACGGTTGGGGCGTTCAGTCTGCACGACTTCAAGTCAGCGCTGCGGCGCGGCTGAGGTGTTTTAGGTATTTAAGAGCCAAAGAAATACAGGCTCAGCGCCCCGCCCACAGCAGTTCGATCCGCAATCCACCGGGTTCCGCAAACATCATGTGTTGGCGCGGGCCACTGCCCATGGGTTCCGGCATAAACTCGATCACCACCCCGTCCGTGCAGGCGAGCGTCGCGGCAAGGTCTGTCAGCGTCGCCTCGTCCGCGACCTCAAGCGCGAGGTGATGCAGGCCCAGCGCCACTTTGCGATCAAATGGCGCGGGGGTGTCGGTTTGCACCTGCCAGAGCGTCAGGCGAAGCGCGCCGTCAGTGACTGTCGTGCGCGGGTAAGCGGCGTCGCGCGCCGTGACCTCCCAGCCAAGGACGTTCTCAAAGAAGTCTGTGGTCACGTTCAGGTCGCGCACCGTCAGCCCCAGATGGTTGAGTCCGGTGGTTCTTGCCATTGGATCAGCTCCTGTTGCGGATACGGTGAAGGAAGGCGGCCCAGCCGCCCGGGGCCAGAACAGGTGCGATGAACAGCCCGATGATAAAGCCCGCGACTTCGGCAATCCACGTAGGTGAGGAGCCGAACAGCATCCCGTAGACCAGCAGGATGCCCAGCAGGATGCCAATCAGCTGAAACGCCTTGAGTTGATTTTCACCCATTCGCCCAAGCGTCAGCCACATCAGATAGGTGTAGGCCCCGATCAGCCCATAGACTCCGGGGTAGGCCCCGACGAGGGGCGCGTTTTGCCACGACACGGCACCGTAAAACATCGCGCCAAGAACGGTTGTTACAAAGAACAGGATAGCAAAGGCGGCGGGGCGAAAGACTTCGCCGACGTATTTGCCCAGTGCCAGCAGCAGCACGCAGGCCCATAGCGCGTGGGTAAAGGATGCGTGAATAAAGGCGTAGGTCACGAACCGTTGCCACAGATTGAAATTTCCGCGCCCGCGTTCGAAAATCTCGGTCACGACAGCGGGTGCAAAAGCGTAATCCTGAAACGCACCATTTCGCCATCCGACCCCCTGTGCGCCGCCAATAAACCCGTTGCCCGCCGCTGACAGGGTCAGCTCAATCCCCGCAATGACAAGAACCAGCACCAAGGGCACCAGCGGAATAGAATTAAATGGGTTTTCGTCTGACATAGGGTCGGTCCATTCGGTTGACGTATTTGCAGGGCATGGGTAAGCGAGTGTGATACTAATATCCAGCCTTGGAACGTACCCATGACCAACAGCACATTCACACCGCGCGTTTTTTCCGGCATCAAACCGTCCGGCGGTCTGACGCTTGGCAACTACCTTGGCGCGATCAAGCGTTGGGTGGACATGCAAGGCAAGGGTATGGAGACCATCTTTTGCATGGTCGATCTGCATGCGATCACCGTTTGGCAGGACCCCAAGGGTCTGCGCGACGGCACGCGTGAGATCGCGGCAGGTTTTCTAGCCAGCGGCATTGATCCCGACTTGTCAATCCTGTTCAACCAGTCGCAAGTGAAAGAACACGCCGAACTTGCGTGGATCTTTAACTGCGTGGCCCGCGTCGGCTGGATGGACCGGATGACGCAGTTCAAAGACAAAGCAGGCAAGAACGCGCAAAAAGTTTCGCTGGGGCTTTATGCCTATCCCGCTTTGATGGCGGCCGACATTCTGGCCTATCACGCCACGCATGTGCCCGTGGGCGAGGACCAGAAGCAGCACGTCGAACTGACCCGCGACATCGCGGCCAAGTTCAACAACGACTTTGGCGTGGACTTCTTTCCGACGCCTGAACCTGTGATCGAGGGCCCCGGCACCCGCGTGATGAACCTGCGCGACGGCACCAAAAAGATGTCCAAATCCGGTGAGAGCGATATGGAGCGCATCAACATGCTGGATGATGCAGATACGATAGCGAAGAAATTCAAGAAGGCCAAAAGCGACGCCGAAGGGTTGCCTGAGACTGTCGACGGCTTGGCGGGACGACCCGAGGCCAAGAACCTTGTCGATATCTACGCAGGGCTGTCTGACCAGACGCCAGAACAGGTGATCGCGGAATATTCCGGTGCGCAATGGGGACGTTTCAAGCCTGCGCTGGCCGATCTGGCGGTGGCAAAGCTCGCGCCGATTTCGGATGAAATGAAACGTCTGATGGATGATCCGGCAGAGATTGACCGCAAGTTGGCGCAGGGTGCTGAAAAGGCCCGCGCGATTGCGACGCCAGTTCTTGAGAAAACTTACGATATCGTGGGTTTGTTGCGGTCGTAAACGCGGGCGGTTGGCGGCAAACCCCTCCAAGATGGAATGGGTGAATCAGCCTCGCCAAAAACCTCTCCGTGCACTATCGCACATTCACCGTGCATTTGCGGCGATTACGTGCGCGCTTATGTAGGTGTATATCGGCATCGAAAGGAGACATCATGTCAGATACTTTGCCTCATCCCCATGTTGGCCACGTCCATCTTAAGGTCTCGGACCTTGATCGCTCCATTGCGTTCTATCGCGATGTTCTGGGATTTGAAGTCACCCAGCGTTACGGAGCGCGCGCGGCATTTTTAGGCGCGGGCGGCTACCACCACCATATCGGGCTGAACACATGGGAAAGTGAGGGCGCAACTCCGCCTCCCGCTGGCCATACCGGTCTATATCATACAGCATTTCTATATCCGGACCGTGCTACTTTGGGCGGTGTCGTCGCGCGGGTTATTGCAGCTGGCATTCCACTGGACGGTGCGGCAGATCATGGCGTCAGCGAAGCCGTATATTTGCGTGACCCTGACCAAAATGGTGTTGAACTCTATGTTGACCGTGATCGCGACGACTGGCCCCGCGACGATGGGGGAGAGCTGAAAATGCAAAACGCGCCGCTTGATGTGGCCGCGCTTTTGGCGGAAGCGTCAAAGGACTTATAAACCTCTGCGCTCGTCGTTTGTTGAACGCGGCGGCCCAGCTGCCCATCGCGCTCGGCTGGCCCCGTAAGCCTGGCGGTCGACGACACTATCCGGCATGTTCCAACAGATACAGCACTGGCGCGTCCCTTTATTATTCGGACGCGCCTTTTCGTCATGCCACATGCCCTTGGCCGATTTTTCTGCACCTGATAGGGTCGCGCAAAACCTGCGCATAAACCTTGGTCAAAAGGGGTGGGACGATTTACGGGCACTTGAGATATTTCTTCTTTCGGGCACTTACGCTTGCGCCGTTCGGCATAACGGCGGTCTGCGTGGCGTGGGTGGTGACGCAGTCACCGTTCGCGGCACCTGTGGTTCAGGCAAGCGCGGCGCAGATCGAGGCGAGCCTGACCCGCGCCATGGCCCGCGAAGTCACGCTGGCGTGGCTGCTGCCGCGCCTGCAAGAAGCGATCCTGCAAGAGGATTTGATGCAGTTGGACCTGCTGCTAGGGCTGGCATTGGATCACAGTATCGCCCTGCCCCGCGATCTGGTGCTGGACATTCAGGCCATCAACGATGCCGCCACCGGATTTCTGGCCCGCAGCACAGGATGCGGGGCCTGTGCTATCGACATCACGGCCTGCGAAACCCTGACGCAAATCGGGGCCTGTGCTTTGCCTTTCGAACTCACCCCTGCGGGGGATCTGAACGCCTTGCGGCGCGCGGGTGGCGATTATCTGGCGGGAGAGGATATCGACAGGCTCGACGTGGGGTTAGCGATTGTCGGTCTTGGGGCGACGGGTGCCGTTGTTGCCACCGGGGGCACCAGTTATTCGATGAAGGCGGGCGCGTCTCTGTTGCGCATGGCGCGGCGGTTGGGAACGATCACGGCGCCGCTCGCGGCACGATTGTCGACCTTGGTTGGCGACGCCGTCCGATGGGATCGTTTGGGCGATCTTGCGACCTTGCGCATAGGCCCCGCTGATATGGTCGATGCAGCAAAACTGTCTGAGCTTGGCGAATTGGGCGCATCCCTGCGGCGCGTGGCCGACAATACGTCAGTGGCAGAGGCCGTGTCCCTGTTGCGCCATGTCGACAACGCACCGGACGCCGCGCGCCTTGCACGGGTTAGCGATGCCATGGGGACGAAATCCCGCGGCGCGTTCGAGGTTTTGGGCAAAACCCGCATGTTCCGGGCGACCATCCGCATCAGCAATCTGGCCATTGGAGCGACACTCGCCATATACGCGCTCGCCTTGCAGCTTCTGGTGTTCTGCGGCCAGCAATGTGCCAACGCCTGCCTGCGCGGCGCACGGCGTCTGTTACGTTAAGGCCAGTTATGGATTGCGCGGCTGCCCGCACTCCGGCACACTCGCGCGGCTAAGGGAGACAAAAATGCGCAAGTTCCTCGTAATCCTAGACGACAGCCGTGAATGTCTGAACGCCATGCGGTTCGCGGCCATGCGGGCGGCCAAGTCCGGCGGCGGTGTTGCTGTGCTGTCGGTCATTCCTCCGGACGAATTCAACCATTGGATCGGTGTTGGCGAAGTGATGCGTGCAGAGGCGCGCGAACGCATCGAAGTGCATTTCGAAGTCTACGCCAAATGGATGCGCGACAAGCAGGGCGTCGACCCTGAACTGATTATCCGCGAAGGCGAGGCCGTCAGCGAGATTCTTGCGCAAATCGAAGAAGACCCGGAAGTCGGGTTGCTGGTGCTGGGTGCTGCGACGGACAAAAAAGGCCCCGGTCCGCTTATTACAGCGATGACCAAACAGGCAGGTACTTTGCCGATCCCGATGACAATCGTCCCCGGCGATATGTCCAAAGAACGCCTTGAGGCGATCACCTGACGATTTTTGACGCGGCCGAGTCGGGCAGATCACCGTCTTCGGGCGGATCATTTCGGCTGTCCGACGGATTTCATGGGTCATTTGGCTCACTCGCGCGAGAGCCAAATGAAATGTTTCATGATCACGTTTTTTATTTCTAATTTTTTCAGGGCGATTGCGTGACCCTCTGTAACAGTTTCGACGCGGACGAGCGCACAGACTGACAAGGGGTTCTGTGCAGATTTGCGAAACGCGCGCGCCCTGCCCACGCCTACGGGCTTCAACCCCTTTCCGTCGTTTGAAATTGCTCAGTTTTTCGTGAACGCCGATGGGGTTTTCGAATGCGGATTTAGGGCCCAAATCCAATTCATCGAAACGCAGAACACTGCATCGACAGACATCAAACCGCCCAAGACGGGCACATGAAAGGAACTACCATGTTCAAAACTGTATCCCTTGCTCTCGCCGCTATCGCAGCTTCCGCAACTATCGCTTCCGCTGATGTTAACTACATCAACAGCTTTGTGGCCGCTCAGGACAGCCAAACACACATTGAGCTGGGTCTGGTTCGCGCTGAAGCCGCTGGCGTCGTGGAAATCTACGACTTCCAAACAGGAGAAGCAGGCGAGTTGCTGGGCTCTACG